>JABUBO010000617.1_pt1 | contig 11592 bp, 5 predicted proteins | sample 7240361 | NCBI WGS metagenome assembly JABUBO01 (sample SAMN07256346, study PRJNA390944) | subsurface metagenome | isolation source: Methane hydrate marine sediment | place: Pacific Ocean: Eastern North Pacific, ODP site
TGGGGAGAGTATAGCGCTAAGAAACTCATCCCATTGGGTATCGGTGGTGAACAAGAGACTGGTCTCGTAGTCGGAGAAGTAATCGGTTGCAGTTTCAGGGTAGTAGATGGACAGCCCGTGGGAATTGGCTACTGATGAGGTATGCCCCTCAGCGATAACAGCATTATTTACTGCCGTCATAACCGAACTGGCGGCATCTCTGACAGCCTGACTGATGCTTGTATTCTGATTTACCAATTGGGCAAAGTGGTAGAGGTCAATATAGTAATCATAGTAGTATTCCTGTGCCTGACTTCTGGCTGTCCCAATCGCACCCCAATCACTGGTGGCACTGGTCATGGCTTGAGCAAAGCTGTCAATTGCAGTTGCCAGTTCATCAACAAGGTTTAGTTGCGCCGCCGACTGGGTTATGTCCCAGGTTGGATCGTAGGAACTTATGTAGTCATTGACTATTTGGGTAGCCAGTGCTGCAGGTGTCATCGCTGGATTGCCGGTTAGGGCGGTCAGGGTAGCTGCATAATCCCAGCCATCGCCGGGTTCGGTTTCTTCCGAGCCTACGGCTATATCGACGAGGGGACGGTCAGCACTCCCCATGACCTGGTAGACTACCTCCACCATCTGCATCAGACAGGCATCAAAGCCAATGATATCCAGCGTTTCTCCAGTGGTGGCATTAGCTGCATTCAGTGCGCTCCTCACCTCAGTCATGGTCAGGCTATCACCAGCTTGGTCATCAAAGCAGATAGCTTTCATGGAAGTGGGGGCATTTCTCTCCCTCCAACCGCTGCCATGGTCCCACAGCACCAAGGCATAATGCCGGGCTGGGTAGTTAGCGATAGACCACTCGATAAAGCTTTGCAGCGTCGCCGGGTCACCCATATTTACCTCTCCCAGGTCAGCAATCACTGGAGAGTTAATAATCGCCGCGTCAGTATCCTGGGTTACATAGAACCTCTTGGCACCAGTCCAGTTTCCATTGGTGGTGTCATCATCCCAGTCACGCTCGGCACGGTCCATCTCAACCACGATTTTGACACTATCTGTAGAGCCAGCTACCTCCATCTCATTCAAATCATCAATGCCAGCACTTTCCAGATTATTATCGGCATCAAGGTAAACCATAAACAGCCAGTCCACCTCTAGCTCAGAGGGATTGGCGTCTATAGCCGCCTGGATATCTAATAGACCATACCCGTCTATATTATCGTTGGCTTCCACAGAAGTAGCTGTTGACTGGAGCAGGTTTCTGACTGTGGCTGGGTGCCCCTTTAGCTCAGGCTTGGCCTCAAGCAGTAACGCGGTTGCTCCAGCGGCAGTGGGGCAAGCCATGCTTGTTCCCTGCATGACAAAATAATCTGCCGGACCTGAACCATCTAGGTTCAAGCCATCGTTGTCAATAATGCGTGAGTCATAGGCACCAGGCCAGGTGTAAACATCTGTATCCCTAACTGAGATGATAGCGCTGCCCGGGGCAACAATGTTTGGCTTCTGTGGCGCTCCACTATCTACCCTAGGCCCCCGGCTGCTAAAGCTGGTCATAGCATTTAGTGTTTCGTTGTAAGTATAAGAAGCCCCCGAATAATTAGTCCAGTTCTGTCTGGTGGTATAAGCGCCAACGGCTATGGCTTTCTCTGCATCGGCAGGTGAACTCAGGGTGTAAAATGGGTCAGGGTTCTGAAATTTTACCGAAGCCCCACTCCCAGCAAAGGCTTTGAAGTAGATGTGGAAAAACTGGTTAGTATCTGAATTGTTGGTGACCCTTAGATAATAGGTTAGGGCTCCTGCCGACAGATAATAGTACCAACCAGCATCAGGGCCATAACCAGAAAGCTCATGTTCTGTGCCCTTCCAGCTCTCCTCCTGGGCACTTGCCCAAGCATTTGCCAACGGCGTCTGGTCAGACTGGTAGTACTCCAGAACAAGGTCATTGCTATTTGCCAGGCCATCATACCAAACTAGGTTAAACCCAAGACCGGCATTGCCCCCATCGGAGCCGGTAACATTGACCTGGATGAAGTCAGTGGTGCTGTTGGCGTTCACTGTGGCGGAGTAATGCTCATCATCATTAGCTTCATTTCCAGCCGAGATAAAGACTACGGCTCCTTCATTAAAGGCATAGTCCACGGCTTGAGAGGTCTGCCGGGTCCCATCATGGTAATATCCCCAGCCACCATAACTCATGGTTATGATGTCAGCGTCATAGGTATCTACCGCTGCCTTAATGGCATTGGTCATAGCATCAAGCGAAGCACCACCTGTGGTATCATTGCCAATCTTGAGAAATACAAGGTCAGCATCTGGTGCCATCCCTTTATACTCGTGGGTGGCTCCGGCTGATTGTGTTCCCCGCCCCAGAGCCGAGCCGGCAACATGGGTGCCATGCCCAGTCACGGTATTGGCAATGGTGTCATCCAGTACTGGCCAGCTTGAATAGTCTTTACTAGCCACTGGCGCCGGGATATCAGTGTGAGTAGTGTCCAGTCCAGAATCTATTACTGCTATCCTGACCCCGGTTCCGTCATAGCCCGAGGTCCATACATCATCAGCATTTATCTTTGTTGCTGCCAGGTCATTCTGGGGCTCAAGCACCTGCTCTGTGGTATCTAGCTGGACAACATAGTCTTTGCCTGCCAGCTCATCAAGCTTATCTATGGGCATATCAGCCACTATAAATCCGGTGGGATGCTCACCTGCAGGGGGTATCCATGAATCTGGATAAAGGGTAATCCCCATTGCCTCTAGCTCATCTATTTGCTGGGCTGTCGGCTCCTGAGCAAGGTGGATGAATATCCTCTGCATGCCCAGGTTTTCTATCCTCATCCCTGTTTGGCTCATCATGCTCAGCTCATCTGCTGTTGGTGGAATTTGCTGGCAGCGCACCTTGGCATCTACCTGTAAGGAAAGCAAAGCGCTGACTTTTGCCTCAGGCTCAGGTGCCTGAAATGAAATTGCCTGGTTACCACTTCCAGGTGATTGAGACGAAACTGCGTGGACACCAGGCATGCTGCTTAAGATTAGTAATAGCGAGATGAAAATTATGGCTGTAATTTTTGTTGTTTTCTTCACGGCGGGCTTTTTAAATTTTGAGAACAGTTGGCCAAAATTGTGGCATAAAAACTGCCTCTTGTCAAGCAAGTCGATTATTTGCTCCACACTAACCTCCTTAAATGAGGATAAAAATTATGCCTATAATTTTTGTTGCTTGTTCATTGTAGCCTCCTTAAGTGTTGTAGATACTTGGCTACAATTATGGCACAAAAAGTGCCCTTTGTCAAGAGGGTTGTGGACAAATAGCAGGAATTGTGGCACAAAAAGTGACTTTTTGTCAAGAAAGCTGGCTGTTTTCTTTACGGTAACTTCCTTAGATAGCCTGACGCTTGGTTATGGCACCTATTCTGTCTGGGGCTCGATAACCTGCTCTGCGGTATCAAGCAGCACTACGTAGTCTTTGCTTGCCAGCTCATCAAGCTTATCTATGGGCATATCAGCCACTATAAATCCGGTGGGGTGCCCACCTACAGGGGGTATCCACGAATCGGGATAGGGGGTGATGCCCATTGCCTCTAGCTCATCTATTTGCTGGGCTGTCGGCTCCTGAGCAAGGTGGATAAATATCCTCTGCATGCCCAGGTTTTCTATCCTCATCCCCATCACCTCCATCTGTTTCAATCTCTCTGGTGTAGGGGCAGCCAGCTGCTTCTCCCTCAAGTTTATCTGCAGAAGGAGTAAAGTGCTGGCCTTCCCTACTTTTATCTCTATCTCCTGAGCATATAAATATGGCTCGCCATCCTTGGTTATCCTGACGAGCCCGGTAACTTTTATTGGGTGCCCTACATCAGCCAAAGGGTCAAGACCAGCCGGCTTCCCGGTAACATAGAGCCAGCCACTAGCATCCTGCACTAGCCAGTCACTGCGGGTTACCGGTGGACTCCCAAAGCCTCCCTTCCACCCCTGATACTCCCCTTCAATAGTAACTACCTTTCCCTCATAGTCCGCCGGGGCTGCCCTTATGTCTCCAATGCTCGCTTTGGCAGGAGGGGATGGCAAAGGAGTAGCTTGCTGGCACCCAGCCACTAAGGGAAGGGCGAGAAGGACAGCCACTAAAATAAATTTGCCAATCGAGAGCCTATCCATTACCCTTTCTTTTGTGGTTCCTCCCTCAGCCGATGTTGGCCAACGGCTCAATCTACTAAAGTACTTAGTATACCTTTCTTTTAGCTCTTCTTCTAGCTAGTACGAAGGTAGTTATCCCAACCGCAGTCATTCCACCTATTACTCCCCACAAAACAGGCCAGTTGATAGCCTTAGCTGGTGCTGTTGGTGAGGGTGATGCTGGGGGTGCCGGGGGTGCCTGTGGGGCTGATGGTGTCTCAGGCGGTGGAGTCTCGGTTGTCTCCGGCGGTGGAGTCTCAGTTGTCTCAGGCGGTGGAGTCTCAGTTGTCTCAGGCGGTGGAGTCTCGGTTGTCTCCGGCGGTGGAGTCTCGGTTGTCTCCGGCGGTGGACCTTCTATAGTTACCGCCAGATTCAACTCTGTTACCCCACCACTGTACCACTCTGCAGTCTGCCCCGTGGAAACACCGTTTACATAGAAGGTTACGGCGCTTCCCTCCGCGATGTTCCCCTGGACAATAAGCTTTGGCTCCAGTGGTTCTGAGCTGCCATACCTGCCCTCAACGGTGATTACTACAGGGTTGTTGCCAACATCTATCTGAACTCCCTCTCCCCTTGCTTCCACCTCAGTCCCCGCCGGCGCTGGACTACCGTTTACCTCAACTGTGCCGTAGAAGGCATGTGGCAATGGGGGGATGTCTTCCTGGGCATAGACCGGGGTGGTAAAAAGGGTTAGTAACCCAGCTAGAATTACAAAGGCAATTGTTTTCGCTTTCATTGGTTTCCTCCTTTACTAAGTTTTGTTAATTTCGTCCTCCTCTCTCTTCTCTGTATCTCTCTTACATCCCCCTCCCCTTTAGGGGGAAATGGGTTTTAACAGAGACTGGTACCATTCTAGCCCCTGTTAAGCTCTGTCATCTTTAGCTTAATCCAGTCTGGCAATTATCCTTTTTACCTTGGTAATGTCCAGGGCATTGATATTACCATCCTGATTAGCATCAGCCCCAGGTGTTTCAGCGTCCAGTCCGGCTACAATCCTCTTTACCTTGGTAATATCAAGAGCGTTGACGTTCCCATCGCCGTTAGCGTCTCCTCGCAACACCGAGGTGACATCTACCGAATCCCCAGTCCATGTTGCCGGTATCTCTTCAGCCTGGCTATTGTATAGCCCACCGTTGGATAAACTTATAGTGCTGCTGTCACCTTCAGAGCCAATAACATGGAAGTGCAATACCGCCAGATACCCAGAGCCACTTACCCCTGATGCACCAGGGATACACATATGAATCCACCATGTCCCTGAGCTAATCTCGTTAATATCAAGCACTATCGTCGTTGACCCTACGAGTCCCGAGGTCACATCATCCAGCCGTAGCACTGAGGCATCAAATGAGACATCATAGTAGCAACAATCAAGGTCCACGACCTCACCGATATTGACACTAGCCATAAAGTCGCTATCGGGGCATACTTCATCAGGGGCGTGAATTCTGACTTCAACTGGTGCTGCTGCCACCGGGACTACTCCACCACCCAGAAGTAGTGCCACAATGGTTATTATGCCCAGGATTTTCATTATTCTTCTCATTAGCTATCCTCTCTCTGTATCTCTCCTACCGTTTCACCGACCTACAAACGGCATGGTGTTACCTCCTTCTTAATCGAGTGATGGCTGTAACGGGGTGATAGTAAATCCAACCAGGGTACAGTCATTCTGCATGTAAATCCAGTAGCCTTCACCGACCAGCATATCTTGGTCGGTGCAGCTTTGTCCGGAAGAATATGTCCAATCTGCACTGTTCATTGATGGGCTAATAACCTGGGAGTAACCGGGCAGGTTGGTTGGCGTATTGGCTACCGATTGCACGGCGTCATCTACGTCCTTGGTCTCCAGGTTGGCCAGACCAATCAGGTTCCACCCGGCATACAAATCCTTGGTCGGCATAGATATGTCAGTGGCGTTATACTTCAATATCACGCTGTCAGTGGCGTTCATCTTAATATAGATAGCGTCGCACGGCTCCAGCTCATAGCCAGTGGTTACCTGCTCCCAGTAGATGCCGTCGGAGTCAGCATCGTTGGTGTCATACCAGTAGGCGATGGTTATCTTGGCCGAGTCCACTACCTCATCAACGGTATCCCCTGCTGCGTCAAGGATTATCGGTGTTGACAGGGTATTCCAGCCAACGCTCAGATTCACTACTCGAGTATAATAGGCAGCGTTATCAGCGATGACATCGGCTTTAGGCTTATACAGCCACTCGTAATAGGTGACCCGGTCGGTGATATTCTCACCGGTGCCCTCAGGGTTAGATACATCAACACTGGCATCGGTAGCTGCAGTATAGGTTGGTCCCGAAGCATCACCCCACCAGTTATACTTGGCATCTACAGTTGATACCCCCAAGAGAACATTCACCCCGTAGCCAGTATTATCATAGATGTCGTTATAGTTAATAAGGTGACTGGGGGACGTAGTCTCCACGTCAATGCCGTCACCGAGGTTACCAGTCACCACATTCTTTTTAATAGTATAGACGGTACCTTTTACGTATATGCCATCCTCATAACAACCGGTTATGGTATTGCTGGTTATGGTAATGGTGTCTATATAACTGTTGGATCCCTGAATACCGTAACTGGTGGCGCTGGTAATGGTGTTGTTGGTGATGCTGACCGATGAAACCTCATAAGTGCTATCTCCAGCGAGGTATATACCCTTACCCTTCTGGTCAGTAATGGTGTTGCCGCTTATAGTAATCCCGCTTATGGCTTTAGTAGTCGATGCCCTGATATCAATGGCAGCATCAGTGCCAGCCGGGCTGGAACCCCCACCATTGCTGAAGGCATTGTTGCTTATTGTCCCGTTGGTGAAAGCGGTATTTGTTGGATAGAGCATAATTCCCCGGTTATATATGTAGTTGAATACGCAGTTTTGCACCGTGATGTAATCGGCGTAACTATTGTAGATGCCGTAGTTGAAGACGGTGTCGCTCCTCAGTCGGTCGAAGGTTATGCCATCAATGGTAACACCGTAGGTAGCACTACCGGTGGCGGTTATATTTATCGCCTTATCAACGGTAGCGGTGGGGCTGGTCTGGGAGCTCCAGCTACTGCCGTCAGCAGAATGGAGGATGATGTCAAAGGCGCCGACAGCGAAGACATCGGTTGCAGAGTTTCCCCACACAGAATGAAGTTTATTGGTGGTGCTGCTGGTCAGGGAACTCCAGCTACTACCGTCATCAGAATGGCGGATAGTGCCAGAGACGCCTACAGCGAAGACATTGTCTGAAGCAGTTCCCCAGACAGAATAAAGTTTATTGGTGGTATCGCTGGTCAGGGAGGTCCAGGTACTGCCGTCATCAGAAGAATAGAGGATGGTGCCCGAGGCGCCTACAGCGTAGGCATTGCTTGAATTGTAATCCCAGACACCATAGAGGGTGTTGGTGGTGCCGCTGGTCTGGGAACTCCAGCTAGTGCCATTATAGTGGAGGATAGTGCCCGAGGCGCCTACAGCGAAGACATCGGTTGCCGAGCTCCCCCCCTCCACAGAATAAAGGGTATTGGTGGTATTGCTGGTCATTGAGCTCCAGCTAGGTGTTGCGCCGCCATTATAGTTGAGAATAGTACCCGAGGCGCCTACAGCAAAGACATTGTCTGAAGCAGCTCCCCAGACACTATAGAGAGTATTGGTGGTGCCGCTGGTCTGGGCAATCCAGCTACCACCGCCAGTAGAATAGAGGATAGTGCCCGAGGCGCCTACAGCGAAGACATGGGTTGAATCGGTTCCCCAGACACCATAGAGGTTATTGGTGGTGCCGCTGGTCTGGGAGCTCCAGCTAGTGCCATCATAGTGTAGAATAGTGCCACCATAGCCTACAGCGTAAACATCGCTGGCACCGCTTCCCCAGACACCCCTAAGGTTGTGGATTGGCCTGAGCGTAGTCAATGAGGCGCCATTAACCGACTGCAGGGTGATTGCCTTAGCTACCGTAATCCCACTAGCAACCTCATATATGCCATCGCCCAGCTTAACTGTCTCGCCAGGCAGAGCATCACTGACGGCATTTTGTAGATAATCCCCACCATAAAAGCCGTCATCTTCAGCTACAGGGGAGGTAAAAGTGGGGGCGTAGGTATTCACCAGACTATTATTGCTATCATACACTGAAACCGCCGGGGCGACGGTTATCGTCCAGCTGGCATCGGTATAGCCGAGGACAGAAGCAGTGATGGTATGAGTTCCGGCAACACTATCCTTATAGAGCAATGAAAATTGACCGCCGCCTGACCCAGAAGGTATAGTAGCTGAGCTTATTTCAGAGTCGGCTGCGGAATAAAACTTTCCCGTGTCTGAAGTTGAGCTCAGGCCTACCGTCAGGTCATGGCTTGGTGCCTTTCTGTTTCCATACTGGTCCTGAAGCTGGAGGTATATGGTACTTGAGTACATATTTACCATGGTGACGTCATCAGAATAGGCACCACTTACGTTGGCAAATCCTAATTTAGTCGCTGTATCGGCAGTTATGCTGTAGCCGTGCGTGGTGTCGCTGTACATTTCACTCCAGGTATCGCCGTTATCAGCAGAATAGAGGATAGTGCCCGAGGCGCCTACAGCGTAGGCATAGACATCAACATCAACTGAAGTTACCCAGACACCATAGAGGTTTTTGGTGGTGCCACTGGTCTGGGAAGTCCAGGTAGTGCCGTTATCAGCAGAATAGAGGATAGTGCCCGAGGCACCTACAGCGAAGACATGCCCACCGTCTGTAGTTCCCCAGACAGAATAGAGGGTATTGGCGGTGCCGCTGACCTGTGAGGTCCAGGTACTGCCGTTATTAGCAGTATAGAGGATAGTGCCCGAGGCGCCTACAGCGAAGACATCAGTTGAACCGTCCCCCCAGACACCATAGAGGTTTTTGGTGGTGCCGCTGTCCAAGGAGCCCCAGGTAGGGTCTCCATCGACGCCACTAGAAAAGAGGCTAGTGCCCGAGGCGCCTACAGCGAAGACATGGGTTGCATTGTTTCCCCAGACACCATAGAGGTTATTGGTGGTGGTGCTGGTCAGGGAAGTCCAGGTACCGCCGTTATTAACAGAATAAAGGATAGTGCCGCCATAGCCTACAGCGTAGACTACACTTGAACCGGCCCCCCAGACATCATAGAGGTTTTTGGTGGTGCCGCTGGTCTGGGAGCTCCAGCTACTGACATAATGGATGATGGTGCCATTATGCCCTACAGCGAAGACATCGTCTAAAGCAGTTCCCCAGACACCATGGAGGTCATCGGGGGTATTGCTGGTCATTTCGCTCCAGCTACTGGCATAATGACGCATGGTGTCATCATCATAATATCCTACAGCGAAGACATCAGTTACAGAGCTTCCCCAGACACCAAAAAGGGTGTTAATCGCCACGACGTATTTCGGCTCGGCACTGGTATATACCTTCACCCTGGCAGTAGAGGTAGAGGTGGTGGGGTTTACCAGCCCGAAACCTTGAGCAAAATAGACATATACCTCAGTATTTTTAGCCACTGCCTGGGGAACAGTCAGCGTTACGGTGCGACTATCGGAATGGCAGGTGGGGTCAACGGTGCACACCGTTAATGAATAACTCGTCCCACTGCCATCAGCATCCGCCTGCACCATCTCCTTGCTGGCTGAGGCAGGCACCGTGGTCCCTGATGGGAAAATGACGGTGATAGTGTCCGACCCTGCTGTCAGAGCCCCGCTAGCACCCGTAGTAAATTCAAACTTATATTCTGCTGCCGAGCCAACGGTAGCTGGAGTGGGATAGCCTGACACATGGCCAACGCTGGTAACCGCTGTATCTGTATCGCCCAGGGAGAAGTATTCAGAGTAAACAGCGGTGGTGTCCTGGCTTGTTTCCACCTTCACCCGGTAGGTAATACCTTTTGTTGAAGCGCTTGTTATTGCGGCACCGGTCTCAAACTTGATATAGGGTGAGGCGCCGGCGGCTATATCCTCGGGGAGCGTTAGCCTCACCCGGTAGGTACCAACATCAGGGTCACTATAGCAATCAGTATAGCCAATGGTGGTGGTTGCCGCCCCGTCAGGGTCAACCGCCACGTAGGTCGCTGCTATTGAGCTGGGTAAGGTGAAGGCGTATCCTGAACCCTCTTCCCCGGCCATTGCTGTTGTCCCATCGGGGAAGGTTACGGTAATCGTGTCTACACCACCGGTCAGGGCAGTAGTTGTGGTCAAGTGGATGATGTACTCCAGGGCAGTGCTCGTTGAATTAAGAACAGTATCATCCGATAGCTCTACCCATACATTGGTTACACTGATGGATGCTTCAGCCGTTTTGATTGCAGGGAAGGGTGATATCACTATACCTACAACCAGGATAAGCACCAACAACCCATAAACTACTTTCCCTTTTATTATGTTGGCTTTCAGCCTCATACCCTCCACTCCCCCTCAAACGAGCGGATGACTTTACCTGCGAGAAGGGCTTCGCTTTTCCCGACTCTTTACGCACAGATGCAGCCTAACTATTCAAAGTCGCTGCCAATAGGACTTATAATTTATCCTCTCATCTCCAGCCGATTAAAATCTCACTGGAGATGAGAGGAAACCCATTCATACTATTTACCACTTTATCTTTTGGGTTCTTTTTCTCCTTCTGACTACCAGGAAGATAGCTACCCCCGCTACTCCGCCTATTATGCCCCAGATGACAGGCCAGTTAATCGCCGGTGCTGGAGGTGGTGTCGGTGCCGGTGGAGCTGGTGGTGCGGGTGGTGGCGGAGCTGGTGGGGCTGGCTTTTCCTTTACTGTAAATAAACCACTAAGTCCATTAATATCTACTGTATAGCTGCCAGCTACATCCTTGGCTGTGGCGAAGGTTACCTCTTGACTGGTACCAGCATCAAGTGTTACATCCTTGGTTGCTTCTACCACACCATTTATCTTAAGCGTCACCTTATAGCTATCAGCGGCATTACCAGCATTGGTAATCAGGATGCTGATGGCTATAGTTTCCCCAATATCAACCTCACTTGGGGATATGGAGAGGTTACTACTTGTGAAAACGGCAGCTGGTGGTTCCCCCAGGGTGGTGAAGGTAGATTCATCAGATACCGTCAGATTACCCGCCCTGTCGGCTGACATTGTCCGGTAATGATAGGTGGTGGCCGGAGTTAAGTCAGTGAGGTGGACAAGGTGTTCGATGACCCTCTCTGTATCCAGAGGTGAGAAATTGCTTGGGCTGGACCAGTATTCTACCTGACTGTCACTCTTCTCATGTGTCCTCCAGGTAATATCAACACTGGTCTCAGTGGTATCAGCCACCGATATATCTGAAATTCTAGGAGGTGTGGTGTCAGGTGGCATTGGTCCGCCTCCCCCGCCAGGTGGGGGTGATGGTGCTGAGGCTGTAGTAAAACTCCACGGATACTCTGCCGCTAGTGGATTGCCAGAGGTATCGGTAATAGCCGTGCTCAGGGTGGCAGTATAGG
>JABUBO010000618.1_pt1 | contig 11592 bp, 9 predicted proteins | sample 7240361 | NCBI WGS metagenome assembly JABUBO01 (sample SAMN07256346, study PRJNA390944) | subsurface metagenome | isolation source: Methane hydrate marine sediment | place: Pacific Ocean: Eastern North Pacific, ODP site
GACGGGGGGGCTTGCCTGGCGATAAACTTCAGGCGTCTGACCCCGGATACAATCGCAAGCACACTAGAGCGGATATGCCGCGCGGAGGGGGTTGAGGCTGAGCCGCAGGCGCTGAAATCTATAGCCGAGGGTGCACGGGGTGACCTGCGCTCGGCGATCAACGACCTTCAAACCATGGCGATGGGCAGGAAGCGCCTGACCGTCAAGGACGTCGTGCTCTACCTGCGGGACCGGGAGGCGAGCATATTCGATGTGCTGAGGCAGCTCATGTATGCCAAGAAGGTCAAGGAAGCCCGAGAGCTGCTCTGGGCACTCGACCAAGCGCCCGACGATGCACTTGCGTGGATAAACGAGAATATCCCCCGGATGCTGACCGAACCCGCCGACCGAGCCCGGGTCTACGACGCCATCTCGCGGGCGGATACCTTCTTGGGTCGCGCCCGGAGGAGGCAAGCCTACGGGATGTGGAGGTACGCGAGTGATCTAATGAGCGCCGGGGTAGCACTCTCCCGAGAAGGCCCCCTCAAATTCGTCCGCTTCCAGCCGCCGAGCTCCGGGGTTTACTTCGGCAGGACGCGAGCGACGCGGGGCCTGCGCGATGGCGTGGCGAAGAAAGTTGCCGCCCGCTGTCACACCTCCTCTAGAGTGGCGCGGAAACACTTCCTGCCATACTTGGGCTTAATTTTCAACAACGACAAGGAGGCGGCTGCCCGGATAGCAGCCGAACTCGAACTGAGCGACGAGGAAGAGAAATACCTGAAATTGATTTAACGGACCAGGGAGGATCATCCGTGAAGATAGTTGAAAAGCTTCGGCTCGGTAGGCTCGCGACTTTTCTCCTGAACAAAAGGCTCCCAGTTTACAATTGGTTCCAGTTCAAGGAGGGATTTTCGCGGGACCTTGTGTTCCTGCTTGCCGAAACTTGGGGACTTGGCGAAGGAGATCTTGCCCTAGACCCATTTGTCGGCTGTGGTACGACGTCGCTCGCGTGCAAGCAACTTGGGATAGACAGCATTGGTTACGACGTGCACCCAATCATGTTGTTCGCCTCGCGCGTGAAGCTCCGAGAGTACAACGTTGAAGAACTCAGGGCAGCGGTTCGGGGACTGATAAAATCGAAGTTCGAGAGACCAGAGGTTGAAGCGCCGGGTTTTGTCACACGCGTTTTCCCGAAGCCGGTGCTCGAAGACATCACCTTCTTCAAGCGAAAAATTTTGGATGCCGAAGACGAGGGGGTTCGCGAATTCCTGTTCCTCGGGTTGATGAACGCGGCGATGCGATGCAGCTGGGCACATAAGGATGGTGCAGCGATAAGAGTTGTTAAAAAGCCGACGCCACCCCTTCGGAAAGCGCTCAGGCGGCAGCTCCTCAGGATGTGCAACGATGTTGAGCGATTTGAGAGAAAAGGTTCTAAAGCGACGATCGAGCGCTGTGACGCGCGAAAGCTCAAGCTGGAGGATGAAAGTGTAGATGCCGTCATCACCTCACCACCATACCTCGGGAAGCTGGAGTACACTCACGCCTACCGCATCGAGCAGCAGTTGCTGGACCTAGGTGCCCCAACTCCACAACAACTCATCGGCGTGCGGGAGGAGGGCGCGCTAGAGGATTTTTCTGAGGTCGAGGAGTTCGTCGAGGGAAAACCGCTCGAAGCGAAACTTTATTTTAAGGACATGTTCGCAGCGATCCGCGAGCTTTACCGAGTTTGCAAGCCCGGAGCTCGGATTGCCCTTGTTACATCCGATGCCTGCTCCCCTGAGGGTGTGATCGAGGTGTGCGTTCCGCTGAGCGAGCTGGCGGAAAAAACTGGTTTCAAGGCGAAGCGCATGCTGGTGGTGAACCGGCGTTTTTGCACGACGCCAGCGAGGAAGAAAGTTGGGGTCACGCAGGAGGGGCTGTTGCTTTGGGAAAAGCGAGCATCTAAATAACAATATTTTTCAGGTTATTGTGACTCTGATAATAGGGATAACATGAACCAACAACCAGTCAGGTATTATCTCGATCCACGGCACCGCTTTGTCGTGGAGAACTACAACTGGGCTAAAGCGTTCTCCAATTTTTTCCCCGGGATTGGAGGGAAATGGGGAATTCCGATGTGGGTCTACTACGTCAGCAGGGGGCAGGGCATTTGTAGCATGGGTGTGAGGGATAAAGATCATGCGATTCTTGAATTCTACTCTTTTAACAAAGCTCTTCAACTCGTTGGCCAGCAGGGTTTCCGAACCTTCGTGAAAATCGACGGCCACACGCTCTACGAACCCTTCCAAAGAAACAAGGAGAAAGAAATCAAACAGAAAATGATTGTCTCCTCCGAAGAACTGGAAATCAGCGATCTCAACCCCGAACTCGGGATAGAAACAAATGTGCTCTATTTCCCCCTAGTCAGCCAGCCGGTGGCAGCCCTCGTGAGGGAATTGAGGATAAAGAACCTCAAAGCCCACCCCATCAAACTAGAGTTGATCGATGGCCTCCCACGGATCTTGCCTTATGGCCTGAACCAGAACCATGTCAAATTTATTGCTCGGCACATCGAAGCTATGATGAGCGTGGAGCAACTAAACGGCATCCCTCTTTTCCGCCTGAAACAGACGCCAGAGGACATCTCCCAAATTGGAAAGATCTCCGGGGACAATTTTTATCTAACCCTTCTTGGTGAGGAAAGCAAAATCTTGAAGGGCCATTTCATCGTTGATCCGTGCATCGTCTTCGGTGAATCGGAGACCTATGGTCATCCTTGGGTGTTTGAAAAGAACTCCGTCCAAGAGCTTCTGGCGATGAAACAGATTCGGGAAAACAAAACTCCCTGCGCCTTCACTGCCATCTCCCTGAACTTGCCTGCAGGCGGGGAAATTACCCTGTACTCGCTGATCGGCAATGCTCCCGATAAGAAAAAATTGCGCGCCCTTTTAAGATCCCTCGGGACAAGAGATTTCCTCCACCACAAACGTGAGGAGAACATGGAGATCATCAAGAGGATAAAAAACCATGTCTTCACGGTCTCAAGCTCCCCGGAGTTCGACCAGTACTGCCAGCAGACATTCCTCGACAACGTACTAAGGGGTGGTATGCCCCTGGTGTTCAGTGCGGCTAGGGGAAAAAGTGTTTTTTACCTCTACTCCCGAGCGCACGGAGACTTAGAGAGGGACTACCACTACTTTATTCTAGAGCCCACATATCTCTCCCAAGGAAATAGCCTTTACCGAGACCCCCTCCAGAACCGCCGAACCGATGTCTGGTTTTTCCCAGAAGTGGAGGACTTTAACCTAGTCACCTTCCTCAACCTGCTCCAAACCGACGGCTATAACCCCCAACTGGTCACGAGGCTAACTTATACTGTCGAGGATATCAGGAGGCTCAAAAAATGGCTGGGGGGTGTTGTCAAAGACAAAAGGCTAATCCGCGAGCTCTTGGAAATAGTCAGCCGCCCCTTTACTCCCGGCGAGTTCATCATGAAATTGGAGGAGGGCAAGGCCCGGGATCCACAGGAATACGAAAGAATCTTGGGGGAACTTTTGCTTTTCTGCCGACAAAACGATGTAGGTGATTTGAACGAAGGGTTCTGGGTGGACCACTGGACTTACAACCTCGACCTAATCGACAATTTTCTGGCGATACATCCGGAAAGGCTTGAAGAGATTTTAATCGACCGCAAGATCTACACGTTCTATGATAACCCTGACATCGTCCTGCCTCGGGACAAAAAGTATGTCTTAGTGGATGGGCGGGCCCGACAATATAATGCAGTGATTCGCGACCCCGAAAAACTTCAGATGATCAAGAGCCGCCGGGAATATCCGACCCGAGTGCGGACCAAACACGGCCGCGGCCACATTTACCAAACAAACCTCACGGTGAAGCTCCTCTCCATTGTAGCTAACAGGATTGCCACGCTAGACCCGCAAGGAATTGGGATAGAAATGGAGGCAGATAAACCGGGCTGGTGCGATTCCGTAAACGGGCTGCCTGGGCTTCTGGGGTCATCTCTCTGCGAAACTATAGAATTGGAGAGGCTCTGCCGGTTTCTCCGAGAAAGTTTGGATAAGCTCAGGCTGGAAGACAACGCTTCGATCCTTCTCTACGAAGAATTGTATGAGTTCATGGCTGGTTTAATCCGGGTAATGGAGAGGAGGTTAAACTCCAAAGGCAGAGAAAGGACCCTGGCCTACTGGGAGGAGAGCAACCGGCTGAAAGAGCGTTACCGGGAAAAGGCAAAAATGGGGATCAATGGCCGCGAAAGAAAAATGATCATTGCTGAAGTGAAACTTTTCCTAAATACGTGTCTAGAACTCCTCAACGAAATCTTGAAACCTGAAAACAAGGACAAAGTCTTCAATAAAAACGGCGTTTGTTACACCTATTTCATCAACGAGGTCAAAGAATACGAGCCGATTTGGAAAGACAGAAAGAAAAAGGTGCCGATGCTCAGCCGCTCTGGATATCCTCTGATCAAAGCGAAAAAGTTTCTCCAGAAACCCGTGGCCCTCTTCTTAGAAGGCCCGGTTCATCTGTTGAGGACTCACAAGGAATGGAACAAGCGAATTTACGACAGCGTCAAAAGAAGCCAGCTCTACGATCGGGAGCTCGGGATGTACAAATGTTGTGAATCGCTGGAAAAAGAATCATTTGAGATCGGGAGGATTCGTGCTTACGCTCGGGGATGGCTCGAAAACGAGTCCATCTACCTTCACATGGAGTATAAATGGCTCCTGGAGATGTTGCGGAGCGGCCTTTACCGAGAATTCTACCGGGACATCAAAACTGCCCTAATCCCGTTCCTCAATCCGGAAATATACGGGAGAAGCATCCTGGAAGGGGGATCCTTCGTCGTTAGCAGCGCCTTTCCGGACAAGAAACTCCACGGGCGGATGTTCCAGCCCCGCCTGAGCGGCGTTACCTGTGAGATGCTCCATATCTGGACCATCATGGTGGCAGGTGCGACCCCGTTCTTTTTGGATGAGAAAGGACAACTCGCGATGAAACTTCAACCCATTCTTCCCAACTGGCTTTTTACTAGGAAAAAAAGGATCTGTCGTTATTATGGTAAGGGAGGAAGATTAAGGGAAGTGGTAATCCCAAAAAACGCTTTTGCATTCAAATTTATCGGCAAAACTCTTGTAGTCTACCACAACCAAAAGCGAAAAAACACATTCGGCAAAGGTGGAGCGAAAGTCATCTCTTACCGGCTGAAGTACAATGACGGAAAAAAGAAAACTGTGTCCGGAGATACCCTCAGGACTTCCTTAGCGCGGGATGTGCGTAAAGGACGAGTGGAACGAATCGATGTGGTTCTCTCTTAAGATGCATTGGAAGCCAACAATTTTTTGAGGAGTAAGCGCGCCATCGCCTCATACCCCGGGTGCGCACGATCCTCTATGTGCTTGATGAATTTCGAAACTGCACGCGCGTCGGGCCTGAGCGCGACCGAGGGATATCGGATGCTTACCAAGATCAGTCCCTCCGCTGGCACTGGCCGCATCGCATGCTTCGCCTGTCCCCCAAGCATCCGTTTGAACTCGTCCAAGCTGAACTTGCCCGTCCCCACGGCAAGCAGCGCACCCACCATACGCCTCACTTGCTGCCAGATGAAGGCACGGGCGATGAAATCGAAGCCAAGGATTTTTTGTCCGCGAACGCTCGCGTGTCCAAGCTCCCCAATGGTCGACCGTCCCTGCTCGTGCTTGCAGAGGTGCTTGAAGTCATGGGTGCCCTCGAGCAATCGCGCGGCTCGGCGGGCGAGGAGCAAGTTGAAACCCGGGGGCACCTCGCAGACGTAACGGTAGTGTTTGCTTTGCGCTTGGGAGCGGGGGTTGAAATCAGGTTTAACCTTGGCTGCTGCTAGCACCGCGATGTCTCGAGGCAGGGCAGCGTTCAGCTCCCGCACGTTCGGCTCCCTGCACACGTCCAAAGCCACTACCTGACCAATGGCGCTCACACCTCGATCGGTACGTGCGGCTACGCGATATTGAGATTCCTTTAACTTGCGGTATAACCCGCGCCGTTCAAAAGCCCTCAACAATTCAGCCTCTACGGTCGGCCTGTCAGGTTGCCGGACGAAACCGAAGTAACGCGAACCATCATACGCTATGAGGAACGCATATCTCACGAGCTGCACCCTTGAAATAAGGCTCTCGCCGTGCGATGGCTTCGACGAACGCCTTGCGGGCCCCCTCGAGGTCACCCGTACCAATGTGGGGAAGCAAGTCAACGAGGTTGTCATTGCGCATCAAGCATGGCTTGAGGTGGCCATCGGGAGTCAAGCGCAGGCGGGTGCAATGCATGCAGAACTCGGAGTTATGCATCGGCTTGACGACCTCAACCTCACCACCCGGCAAGATGTATTTTCTGCGCGCTTGCATCGAGCGTCGGGTCCGAACCGCTACTGCTCGCTCCCGAAGACTTTGCTCTATGTCGTCTAGGTTGCGGTGATAAGTGGTGAAATTTTTTCCGCCCGCATCGAGCAATTCGATGAGTTGTACGATGATGCCGCGCTCTGATGTATAGGCGATCATTCGTTCGACCTCGCGTTCGTTTACCCCTGCCAGCAGGACCATGTTTAGCTTCACCGGTGTTAAATCAGCGGCGAGGGCAGCATCGATGCCCTCGAGCACCTCATGTAGCAGCTTCCTTCCCGTTATTCGTTCGTAAGTTGTTTCATCAAGCGTGTCCAAACTGATGTTGACGCGGTTGAGCCCAGCATCAGCGAGTTCAGCGGCAATTTTTGCTAGCAAGGTGCCGTTTGTGGTCATGGAGACCTCTTCGATTTTAGGTTTAGTTGTAGCTGCAACTATGTCGACAATGTCTTCCCGCACAAGCGGTTCTCCGCCCGTCAACTTGATTTTCCTTATCCCGAATTCCGTGCCAACCTCAACTATTTTTTCAATCTCTTGGGGCGACATCCGACGGGAGTCGTTCAAGCAGCCTTCGTGGTGGCAGTAAAAACAGTTCAAATTGCACTCGTTGGTAACCGAAATCCTCAGACCGATAACTGGCCTTCCCCATCTATCTCGCATGTCCAGACACCTTCAACTCGATGTTTTCTCCTTCGGCCCCCTTCATGGAGGAAAGCATCCCAGCTATGACCCCAGCGACCAAGTCCTGCATAAAGGACTTAAGGGGAACCTTCCTACCGTCGACGATCAGGGAAACGCGCCCCTTGAGAGCTCTGCAGCCGTCAGGGGCAGCTCGCCCCTTCAGCACCGCCACAATAAAATCTTTGCAACTTGGAAACCCACATTCCCCACAGTCGAGACCCCCTACGAGCGGAGTAGCCCTTTGTTCAACGAGATTTGCAAGCGCCTTGAAATCACCTAGCTTAAGAACTGGCTGTTTTCCTACACCATGCCCAATGAATCCAATGGTTAAATCGTCAGTTAGCTCAGAGGCCTCCGATTCATTGCGCGCCACGATAACTTTTGCAATGATTTCAGACCCCTTGAAACCCTCCAGCACGACAAAATCAACCACACTAAACTCTCGGAGGATTTCCTCTAGCTTTGCTCGGCGTTTCCTCAGGACTGCAACTTCCCCAGGGCTAATGCATACTACGGGATTGGCTCCAGCTTGAGCGTGACGCCATGTGTCACTACCGCGCCGATCAACTGTGAATTTTTCCTCAGTAACGTGCTTTATCGTGCCAACCTGATGGCCCCGATTTTTGAGTTCTCGGACCAAGCCCTCAACTATTTTGGTCTTGCCTCTTTTTTTGTAGCCCACTATCGCTACCGTTCTAAGCAGCCCCAACACCTCCAAACAAGTTAACCTCTACGATCTCCCCCTCCCCAACGATTTCCCGCTCGAGCGGCACGTCTATGTATCCATCCGCGAGCGAAAGCGCAGTTATAGCACCCGAGCCCTTCAGGAGGGGGTTGGCGTAAAATTCCCGCCCCCTTCGAACGAGCTTCACGGGCACGAGCTCCCGCCTCCCTCGCGCCGAGAGAATTTTTAACGTCAGCTTCACTCGAACCCTCGCTCGCTCCGCTGGAGGCAGGCCACCCAGACGCCGCAGGTAGGGCGCGACCAGCTGATCAAAGACCATTAGCGCGGAGACAGGGTACCCCGGGAGGCCGAAGATTGGTTTGCCCCGCACGACAGCCACGAATGTGGGTTTGCCGGGCCTGAGCGCCAGCCCATGGACCAAAACTCCAGGGTTGCCGAGCCCATCGACGACGCTCGGCGCAACATCGCCCGCACCGGCCGAGGATCCACCCGAGAGCACGACCACATCGCAGATGGCCAGCCCTCTTTTGAGAAGAGTCGCCAGGCTGCGGGGCTCATCCCTAGCGATGCCGAGGTAGCTGGCCTCGCCCCCGCAGAGCTCGACGGCTCGACAGATCGCCGGGCCGTTGACATCGTAAATCTTGCCTTGCTTGAGCTGGGAACCCGCGCCAACCAGCTCGACGCCGCTCGATACCACCGCGACTTTGGGTGGTGAGTACACTTTGACGCGTTTTTTTCCGATCGCCGAAAGCGTCCCGAGCGTTTGGGGAGTTATCATTTTCCCTGCTTTCAAAACCTTCGTTCCATGTTTAATCTCCGAACCTCGCTCAGCGATGTTCTCCCCAGGGGCAACCGCACGGAGAACCCGAACAACCTTTGCCCTTGCCGTCGAGTGTTCGAGCATTACCACAGCGTTCGCATCTCTCGGCACGGGCGCACCGGTATCAATCTCGGCACACTGTCCTCTCCTTATCTCAAACTTCGGCCACTCGCCTGCACGCACGCTACCTACCTGGGTGAGCTCGATGGGCGATTCCTCCCCTGCACCAAATGTATCTGCAGCGCGAACCGCATAGCCATCGAATGCAGCGCGATCGAATGGTGGAACATCTATTCTTGAAACGACATCTTTCGCCAGAACCCGCTCAGCGGCCTCTCCAAGCGGCACCTCAACTTCGCGTGGAAGGGGCCTCCAGCGTTTTTCAAGCGTCGCACGCGCCTCCTCAATCGTCGCCACTCGCAAAAATCTCGACATTCGAATCCTGATAACCAATTAAGCGCTAGGCTTTAAGATTACTGTTAAATTAAACGTGAATAGTTAACTCCAAGGGAGTTGAGTACCGTTTAAATCCTTTTGGTCCCAGCCCCAAATGAAACAATAAGGCGATCGCATGGTGGCCCTCCGAACCCTTGCAAGTGTGATCTTCGCCGCGATTTTCCTCTCGATCTTCGCCTCCCTCTACCTGCAATATCAGAGCGGGAGCACGGAGGCCAACTTCAGGCGCCAGGCCGAGCAGCTTGCGCAGCAGGCGAAGCTCCTAGCAGACCAGGACGTTGGGGCTTCCTTTTCCTTTGACATCGTGGTGCCCTCTAACTGCGAACTCCGATTCGAGGGGAACTCGGTAGTAATCGTGATTGGGGAAGTACAGGAGAATTTTGACGCAGGCATCGCGATAAGCGGGCCAGCGCTCAGCGGACAACAAATAAGGCTCGTGATCGAGCGCGCGGAAAACGGGGTGGCAGTAAGTGTCTGACGCCCATGAGTTGCCATTTTACTTGCTCTTCGGAATCCTCATGGCTATCCTGCTCGCGGGGGTCCTCTTTATGCAACTGACAAAACAGCGGGAGTTCGAAGTCGGTGCCCAAGCCCAAGCGCTCGCGGACGACCTCGCCCGAACCTGTTCCTCAGTCCTGCCGGGGCAGCAGCCCACCCTCGACCTGCCATCGCGATTGGCTGGTTCAAGCTATGAACTCGAGATCGACGAGAATCGTTCGACCTTCATCGTGTGGATAACCGGTGGAACTGGGGAAGGTGAAAGCTACTGGACCGTTGCAAACGTCGGGCTGCGGGTGGAGAACAGAGGCTTCGCCCCCGGAGGGAGGGTTTACTTCATGCGTTTGGGCAACGTGGTGGTTGTGAGCGCCTCCCCGATCGAAGCACCACATGAAAACATTCTCCCAACACCTTCGGGCGAACCATCGGAGTTTTACCACTTCGCGCGCGAGAATCAGCGCGAGGCAACGGCAATCATCGCTGCTTACTTCGACGTGTCCCAAGACATCGACGCGTACAAGTGGGAGAACAGTGACTCGATACTCGTTCGTGCCGGTTCAATTCTGCTCCGCGTTCAAGGGCACGAAAATGAGGAAAACGTCGGGCTCGTCGATAACGCTTGGATTATTTCAAACATCGAAAACTACGCTGGGGAACTCGCAGGCGCTATCCCCTGCCCCAGCCCCGAAAATGCATACTTGAGAGGATGGCTATACTCGCCCTCACAGGCGCTGAGCTATCTCCGCTCGCGAACCTGGAGGCGCACGAGCGACAACTCCACCGTCGCGATCCCAAGCGATGCTTTAGTCCGAGCTGCAGTCGTGACGACCAACGTCTCGAGCTACCCCACTTGGCGGGTCGAGTGGGAAAATTATGTCATTCACTACCAGACCGGACCTTGGTGGCACGCGGAAAATACTCCTGGCTTTGTCTTTCAATCGAAACCCGAGCTCGAAGCCTTGGTTTAGACGGCACTACTGAGGGATGAGCACTCCCCGAGCCCCGAAGGTGTCTTGCACCGTTACGTAGACCATGTCGTCCTCATTCTCCAGCTCCACCTCAAGTCCCTCGCACGCATAGTTCTCGTTGAGCTCACGCTCCAACTCCTCGAGGTTCGCCGCGCTCGCCACCAGCGCCAGAGATAGCTCGGCCACGTGCTTTATCCGTTCGAACCTCGGGCGGGATACCGCTCGTAGGCTCAACCCGAATGCCCTGGGGCCCATCACGTGCTCGAATCGGGCATCGAGGTAACCGCGCGCTCGAATACCCCCATCCGGCAACCACTCCAGCGCAAGCGAGTTCTCGTCGCATGGAGGCACCACAACCGCGAGATTTGGGCGAGGATAAGCGTTGATGCCTGAAATGTGCGTGTTCAAATATTCGCGAACGTACTGCTCCACTTGCCCGCGGGTGCCCCCTCTTAAGCCGACATCGTACATCGCGGCAGCTATCGAGCTCTCGAGCGCCGAGTTCAGCTCGCTCCCAACCTGCGATGCTGTGGCGCGAACCACATCGGCCGCGCTCTTCAAGATGATCGCCGAAACACTCCGCTCCTCCAGCGACTGAAAGGTAACTATCGCCACGCTCGAGCAGAGGATTACAAAAATGGTGAAGACCGCAAGCGTCGGGACGGATGCACGTTGGTCAGCTCGCAATCTCCTGACTTCACGCTCGGGCGGGAATCTAATCACCTCGGGATAAACATGGGGACTTTTTTCTGATAACTTTTATATCCTCTACCAAACTCCCTGACCAGCTCCTTCTCCTCCTTCCATGCAATCAGATAATTGTAAAAAATGTAAACTGGGGTGAAAAGCAAAGAATACCAAGCCGAAAAAAGGAAAGACATCCCTATCTGCACCAAAATTGCACCAAAATATTGCGGGTGTCGGACAACGGAATAAGGACCGCTGGTTATTATTTTCCTCGGTTTGCCATGGACCTCAGCGACCTCCAAGCCCACCGCTTTAACGGCTTTAATTGCGAGCCAAGCCCCGGTCAACACGAAAGGTAGAGCGATCATCAAGTGTAGAATCGGGATTGAGAAATTAACAAATGGAATTGAGATAGACGAGCTTGAGAGAACATGAATGGTAAATCTC
>JABUBO010000619.1_pt1 | contig 11591 bp, 10 predicted proteins | sample 7240361 | NCBI WGS metagenome assembly JABUBO01 (sample SAMN07256346, study PRJNA390944) | subsurface metagenome | isolation source: Methane hydrate marine sediment | place: Pacific Ocean: Eastern North Pacific, ODP site
TAATTACCTCCCTTTTATGCTGATTTTTAAAATCTTAAGCATATTTTTTCTATTATAATTATCTAATGTATTATTATTAAGGTTATTTATCATTTCTTTACAAAATGAATTTTCTTAGCTGGTATTGAGTTTTATTTGTCTTGATGCCCGCCCGTACCGAACGGTACGTTCGGGCGGGGGATAATTTTGATTTAAATATTTTCTTTCTGTTACATGTTCATTCTTAATTATTTATACGATTTTTTTAGAAATATTAATTATAATTTATATTAACAATTTCATGATGAACTTTATAATTCGAAATTCAATATTCGATATTTAAGGGCTATTGAAAAAAGGTACGAAGATTTTTTCGACAAAATCCTAAATATTCAATACCCTCCCTATATAACTACTTTCGAGGATATACTTTACAACAGACTGAAATCTTTTTATGTTGTATAATTTTGGTTAATTTCATGTCTTATTTGTTTTAGTTGTTTTTTATCGATTATGAATAATCCCTATTCCTTTGTAACGATAGGATTGCTATCCATCATTGCCTATATCCTTTCTTTTACGGCTTCAAAGCTATCTGTCATTAAGACTGCAACCCACCGGAAATTCTGGAATACCCTGTTACTCATCACCTTTTTTACAACAGCCATCCTTGGTCTGATTATGGTATTCCAGGTAAACCTGAAATTGCATATCCCTTTTATCAATGAAATACTGGTATGGCATGTCAATTTTGGTATTGCAATGGCAATGATTGCAATATTTCACTTTTCGTGGCATATTAAATATTACATGGATGTTTTAAAAAAAAGGAAGAATCAGAAAAGCAGGCAGGAAGTCCCAATGTTTCAGGAATCAACAGGGAAGTTTAACTTACCTCAACCGGCGTTAAATATCCGGTTTATACTACCGGTTATTGCTTTGGGTTTTTCTGCTCTGGTTACCCAGGTGATCTTATTACGGGAATTTCTCTCGATTTTTAACGGTAATGAATTGGTGATCGGGATTATTTTAACCAATTGGATGATCCTTACCGGTTTAGGGTCTTTTCTTGGTAAGATCTCACCAAAAATTACTCATCAGAAACGATTTACTTTTTATTCACTTTTACTTCTCGGTATTTTGCCTCTTTTTACCGTATTCTTTCTTAACTTCCTGAAAAACATTGTTTTTGATGCAGGAAGCCTGGTTAGTGTAATACAAATTTTTTACAGCTCATTTATTTTATTGATCCCTTTCTGCCTCCTTTCCGGCTTTTTATTTACATACCTCTCTTTTGTATTTTCTGAAAAGCGCAAAGCCAATCTGATAAGCCATATTTACTCACTGGAAGCACTGGGCAGTATCCTTGGAGGTTTGATTTTTAGTTTTTTTCTGGTCTTCTTCCTGAAAACAATGAAGATCCTGACCATTTTATTAACCATCAATCTGTTCATCGCAGTTATTTCTTCATGGCCGTTTAAAAATAGATTGTCCAAAGTCTGGATTTTATTTATTTCAGTTTTTATTCTGTCTTTCTTATATCTATATGATTTTGATGCTTTTACAAAGAAATCATTATATAAAGACCAGGATCTTATATATCTGAAAGATACACCCTTTGGCAATCTGGCAATAACCAAAACAGGCGACCAACTCAATTTTTATGAGAACAATATACTGATGTTCAGCACATTAAACACAGTATCCAATGAAGAAGCCGTTCATTATGCCCTTGTACAGCATTCCCATCCCAAAAACATATTGCTTGTCTCCGGTGGCATATCCGGGATCACAAATGAAATTTTAAAGTATGATGTCGATCAAATTGATTATGTGGAACTGAATCCCTGGATTTCAAAAATTGGTAAAAATTATACTGAAGCACTGGATAATCAAAAGATCCGGATATTTAACAAGGATGCACGTATCTTTATAAGGAATACCACGAACCTGTACGATGTTGCCATCATCGCATTACCGGAACCGGGCACTGCACAGTTGAACCGTTTCTATACCCTGGAATTCTTTAAAGAACTGAAAGAAAAATTAACCGGGGATGCTGTTGTATCCCTGAGTCTGCCTTCAACAGAAAATTACATCAGCAAGGAAGCAGGACTTGTTAATTCCATTATCTATAATACTTTAAAAGAAGTATTTACCAATGTGATTGTTATTCCGGGAGAACGGAATTTTTACCTTGTTTCAGATAACGAACTTAGTACCGAAATAGCAAGATTAATTGAAGAAAAAGGGATAAACAACATATACGTAAATCAGTTTTATTTGGATGATCAGCTTCTCGATGAAAGAAGCAACTATATTCTCTCCAATCTGGATGGTAATACAAAAATCAACAAGGATTTTGAACCGGTTGCTTATTTCAGGCAAATTGATTACTGGTTAAGTTATTTTAGTTTCAATTACTGGATATTTGCCATTTTGGTTTTTCTGGTCGCAGTAACGGTGATCAGCAGGTTAAATCCGGTTAGTCTGGGTATGTTTGCCGGAGGGTTTGCTGCATCTTCCATTGAGATCATCCTGATCATTTCCTTTCAGATTCTGTATGGCTATGTATATCACATGACGGGCATTATCTTTACCGTTTTTATGGCAGGGCTTGCTCTTGGTGCATTTACCAGTACCAAAGTATTTCCGGATACAAAAATAAAACACTATATGCTTTTGCAAACCGGTATTGGGATTTTTGCTGTCGTTCTTCCATTTATTATTATTGGATTCAGGTCGGCTGATTTGGGGGCTGGCCCGATACACCTGGGCTTTTTCCTTCTAACCATTATTATTTCAGGCATGGTAGGAATGTTATTTTCATTGGCATCAAAATTGCAGCCCGGGAATATATCAGGGATAGCTGCTGAAATCTATGGTACCGATCTGATTGGATCAGCGTTTGGAGCATTACTGGTATCTGCCATATTGATTCCAATCATCGGTTTGATAAAGGTAGCTTTAATAATAGGTGGTCTGAACCTTGCATGCGCCCTGGTGACATTGTTGCGTAGAAAGCAATATGTTGGGTGAATATAATGCTTGGTGCTGGTTACGGGTTTATAGTTTTCGGTTCTCGGTTCTCGGTTCTCGGTTCTCGGTTCTCGGTTACTGGTTTTAGGTTGCAGAGAAAGTGGCAGGAGGCAGTTTATGAAATTGTTAAATTACTCGCTTCGCTCATGAGATCGCTAACGCTAAGTTGTTGAATTGTTACCTGTCCCTTCGGGAAATTGTTATAGCGGCGCATAGAGCAAGAGATGTGTTGCTAAAAACTGAAAACCACGGTGAAATATGCTTCTTCGTCGCATTTCACGTGGCAGGCCGAGAACTGAGAACCAATAACCAAGTACTGTAGAGCCGAATTGTATTCGGCTGGTAAAGACCTGCCAGAGGTACCTGGCAGAGTCGGTAAAGAAATCGAGGCTTAAGTAAAAGTAGCTATGACAGAACAAAGGATGAATGATGGAGCAAAGGACGAACTGCGGAGATGAGGTAAAGTAGAAAAGGCAAGCAAGTGAAAAGTACATGGTTCGTTGTCTGCAAGCTAAAGAAACTTTGCCAGAGGAATTACCCCCGAGGGGCAAAACAACAATAGCCCCGGGTAAGCGAACGTTTGGCGTAGCCAAAACTCACGCCTGTCCCGTTTTTTCGGTAAGAAGGTTTGAGCGAACGATTGGCTCGAACGAAGTAAGAGCCAATCTTCATGAGCTGGTTCCATGACCTGGATTGTGGGAGCGAATAACGAGAGTGCGAGCGAGTAACTAAGTGCCGAGCTAATGACATGAGCGAAACGAATTAATGACAATTATTGACAGCTTTGCGAATGACAACAAACCCGGAACACCGAACTCGAAACTTTGAACCAAAAACATGAAACCCGAAACTCGAAACTGGAGAAAATGAAAGTCAGTCAGAAAAAATTCAGCAAACGTGAGTTCCTGAAATGCGGGCTGTTAGGTCTCGGAGGACTATTCTGCCTGCCATACAGGGACCTGGCAGGAATAGAAAGGTTTACGCTGGTACCTGATAATCCGGAAACTGATCTTTGGAAATGGAGCAAGGAAGGTTTATTTTATTCTGAAACACCTCGTGGTGTCAAATGTCTGATTTGCCCGAATGAATGTACCTTAAAACTGGATGAAGTAAGTGATTGCAGGAACAGGATCAATAAAAACGGAAAATTATATACTATTGCATATGGAAATCCATGTGCCGTTCATGTCGATCCCATTGAGAAAAAACCACTTTATCACTTCCTTCCAACTACCAGGGCATTTTCAATTGCAACAGCAGGTTGTAACCTTGCATGTCTGAATTGTCAGAACTGGAGCATTTCGCAGGTCAGTCCGCACGATACAAGAAATTATGATCTTATGCCCTTAAAAGTGGTGGAAGAATGTTTGGGAAATCATTGTCAATCCATAGCTTACACTTATTCTGAACCCATCACTTTTTTTGAATACACGATAGATACTGCAATCATAGCACGTTCAAAAGGAATAAAAAATATCCTGGTTTCGGCCGGCTACATTAATGAAGAGCCATTGCGTTATTTATGTAAATACATTGACGCAGCCAATATTGATCTGAAATCGTTTAAGGAAAGCATCTATTTGAAATTAAATGCAGGAAAACTCGATCCAATCCTCAACACCCTGAAAATTATGAAAGAAGAGGGTGTCTGGCTGGAAATCACAAACCTTATTGTTCCCAGTTGGACCGATGATCTTGATATGATAAAAGAGATGTGTGACTGGTTATATGATAATGAATTGTATGATTACCCTCTTCATTTCAGCCGTTTTCATCCTATGTACAAATTAACTCACCTCCCGTCCACTCCATTGTCTACCCTTGAAAAAGCCAGGGAGATTGCCCTTAATGCCGGAATTAAATTTGTTTATGTTGGTAACGTGCCCGGCACATCAGCCTCAAACACATATTGTCCTCAATGCAATAAAAAAATCATTGAAAGAAGAGGTTACCGTATTCTCTCAAACCACATAAGCAATAACAAGTGTACGTTTTGTGGTGAGACTATTCCGGGAGTATGGAATGATTAAGTTATTAGTAAAACCAGACCATGTATTACTGGAAATGGAATGCTGGAATAGTGGAAGAATGGGTGATTGGGTGAGACCTGCCAGCGTCTGCCCGCCTGCCTGCCCGCCGTGGTATGCGAAGGCGGAGCAGAGTCTGTGAAGGAATGGAGGTTGAGGTTGAGGTTGAGGAAAAGATAAAAGAGATAAGTTTTTAAGATAGAAATTATGCATCTTCTGGAAGATACTTATTTTCTATATGAAATTTTTTAACAATCTGGATGTTTTGTTGGAAGAGAAAGAAAGAAAAAACAGAAACAGAGGTTACATGAACGTATTCGGTGTGAAGGGTAAATTCTTAGTCACCAATCTGACAAAGGGATTAGTTTGGCTGATTATTATTCTGGCGACGGTATTCTTTATAAGGAAAGCAATTGATATTGAATACATTGAGTGGCTGGCTCCGGTTTACGGAAATCTGTTCTTCATTTATCTTATTTTCACTGTTTCGGAAGTGGTTTTTGGCATTATCCCTCCTGAGATTTTTATGCTTTGGGCATTGGAAACCACCAATCTTCCCAGGTATATTATCCTGATAACCAGTTTTTCCGTAATATCCTATTTAGCTGGAATATTGGGATATTGGATCGGATCCATACTGAACAGGACTAACTTATATAAATTCCTCTATAAGCAAGTATTGCATAAATATGAAAATGCACTGCACAAATTCGGTCTTTACCTGATCATTGTCGCTGCCCTCACCCCCATCCCATTTTCAGCCATTTGCATGTTGGTCGGTGCTGTCAAATACTCCTTCAAAAAATTCTTGTTGTATGCCGGTTTCAGGTTTATCCGGTACGCTGTTTACTCTTATATTATCTGGCAGACAAAATTATTATATTAAAATATTTTCTTTCCAGCCTAACTTTACCAGGTCAATTTTTTCAGGATCTGCTGTGCCAAGATGATGGCGTGTATCAGCAAGAAAGACATGTTTAACAGGTGGTTTTATTGGCCTTTCTTCACCGAAATACTCTGTTCTCCTTGCCTGCAATATCTGAACCCCAACTGAATCAATTGCCACAGGATCAAAACCCACTAACAAACCCTTATATGCCCAGGTAAATTTCTTATTATAGTGATGAGGGCCAATTCCATGAAACAAGGGGGTCAACATAACCAGAATATTCAACCGGGTTTTGCCCTTAACCATCGGAATATCCCATAAAGTAGCAAGATCGGCACAGGTATTCCCATGGTATGACCATGGTTTTCTGGTAAACATAATGTAATTCTTTATTAATGATCCCACACCCGACCAGTCATGAGTACGCATGGGACGGACATTGATCAGTGCAGTACCCTTAGTGAAAACCGGATCATCCAGGAGACCACTATCCCTTATGCTTATTTTATCCCCAGGTACACCAACTTCCATTACCCTGTTTTTGATGGCATCTTCAAGTTCCAAAGGAGTACGAAGACGACCCCATGCATTTGTTTTGATGCCAACAATGTCATCTGGTTTAATAAGGCTTTTCCAGGCTGCTTGTATTTCATCAAATCCGGTGAGTTCCTTCACGGCTTCGTCAAGCATATTCCGAATCACCGTCTTGTCGATGGTCCGGGAATCATCAATAACTTTTTCATCACGTATAAGAATAACCTTTGTTTTTTTTTCGGGGTTTCTTCCAAAAAGCTTAACCGGAAAATTTAAATACAACGCACCTGCCACAGTGGCAAGAGCAGAATTTTTCAATAATGTTCTCCTTGTAATAGTTTTTTTTGTCATGGTTATAAGATTAATAGTTTGTCTGTATTTTATAATTTCTTTTTCAGGAATTTCCTTCTCAAACCGCATCCCTCCCATTCCAATCTATGTCACGTTTTTGCCTGTTTTTCCAAAGATTGTCTTATTCATTATTTAATTTAAAGTAAAAGTAATCTTTTCATTTCCCTTCTGAAAGAATATTTATTCCGATCGAATTCGTTTCAAAAAACCAGTAATAGCCTTTTCAATGGGTTTTTCTTCCGATAAAGCCCTGATAAATGCACTTCCAACGATTGCACCATTAGCATACTGACAAGCTCTTTGAAAACTTTCCTGGTCAGATATTCCAAAACCTATAAGTCTCGGATTCTTTAAATGCATTTTTTCTACCCGCCGAAAATAGTCCCTGGTATTTGCTTTCATCAGGACATTCTCCCCGGTAACGGATGCGCTGGATACCATGTAGATAAAACCATCGCTTAAACGATCGATAATCCTTATTCTTTCTTCCCTGGTATTAGGGGCAATCAGCAAAATAACGCTTAGTTCATATTTCCTGAAAACAGGCAGGTAACAGGATTCATATTCTCTAATCGGCAGATCCGGCAATATGACACCGTCAATTCCAACTTTTTGACAGGTCTGACAAAATTCTTCTATTCCATACTGAAAGACCTGATTAAAATATCCCATTAGAATGAGAGGCATACTTACGATTTTTCGGATATCCTGTAATTGATTAAAAAGCAAATTTAAGCTCATTCCATTTTGAAGTGCAATTCTGTTACTATCCTGTATAGTTGGACCATCAGCCAGTGGATCCGAAAACGGGATCCCTATTTCCACTAAATCAACTTTTCCTTTTTCCAAATGTTTAATTATTTCCGGAGTGCTCTCAAGTGAAGGATACCCGGCTGTAAAATAAATATTCAGAATATTCCTTTTCTTGTTTTGAAACAGATTATAAATACGATTCATTTTCAATGTTTTTCATGTAAGTTGCCAAATCCTTATCTCCGCGACCGGATAAATTGATGACCAGTATATCGTTCCTGTGAAATTTTATTTTTCCAAGACATGCCAGTGCGTGGGCTGTCTCTAATGCAGGAATGATCCCTTCCAGGCGAGTAAGTTCGAATGCTGCTTTCAGAGCTTCGCTGTCTGTTATATGGACAGCTTTTACACGCCCGGATTTTATCAGAAAAGCATGTAATGGACCGATTCCGGGATAATCCAGCCCGGCAGAAATGGAGTAAGGTTTAATTATCTGTCCGTCATCGGTTTGCATTAAAAGAGTCCGGCTACCATGGATAATTCCTTCGGAACCAAGAACACTGGTAGCTGCCGATTTTCCGGAGTTTATTCCCAGTCCTGAAGCTTCAGCTACAATAAAGCTTACTTCCGGTTTTTCAAGAAAATGATAGAATGCGCCTGCAGCATTACTGCCCCCGCCAACACAAGCAATAATATGATCCGGATACTCCCGGCCGGTTTTTTCCTTTAACTGTTCCTTTAATTCAGCACTAATTACCGACTGTAACCTGGTAACAATATCCGGATAAGGATGAGGACCAACAACTGAACCTATAATATAATGAGTGTTAACAGGATGCCTGATCCAATCACGGATGGCTGAATTGATTGCATCCTTAAGGGTTTTGCTTCCACTTTCGACAGGGATCACCTTTGCCCCAAGCATTTTCATCCTTGCAACATTTGGTGCCTGCCTTTCTATATCAACGGAACCCATGAAAATTACACATTGCATATCCATAAGTGCACAGACCGTTGCCGTGGCAACTCCATGCTGGCCAGCACCAGTCTCCGCAATAATTCTTTTTTTACCAAGGCGTTTTGCCAGAAGAATTTGGCCAATGGTATTATTAATTTTATGGGATCCTGTATGATTCAAATCCTCTCGCTTGAGATAAATCTTGGCGTTGTATTTGAAAGATAATCGTTTGGCAAAATATAAAGGCGAAGGTCTTCCAGCATAATCCTTTAATAAAGACCGGTATTCCTTCCTGAATTCCTGATCGTTAAAAATTTTCAGGTAATTATTTTGCAACTCCTCCAGGTTTGGATATAACATTTCTGGTACATAGGCGCCACCAAAAGGACCATAATATCCATATTCGTCGACTAAATATTGCATGAAAAATTATTTAAAAAGGTTTCTATCAGATCAATATTTTTCAGACCCGGCATAATTTCAAATCCACTGTTAATATCAATTCCAAGCATTTTGGGATTAATTATGGTTTTAATTAGCGGGGCATCTTCAGGGGTGATACCCCCGCTTAAAAGAAAAGGTTTCTTCCCCTCATAGTTGTTCAGTATGGACCAGTTAAACCGGATTCCGGTTCCACCATAATCCCGGCTTTTCGTATCAAAGAGAAAGTAATCTGAGAAAGGCTCATATCTTTTAGTAACAGAAAAATCAAATCCTTCATCTATACGAAATGTCTTCATCACAGTTGCAAGATCAGTTGTTCTTTCACAAAATCCGGGAGACTCATCTCCATGTAATTGAATGATATCCAACTTATATTTGTTGACTTTTTCTTTTATAAAAAGATAATCGGCATTCACGAATACACCCGTCTTTATAATGGAAGGTTTTAAGGAGCATATTATTTCCAGGTTTGGAAAAACCTCAACAAACCTTGGTGATTGTTTATAGAAAATGAACCCCAACATATTTACCTTCAATTTTTCCAGGGCTTTTATATTTTCCGGTTCCCGCATTCCACACACCTTGATCTTCATTTTTACACCGTTTTTTGTTCAAATCCTTTAATCTGTTCAATAAAACTGCCGCAAGATTCCGGAGGATTACCGGTACGCATAAAGAACTCACCTATTAAGAATCCGTTATATCCGGCTTTTTTAAGTTCAGGTATAATTGCCGGATCATTTATTCCGCTCTCGGATATTTTAATATATTCTTGAGGTATTAAAAGAGCCAATTCAAAAGAATTTTTTACATCCACAGTAAAATTATTCATATTCCTGTTATTTACTCCAATAATATCAATGTTTTCATTTAGCTTATCCAGTTGTTCTGCAGAATGGATTTCGATAATGACCTCCAGACCAATTTCTTTTGCCAGATTTGCCAGACATTTTAATTTTTGTTTTTCCAGGCATTCAGCGATCAGGAGCACAGCATCGGCACCAATTGCTTTGGTTTCAATAACCTGATATTCATCCAGGATAAAATCTTTTCTTAAAACCGGACAATCCACTGATTTCCTTGTATTAACAAGGTCAGTGTTGCTTCCGTGGAAAAATTCATGGTCTGTTAAAACGGATATGGCAGAGGCGCCTGCATTCACGTAACCCCTGGATATCCGGACGGGATCGGCATGCATATTAATTATGCCTTTTGAAGGGGATTTTCTTTTAAACTCAGCAATAACCCCACACGATTCTTGTAGTAAAAGGGATTTTCGCAATGAAATAACAGGTCTGGCATACAACTCATAATGCTTGAGTAAATTTACCGGAATACGCTCCTTTAATTCCCGGATTCGCATTTTCTTTGTATGTATAATTTTATCCAACAGGTTCATATTCCTTGTCTTTAAAGTCTTTTATTCTGTTCCTAATTCCAACAATTTTTGAAATACCTGAAAAGCCCTGCCGCTTTTAATAGAATCTTTCACCTCTTCTTTACAGGTATCAAAAGCTCGTTCCGGGTTAAAGCATTGAACAGCCATTGCTGCATTAGCAATAACAATATTTTCCTGAGCCGTCGTTCCATTACTCCTCAAAATGCTGAGGAAAATATCTGCTGCATCTTCAACACTTTCCCCTCCAAAAAGTTCCTCAGGGTTCAGAATGGTAAAACCTATTTCCTTAGGATATATAATTTCTTCAGTTTGATTATTAAATTTCTTAAATGCACCTGTAAGGGATAATTCATCATAACCATCCAATGAATGAATTATAGTATATGATTTTCCTGATCCCTGAAGAAGGTAATGATACAATCTGGCCAATTCGAGGCTAAAAACACCAATTAACTGGAATGGTGGCTGGCATGGGTTAACCAGAGGCCCTAACATATTGAAAAAAGTCTTTACTCCCAGTTCTCGTCTTATGGGTGCTACTGTTTTCATAGCAGGATGAAAAAGTGGAGCATGTAAGAAACAAATATTGGCTTGTTCAATCTGCTTCCTCAGAACATTTTGATCATTGGTAAATTTATAATCGAAATACTCCATTAAATTGGAAGATCCACAGGATGAAGAAACTCCATAATTTCCATGTTTGGCAACTTTGTAACCTGCACCCGCTACAACAAATGCGGTGAGTGTAGAAATATTAAATGTATTTTTCGCATCACCACCCGTGCCGCAAACATCAATGGTTTCATAATCACTCAGATCAACCTGCAAGCAGAGTTCAATCAAAGCATCCCTGAATCCGGCTAATTCTTCAACCGAAATAGCTCTCATCAGGTAGACCGATAAAAAAGCAGAAATCTGGGAATGATTATATTGGTTTAGTGAAATATTCATCAGTACTTCTTTCGCTGTTGTACGATCCAATACTTTATGTTCGAATAAATGATTTAAAATGGTTTTCATCTTTCTATTCATTTAAAAAATTAATAAGCATTTGTTCACCTTCCGGAGTAAGTACTGATTCCGGATGAAACTGTACACCCACAACCTTATATTTTTTATGGCGGATGGCCATAATTTGATTTTCATGGTCAACAGCCGTAATTTCCAAACAGGAGGGAATTGACTCCCGGTCCACAATCCATGAATGATACCTGCCTC
>JABUBO010000620.1_pt1 | contig 11584 bp, 10 predicted proteins | sample 7240361 | NCBI WGS metagenome assembly JABUBO01 (sample SAMN07256346, study PRJNA390944) | subsurface metagenome | isolation source: Methane hydrate marine sediment | place: Pacific Ocean: Eastern North Pacific, ODP site
CATTTGCAGCCACTGAAGCAGAAGATTGGCAACCAAAACCTTTTAAAGTGGATTGAGCAAGAGCTTACTTGTTTTCCTCGGACAAGAAGCGACCAAAGGCGCTGCACAGTTGCACAAAAAGCCATAAAGTTACTCCAGCTCAACGGACCGATTACCGGACAAGGATACCTTGAAAAGCGCAAGGACTTCAGGTTAATATCTACCTTGTTGTATGGAAACAAAGTGGAGGGAGGTAAGGATTATGACTATCAGTAGTCATCCATGGATAAAGTTGCTTGTGGCGGTAATAGCAGCGATAGTTGTTGGTATCATGTTAGGTTCATGGGGTTGGGGTATAGCAACATTTTTTATCTTTATGTTTATTTTCATTTGGGTAGCAAGCTGGATATTTGGGGGGCCTATTAAGGGCAAGGTAGAAGTGAATGATGAATTAGAAGAACTCCTAAACAAACTGGAAATCATTGGTAACATAAAGAATACATTACCTCTTAGCGCTCGTGGTTGGTGTAATAGTTTGGGTCTCTTTGTGCAATTAAGAGAAATGGCAAATATGGCAAGATTGCAAGCGGGAGGGGAATATCATTCTCAGATAGATGCTTGGCAGGATTACTCCTCTATTGAATCTAGTACTGAATGGAAAGTTAAGAGATACAACCCAGGCGATTGGGAGAAGTTAGTTGACCCGACACTTGATATAGCAACTTGGTTAAGCACATATGGAGGTCTCCCTGAAGAGTATATGGATTCTTTCAATAGAGCCATTGAAGCGTTTAAGAGGGGAGGTCATCTTGAACTTCCTTGTATAAAGGAAGCTCCTCGTAAACTTCCATCTTAACGCTTATTAGATGGGTGAAAAGGCTAACAACGATAGGTTGTAGAGAGTTATGAAGGAGCGAATTGACTTTAAGCTTTGAATACAATGAAAAGTAGACATGAGAACGCCCAAAGGATATTTCTTTAGACTTGAGTTTCGATTACCAGAATACCTGAAGGTTTTGCCTAACGTTTTCGATAGGTGCGAAGCCTCTCGATATTTCTTGATTCAAGCAACAGAAGACCCGCATAGCAAGAGAGCAGTTTGGTATGCAAGAGCATCGATGAACGAATTCAAGTCAGCCGCTGGTTTAATACCTGTAGATATCAAAGCTATAGGTTTGAAGACAGAGTGGGCAAAATCAGCCTATAAAAGAGAGCTTGAGAGCAACTTGATAATAAGGATGGTAAATACTTGCCGCGACCTGTCATTTCATGTAGCGAGTATTACGTCTATGCCTAAGAAAAGTATAGTTCAAATTACTGGCCGGGATGAAAGCCGTGTATCAACTCAAAAAACCTTGTTTGTTGATGGTATGAAGAACCAAAGCCAAAATCGTAGGTTGCACCTGAGTCTGGAGGAATTGCGAGAAATTTCAGAAATTGAGGATAACATTCCCCTTTATATGATTCTGGCCGAATGTTATGCAACCACCTCCGTATGCTTGGAGAATTTCCTAATAGAACACGGGAAGGTAGATATTGAGGAAAGTGTAAAGTTCTGGAACAGATAACCTTCGTTATTACTGAACCAAAAGCCATATTGTATCTCTTATTATGACTGGAACTATCGAGGCCACTCCCTATGTTTCAGCAAATAGTGCTTCAAGGCTGTTGCTATCCTTGCGTCTGATCTCCAGCCAAATTCTGCGAAAGTCTTACCCAGAAATCTCTCTAAATATTGGATATGCTCCCCATTAGGTCTGTCTTTCAATACCATGTGCCTTGCTAAGTTAAGGTATGAGTTGAAAGCCTCTTGACAAACCGGACATATGACTTCGGTCATTTTGATGGTCCCTCCCCATTGCCTCGTTAGCTTCTTTAGTTTTATATATATATCTACGGCTTCTTCATTAGATATGACTTTCTTGTCTCTCTGATGAATAACGGCGTTTCTTCTTTGATATAATCTGTTGGCAAATTCGAGAACAGATTTAGATATAATATCCTCTTTGGCTAATTTAGTAGCTAGGCTAGCCAAGTTCCATTCTTTAGTAGGTATATGTATACTCTCGCTCATTGCTAAGCGAGCAAGGAGACCCTCCAGCAGGCGAACCGAAAGAATCAATACTAAATCAGTTCTATTTTTTTCTGAAGCTTCTTTGATCTCGGTCAATAAGCCTTCCCTCAGAGTGCCGAGTTCCGCTTGGAGAGTTTGAATTTTGGAGTAAACCGAGAGTGCTGGTTTAGGATTTGTCATCACAAGGTCAAAACGTGCTCCCGGTACTCCCTTTACATAGCGCGCAAACTCTGCGAGCGCATCTTTTGTTTTCTTTATGGAGTCGCTTGTTTTGACCTCCATAACTATTGTCTCATCACCCTTTTTCACTATCAAATCAGGTCTAAACCCTCGGATTTGATAAGGTGGCTCGTACCCGGGTAATTCGGCTAATACTTCATATCCCTTCGCCCGGTATTTTCGGGCCAACTGAGCGATTTTTCTCTTCTCAATGCTTTCAAAAAATGTATCGTTCATATTCTTATCACCCCCGAATCAGCCTTTTCAATCGTTATACACACAAAGTCGTCACCATCTGCTATAGCATTATTAACTTTTGGGTCTGGGTTTATTATAGTAAATGAACCCCTCACATATATTCTATCCGCATCACGTTTCCTCACTTGTCTATCATCGTGGTAGGCAACCTCTTTTAAAGCATCAACAATTGGTTTAGATATATTGTCGGTGTCAAAATCCGGAAAAGTCTTATAGAAGAATGTAATCGTTATGTGTAAATTGTTATCGCCTGATGGCGTCGCACAAACTTTCTTAGCTTCAGTAGCAACCTTATTTTTCCATCTCCTTATACTACTATTACTGGAATTTATGGAAACGGGACGTCCCTTTACAACTATAACAGTCATTTCCATATATCCTCGGTAATACAATTATAGCACTAACTGAACGTATACGACGAATGACAGCACAAGTTGGAGGTGGGTACTCTAAGTATCTTAGCTAGCTTTGTTTGGCAGTCTGACAGTATTGAACATTCCGCTATTTTGCTTGATGGTGAGTTAGGAGCGCACACGATGTGAGCGTGCTTTAGAAGCGAGGTTGAATAATTTCGGAAGCTGCAAAGTTGCATCTGCTTTATGCAATGGTTTGCTACTCTCTTGCTGTTTTTACACTATGCACACCGTAAATATATTATTAAGATTGCTAAAAATCCACTATATGCAACCCCTTGCCTATATCCCCATGCATTTCCCAAACTGTTCCATGTGTAAACGGCATATTTCAGGTTCATTGAATCTTATCTGACCGTGTCTCCCATGTTTTACTTTGTTTCGATACTGGGAAACTTCGCCAAGTACCGTTTCAACCCTCCCCTTGTCTTCAAAACGTGCTGTTCCATTTAGGAAGGTATCTTCAAATATCGGCCAATTTCCAGGGAGAAGGATGATCTCCTTGCACTCAGCGAGAGTCAGGGCCTCATCAATAGTAGTGGCTTGCCTGCTTGAGGCACGGTTGCAGAGGTCTTTCGGTGCCACCCTCCTCAAAGCATCCCAAGAATCAACCCCTAGAGCATCAATAACGAACTTAGCAAAGCTTCTTTCAAATTTTGTTAACTCTTCTTCGTCTCGTGGCACAACAACCCTTCCTCCAAAGTTCTGATCCCCCGTGGCGTCACGAATCTTTATCACTAACTCTCTAATTACCTCTGCTCTACCGCCTCTGCTAGCACACCTTTCTAATAGCTTTCTAAGGTCAGAGGAATGTGGATAGCTGTCTTGGATAGCCTTTTGAAAAGCGGCGACATACTTTTGACACTCATCTCCTGTTGGCGCGTGACTCAACGTGGCAAGGATGCGCTCATACATCTCAATGAACAAGACAATTGATGTATTCTTGAATACAATGGTAGCCTTTTGTTCACCGGTAAATATATCAGAGACCACCTTGAAATATGCTTCAATTGCGTTCGTTACCTTTTGGATTATTCTCTCTGGATCTTGATGCCAAAGCGGATTTTTTACTGCTCCTAACATTGTCTTAGTAACTTGTTTTGACAACTTGCATTCTTCTATCGCTGTGCATATGCCGGAGAACTTTAGCTGTCCCCTTTTTCTCTTTCCTCGGAGAGGTACATATATACGCCCTTCAAAAGGTGCGCATTCTGCAAGTTCTTTGACTATGTTGGAGATAATTCCTTCCGGGCTTGTAGGACGCATATCACCCTCCAAGTCCCAAAGAAGGTCGGGGTCCACAGGCTTTTGTTCCTTATTGATCTCTACGAAGAACTGTGCTTGCTTTTCCTCCGAGAGTTGTTCAAAGGCTAGCACCGCAATCTTAGGCGGAGCTGTTATTTTGGGGTCGGAAAAGGCATACAGCCTATGCTGACCATCTATTATCCAGCAAGCTCTATATGTTTCAGGAAACGTAATTACACCGAACTCTAGCCACGCTGGCCAGTAGTCCCAGTCCTGTCGGAAGGGTACAAATTTCGGTGCTTTGGTAAACGATACTATTATGTTGTTCGGGAATATACCAGGCTTACGAAGAAATCCCTGGATTTTGCTTATTCTATCTCGCTTTAGTATTCGTTGATAGTAGCGTTCATTCCCGATTTCTCTTCTGGCAACATAGGCAACTTTTAGCAATTTTTGGGGTTCAAGGAAAAACCAGTAAACCGGGTACTTATCAAGTTTAGCTTTAAAGGCAGGTACACTCGCGAGGGTTTTGATCCTAGGCTCAATGTCCATCTCACTCAAAAGCGAGAACCTAGCGTATTCACCTATTGTTTTGACCAAATCTGCGTAATACTCAATAAACGGCTCATCCCAGATATAAACCTTGGGAGTCTCCTCGCTGGCGAACTCCCTGTCTTTCTCGTCAAGTTCAATATTCCTAGTGGCCAGGACTAACCTGCGCTTCTGATATTTTGAGTACTCTGGCATTTGCTTCAGAGCCTTAGCAAGTGTAGGCATACGCCCCCGTATTTCTAGGATATCCTTCTTTAGAGACCGTCCTGTTCTCTTCCCTGCACTTCTGCACTCTATCACTATCAACGTGTCTTCGTGCCCTCCACACGCATCGACCTGAATGTTGCCAACTCGGAAATCACTGCCTCCTTGAACGTCTGCGAAGCCCGTTCTTTTCAGAAACCCAACGACGTAGCTTTCAAACTCTTTCGCTCTCTTCTGTACTTGTCCGCTCCCGCCACTATCCGTAATAACCTCCCTAATCACCATGTAAACTACAATCTTAGTTATATCCTGATTATATCATATTGTGCGTCTTCAGTGAGATTGACACAATCAAGTAATGGACACTTAAAGTAGCTGGCTGGTTTTTGTCAAGGAATTCAAGTTTATTAGACATTTCGTCAGAATGTATAATTTAGCAAACTCTATCCCATAGGTATTCGACGCCTCGATCCCCTGCGAGAATGGGTAATACCTGCTATCAGACATGGCGCACGCATCGCGCCTCTTACCGACCATTGACAGCCGACCCTAGCAGTGTTAACCTGCACATACGAGGTTCGCGTATAACCCGAAGTAAGCAGAGGGAAGTGGAGTGTGGGCCAAGGTCTTATAGTTCCTCTTCTGGCATTTGTTCTGCTAGTCGGTGGTATCATTGGAGGCTGCGGAGGCGCACCGAAAGGCACAGCTGAATGGCCTTCCAGTATGACGTAAAAGAAACAGCGTCACTCTTGAATATGGCCCTAATGAACGATTGAAGATGTAGTTGCACTCATGATGAGCACATATGGAGATATGAAATGATCGACGAGCTTCTCTCCAGATTGTATCTTCTAGTTAAGGAAGAAGCGAGGGCGGCAGCTCAAAGCGGTACGAGTGCAGGGGGAGGACATCGCTTTGAAGAGGCAACGGCACAAAAAGTTTACGCGCATGCGAGAGATTTGGGACTGCGGCCGAATCCGCCTCGCCACACGTTAGAGCGCCCAACTCTTTCAGGTATCCAGCACCAATTCGACAGCTCTTTCGCATTTGGAGACAGTGTCTATGTCATCGAGTGTAAGAGACGGAACATAACGGCAAAGGAGCACGTCTTTTATTTTAGCTCAAAGATTCTAGATTATATGCTCGGGGCAAGTGTGGTGGGTGAGGTTCTCCCCATGCAGGGCATCTTCCTATCCACGACAGACGTTGGCGTGAGCTCGATGATTTACGCTATCGCTTACGGAATGATAGTGGTGGCTCCGTCTTCGCCGCCCCTTGAACACATGTTGTTAACATTGCCGAAGGATTTGGCTCTTTTCAGAGCCGTGGCAGAGTTGAGGACTAAGTTCTCAAATCTCGCGGACATAGGGCTAAGTCTCACTAAAGGTAGTCGTATACCGCCGGCTGACTTGTACCGAGAATACAAGTTCCTTCGGTTACGATGGAGCCAGGAGCAAAGCAGTGGCTAGTAGCTACCTAAGCATACCCCGGGTGCGTAGGCTGGAATACTTGGTCGATCTTCTCCATGTTGTACAGCAGGCAGGGGACAAGGAAGCTATTGGGCAAAAGCTTGCAGAGAGAAAAAGGTCCTTTGAAGTTGAGAAGAGTAAAGCACTTGGGAGAGGCAGGCCCTTTATGGCGAAGCTGAAAGAGACAGCAAGGCTAACGAGCGAGTGTCTCAACATGGCGGCTCACCTAGGATTTATCGAAGGCAGGAATAAGCTGAATCTATCCTTAGAGGGCAGGAGGTTGGTCTCTGCGCCTGAAGTCGCGCAGAGGACGTTTTTCATACGCTGCGTCCTAGAGACCTATCCTCAAGCAGCTCATGTTCTTCTTTTGATATCGGAGCAGCCGGATGGCGAGGTAGTCGCTCCTTTGAAGATGAACAAAGCCATTTTTTCAGAGACATCAAAAAGATACGGGCTTGAAGTAGATCAAACAACCCTTGAGGTCGTGCGGGATTTGCTATCACAGGCGGAACTCATAAACTGGCATTCGCTATTAAGGGACGGAGAGTGGTATGCAACCATGTACTCAACATCGGATATTAGGGGCTTCCCAGAATCGACTGCGATAATAGAGCATCTTGAAAAGCAAGTAACTTTTGCCTACGAGGGTCAGACTTTTCTGGCAGTCCCCCGCCAGCCAGTGTTCTCGGAATTGAAAGAGATTTTATGGCAGGAGTATTTAAAGGCGGCAAACTATGTTCCTCGGCGGCCCGCATTTTACTCACAACTTCGGTCAGGCGTTTGCTACCGCTTGAGAATAAGCGATAGAGCATTCGATATGGCCATTGCAAAACTCATGAGGAGGGACGACACATACTTGGTAGTAGGATCTGGTGGTACTTTGCCCTATACGAGAGATGCAACTAGGCTACTAAAGAGTCTCCCCCTTAAGTCAGATAGGGGAGAGTACGTCGTATACCTAAAGATGGACGTTCGGTAGGAAGAAATGGAAGACTACGAAACGTATCTTTTGTCTGAGAATCCGTTTCCATCACTAGCAGTTGTTAATCCAGAATCCGCTGACATAAGGCTCAATGGCACGATTTTCTACGAAAATGTGTTCCGTAAAGAAGTTGATTTGCTGACGAGCAGAATGGACGCGAAGACTAACTTGATATACATCGCTGGCCTTAAGTTCGAGAGAGGGACTGGGAAATCTGCACTACTAGTCCGCGCATGGAGAGGGCTAGGAACTAATAGAAGCATCTCCTCAGTGTATGTCAGATGTACTGAGCGCCCACCGAATAACACACCTGCGGGGTTCTGTACCGCCATAGTTCTGAAGTGGCACCGTCAAGGCCATTTGTGGGAGGCATTTCGCAGGCTTTTGTTAAATTATGTAGATGAGGTGCCAAGCCTCACGTTAACTCCAGAATCGATCGAAACGCTATTTAAGGTGTATAAGGAGCCTCCTGATAGGCTGCCACTTAGTCTTTACACCTATGAGACGGATCCTGCCTCCCTAGCGAGACGGCTCGCCAATTGGTTTGACAAGAAATGTGGGGCTCATGGTGAAGCTCCGACTATGCTCGCTGAGCACTACCTGAGGCACCCGGCAATGTTCCCAGAAAAGTATTCAAGTGCACGTAGCGGCAAGATAGAGATGTTCGAGAGTATTCTCAAGCTGTTAGTTTTTGCTGGATTTGAGCAGCATTATTTCTTTCTGGATCAAATGGAAGACGCGATAATGACTACTCCTACTGGCAAGGTAGGAGAATTCTGCCTTGGTATGCGGCGGATGCTTGAGGCCTGCATGAACAGGGCTACGATAGTAGTTACCCTACATCCAGACTCTGAGATGAAGCTGAGCACCGAGGCTGGTCAGCATCTTTTGACGCTGGCGCCTTTGGACACACATCACCGCGTAGACGTGATGACGTTAGAGCCTCGGAGTGAGGATGCGATTCCTTTGGTCGCCGAGTACCTGCGGCACTTTAGAATTGGAACTGCGCCAAGCGTTACCTATCCACTCGACCCCCAAGTGATCGAGTATGTATGTTTCCTCAAGGAGGGGAATGTCAGGGATTTGCTTCACCAACTGAGGGACTGCCTAGAATTGGGTGCGGCGAGCGGGAATCCTTATATTGATATGCAATTCGTGCTGAGCCACCATCGCGAGACCATGGGTATGGAAATCAATCCCGAGCAGTTGCATAGGTTCCAGGGAGGGGATGATGCCTGACATCTATGACCAGATAGAAGAGACTCTGGCTAAGCGTTTGCCCCGCGAGGAAGATAAGCAGCTTCTGCGGGTTCTTCTGGACAAGCAAAGAGAGGGCGGGAAAGAAGCAGCCAGGAAGTTCATTGATGCGCTGGTGCAGGAAACGGCAGGAGAAGTAGAATGAGTTACTCAATTCAAGAGATTTCCATTGAGGGCGTTCGTGGCATTAACGACAGGCTTAGCCTCAGATTCCGCGATGGCGTGAATGTGCTTTACGGTCCAAATGGCTCAGGCAAATCTAGCATTTTGCAGTCTATTGAGTGGTGTCTAACCGGTAAGATATCTTACTTCACGGGGCCTGAGTTTGCGAAAGAAGATGCAGTGGTCAACCCGTTTCACCCGCGACAGATGGGGGAGGTTTCTGTCACACTCAAACATGCCAGCGAGACGGTCACCGTGACCAGAAGAAAGAAAATGGGGAAGTCAACGGCCCGAGGTGCTTCCGTGTTAGAGATCAGAAGAGATGGGCAAGTGCTGGAAGGGACTGCAGCCGAGGGCGAACTATCCAGGATGCTAGGGATCGGAATCGACGATTTTCCAAGGGTGATTTATTTACATCAGGAGTCAGTCAGAGACTTGGTGATAACAGACCCTTTGGAAAGAAGCAGAGCTATAGACAAGCTTCTGGGCACCATCGAGCTACGTGACCTAGCGGAGGCGGTGGACGCGAAGCGCAGCATTGGAGCAGCTATCAAGGGGCTACAGTCGCGAATCTCGGTCCTGGAGCGGGACAAGATTCAATTTGCCGTGCGCATGAGAGAAAGGCTGACGAGTACTAGGGACTTGCTTCTTCAGAAAGGATACGCAGACGCAGAGCTTAGTCTCGAAAACGTAGCGGCGTCAATCGGAGCGCTCGTCCAATTGGTAGAGACGATTTCGGCACAACTTGATGCACCAAGACCGGAGGTCAAGGTGCCAGGGATCGCTTTGGCATTGATAAATCAAGCATTAGACGATGCAGACAAGAGCCTTGGCGCGCTCGATAGATTCCGGATCAAGGCTTACCAGAACCAAGAGGAGAACCGGTTACATCTTCAAACCTTAGCAACGGATTATGAAACAGCTAAAAAAGAGCTAGAGGAATTTGGAGGACGCACCCCAGAGTCAATTCTGGGCGAAAAGACTGAAGTGGAACGCGAGATAAACAGGCTGAAACAAGAGCTAGAAGGCTTGCAAGAAGTGTGCAGCAATCTTGAAACTGCCAAGATGAGGCTGGAGTCGACTAAGCGTGAGATGCGAACACACAAAGAAAAGATGAGCGAAATAGAACACAAATATGGCGACGAAGCTAGCCATCTGAAGCTCTTAGAAAATCAAGAATTGAACCTCCGAAAATTAAGAGAAACAATCAGCCGATATCGTGAACACGATCAGATACTTGGTCTTGCACTCCGCTATATTAGACAAGCCGAGCCGACACAGTGTCCTGTGTGTGGCCAACCGATAGATTATCGTGTGGTGCAAGGGAGAATTGAAAGCGAAGTAAAAGCACAGCTAGCAACTGAGATCGACCACCTGACCAAGGAAGAGAAGATAGCTAGCCAAGTGTGTATGAAAATAGAAAGTAGTCTTCGGGAATACCAAGGTGCCAAGGTCAAGCTAGCGGAGGCGACAAGCGACCTCGACGCTGTTTTACGTGACATAGGAGATATCCTAGGCCAAGCGATCACCCCGGACATCGCTATTGACGAGAAGATCGACGATTCCAAACAGATGATAAAAGACCATCAAGCTCAAATGACGAGTCTAGTGGGTAAGCAAGCCGAGCTTGCTGTAACACACAGCACTCTGGTGACGCGGCAGGGCAGGCTTAGACGAGTCGAATCGCTAATTCAAGAGGCTACTTGCTCTTCTGAGCGAGGGAAGGCGTTACTTGCTCTCTTGGAGAATAAGCTCGAGACCTTGAGGAAGCACATTGTGATGTACCAAGACACTACCCAGCTTGATGTGGCGGTGGGAAAGCTCGCAAGGGCAAAGGAGGTCTGCAAATACTTGGAGAACAAGCAAGAGGTGGAGCAAGTGCAGGAGGAGTTACCTCGCATCACGGCACTCGTGCAGGATCTCAAGAGACGAGCCGAACAGCTACAGGTGCTTGAAGGCTCACTCGACGCGATACACATAGTCGCGCTTCAGCAGCAGAAGGATTTGGTGGCGACCACGCTGGGTTCTTTCCAAGACTTGATTAACCGTTATTTTGATGCCATTCTCTGCCATCCATATTTTGGTAAACTGCGACTAGACATAGAGAAAGAAAGACCGCTAGTTTACTCTGTTAAGGCGTTGGGAGTGGATCACGCTTACTCCACTTACATACCTACCAGATTCAGCCACGCCCAGATGAACGCGGCTGCAATATCTTTGTTCTTATCGAATAACACGAAGTTGGCGGAGGAATTTCCGATCATACTGATGGACGATCCTGCGCAGAGCATGGATCCAGAGCATAAGGTTGCATTGGCAAATGTTATTAGTGAACTTTCACAGAAAAGGCAAGTAGTGGTCGCCACACAGGACGCTGAACTCAGGGACGCCCTAGGCCAAGTATGCAAAGACCTTTGTAGCTATCATTTTGCGGGCTGGTCTCAGTCTGGGCCAAGCTTGACGGCGTCTGACTGAAAAACGTCTCTGGGGCCACCAGGGATTGATAGTCTAGGTGACCATAGAAGGATATCGGAAGTCACAAGGTTAAGACGTCCACTATTACAGCCATCTAATGACATAGCCCAGTGCGAACTCAACGAAACAGCGGATTACGATGTCACAAAAAGCCAGATTGGTTAGGCATTCTGCTTTGAATAAAGGGGGTTACACTTTTTGAGCGCGTGAGCCTGCCAGGAAGCGACAATCGGCACAACTATATATACAGTACCACAGGCATGACATTTGAATAGGCATATGGCGGAACTCAAGC
>JABUBO010000621.1_pt1 | contig 11576 bp, 12 predicted proteins | sample 7240361 | NCBI WGS metagenome assembly JABUBO01 (sample SAMN07256346, study PRJNA390944) | subsurface metagenome | isolation source: Methane hydrate marine sediment | place: Pacific Ocean: Eastern North Pacific, ODP site
GGGCGGGATAACCCATTTCTTGGGTAGCTCAAAACTCATCGCTTTAGGCATCAGGTTAGTCAACTTCTGCCAATTGCTGCCAAGCCAGATAGCAGTGGCTAAGGCTAAATAGTAAACCCATATCAGGTTAGTATCAACCGAGCCTACCGGAACAAACGATACCGGAAGGGCAGCAAAACCATTAACCACCAGTAGCATATATGACAGAAAGAGCCAGGCTAGCCAACCTATAACCTGGGCAGCAGGTAGAGCAATAAGCCCCAAGCCTCCAGCCAAAGCCCCGGTGATAATGATGCCGGGCAGTGCTGGCAGGGCAAGGAATGTGGCTAGGGGAGCAACAAATGAGATAATGCCAAAGTAATAGGCAACAACTGGCCAGACAGCTATGATTGCCCCCAGGGTTATACTGAAGCTATCGGTAACAATATTGGCTATGGATACGGCTGCCCCGTCTTCACCCAGGGTAGCCCCGACCGCTTTCCTACCTATGGCTCGGAAAGGAGGGGCAAGGAAGATTAAGCCAGCCATAGCCAGAAAGCTCAATTGGAAGGAGGCAGTCCATAGTATTTGCGGGTTGATGCCTATCATCACCGCAGCGGCAAAGGCAAGGGCGGTGAAAGCGCTACGCTGTCTGCCTAAAAGCTCGGCGGTGAGGAACAGGCTAGCCATAATTGCCCCTCGAACCACTGGCGGGTGCATACCGGTGATTAAGGCATAAAGCCAGATTGTACCCAGAGCCAGCCAGATATAGGTGTAACGCCTCCGTCCAAAGAGCCATATCCCAATGCTCAGTATCATGCCGACCACGATAGCGAGGTGGAGTCCTGAGATAGCCAATAGATGAGCAGTGCCGCTGTGGATTAAGTTGTCTTTAAGTCCTTGTGGGATGGTGCCCCTCTTGCCTAAAATAATGCCCTGGGCTAGTGATGCCTGTGGCTCGGGTAAAACTTCAGTCAGGGTCTGGGATAGACGGTTTCTCAGCGAGTAAACCCACTCCAGAGGCTTAAAGCCCTTTCCCCTATCCAGTATTTCTATTTTAGGGTAGAGCATGGTGGAGTAGATTCCCTGGTGGGCTAGATAATCTCTATAATTAAAGCCGTTAAGCTGGGGCGGCGTCTCCAGTTTTCCGGTTACCAGGAGCACATCGCCGTAGCTATAGGTAGGGTATCTGGGTACAAACAGCAGAGCCGTTCCTGATACCTTTTGCCACTCTTTATCCAATTTTACTTCTGTGGCTAATAAGCGGAGGTGGGTAGTTTTATCTCTAACCTCCGGGTCGGTATTGACCATCCCTTTAATTTCTACAGTTTCTTGGTCGTTGTAGAACTGGAGTGTGCTCTCATCATTCGGGGGCAGAGATGACTGAAAACAGAAGGCACCACCAAAGAGGGCAATGAGACAGAGACTGGCTAAGATTATTAGTTTCCTGTGTTGACGGAGGAAGAAAAGTAAGGGGAGCGGAGCAAGTCCAGTAAGGATGAGGACAACAGGTAGATTAAATTTCCCTAAAAAGATACCAGCCACCCAGGCACAACTCAAATAGATAAGTGGCACTATCTTCCATCCTGAATATTAGTCGGCGACAGTAATCAGGTGTTTAATCTCCTCGTAGGTAGTGATTCCTATGCCCTTTACCTTAGTTAGTTCATTAATATTGTGGAAAGGTCCATATTGCTCACGATAAGCTATTATGGCTCGAGCCCTGGTTTCGCCAATTCCAGGTAGAGCCTTAAGTAGCCACAATTCGGCCTGGTTAATGTCAACTTTCTGCGGCTCTTGTTCTCCCACCCTAGGAATATAGAGTTTGAGCCGACTCAGGTTGGCACTGCTGGTAGTTCCGCCAGCAGCTTGAATAAGAGCTTCTATGCTGTCCCCGGCTGTTAAGGGATAAAAGCCAGGGTTGATGACAGCACCACCGATGTAAATTTCACCCTGCACCGGCTGACCTGAGGGCATTGAAATCTCTATAGGCTGGCTTGGGCTATACCTTGACCAGGCTACCATGCCACCGATAGCGATAATAGCTATCAGGAGAACAGTAATCAGCGTCCAATATCTATTAAGCTTGGCCATGGAAAGCCTCCTAGCACTAGCTACCTAGTATGACAACTTTTTTGCCATTTGGCTATAACAGACTCACAATATAATAAATAATGTGCTTCCGTCAAACGCCTAACGGGAGACTAAGGAAGCAGGGAGGCTAAGCTGGGGAAAGGACGAAAGAAAAGGGGGGTGTTTTAAGCGCCTCTTAGGGCAGTTCGTAGTGCCTCTTCTGACTCAGGAGGGGTAACAGCTATTATCTGGTCTTCAGCCTGAAGGATAGTACTGGCTGCAGGGACAATAGGCTTGCGTGCCTTGCGGATAATTAGACACAGGACGCTTCCCGGTGGTAGCGAGAGCTCCTTCACTGGTTTGCCTACTGTAGTTGATTCAGCGGGGATTTTTACTTCTACAATCTCCAGCCCCTTGTCCCTAATCTCTAATAGGTGCGTCAAGGGGTGCGTTGGCACCTCTTCTTCTATGTGCTCAAGGATAATATTGGTGCTGCTTACCGTGACATCTACTCCCAATTTCTTAAAGAGGGTTTCATTCTTCGGGTTTCTGATACGGGCTATAGTACGGGGCACGTTAAATTTATGCTTGGCTACCTGGCAGGCAACTAAATTATCTTCATCATCCCCGGTTACCGCAATAAGCATATCAGCACGGCCGGTGCCTATTTCAGTCAGGGTGGCTGCCTCACAACCATCACCACGGAAGCAAACACTACCCAATTCATCGTTAATGTTTTCACATATGGTGGCATTCTTTTCCACCACAAGCACCTCATGTCCTTCATCCAGCAGAGCTTTAGTTAGATAGTAGCCTACCCTACCGCCACCAACAACTATGATGTACATATTCCCACCTCAGCCCTCCAGCTTTTCCTTTAGTATCTGGGCAAATACTGTGGTTGGGCTAATAGCTTCCAGCCCTAGAGTATTATATAGTTCTTGGCGTAGAGGGTCATAGATACGGCAGATTACCTTGGGTACATTGAAGATGTGCTTGGCGATTTGAGCTGCCATGACATTACGATTATCTCCTTGGGTTACCGCTACAAAAGCATCAGCTTCCTCTATACCTGCACTTTTAAGTGCTTCTTCATCAAGACCATTGCCGACTAAAGCCGTGCCACTGAAGTCGGGTGGCAGTCTTCGAAAACTGTAGGCGTCAGTATCTAGAACAGTAACCGTGTGTCCGTCAGCAGCTAGTAATCCAGCTAACCGGGCACCCACTCGTCCACAACCCATAATTACTACTTTCATATAGCAAACCAATTATGTAGGTTGATGATATAGTATAACACGACAGGGGGCATTTTTTAGCACATAAGGTACGGCACTGCCCAGGCTAAACTGACCAAAGCGCCTCTTGTATTTAACACCCATCAAGATTAGGTCAACCTCTTGTTCCACAGCTTCCTCAACAATAGTTGGACCCGCCTCACGGGCTTGAAGGAGGTCAGTCTCTACTTCGTAGTCTTGTTCTTCAGCGACACTCCCCACGTGGTCTAGTATGCCTTCAGCTTTCCGAATTTCAGATTCAATTTCGGCATCTAGCGGCAGGGTGCGCTTTACTGTAATAACATAAACGGCGCGGACTTTACCCTTACCCTTCTTAGCTAGCCGGCAGGCTAGCTCGATTGCCTCTTCGTCGGCATCAGTGCCACTTACCGGCACTAGAATCTTATGAAACTCCATTGCTTTCCATTTCCATTGGTTATTGACCGACAGGTTATTATAATCTTGTTATTCTAAATCTGCAATATCCTCTCCGGTGCGGGTTAGGGGCATATGCTGTTTTCGCCGATAGAAGTAGTAAATAATTAAGCCAGCTATCATCTTATTGACCTTGAGACTTTTCCTTGAGCCGACTTATTTGAGCATCTACAATCCTCACTATGGTGTCCCTAAGCGTCTCTAATTCGTCCATAGATAGGTTTTCCAGTTCCTCCAGATTATATTGGATGGCACTTATGAGCTCCCGGGAGGGGCGCCGCCTGGGGAGCATGAAATAGGCATAGAGGCTACCGATTATCACGCCAAAAAAAGCAACGGTACTGAAAATTGACCAAATTGCACCAATAACTATTCCTGGAGTAGTAACCGGTCCCGGGGCATTAGCCCCCTGTGTTTGCATAGCTGCGAAGCACCACCATAAAGCATAACCATAGGAGGTTATCTGTTCATTCACCCCACGCTCAACGAGATAAATGCCCCAAGAGAAAAGTAACCAAAGCCCAGCAAGAGCAACAATCAGCGGTATTAGAGGGGTCTTGGTGGCAATGTCCCTGAGAAATCTAAAAACTGCCGGGATATTCGGCGTGATGCGGAGCCTTCGGCGAGGCCTCCGCCTAAGGATACGGAGCACCTTGTCTCCCGGTAGTAGTGGTCTTACTTCCTCAAACCTTTCTTTGTCTTCCACTCCAGTTACCTCTCTTTCTAATTAACTTTGTTGCCCACCTTCAGTTGCTCAATTTTACTCAGTCTTTCCCCTTTCGTCAAAGTACGGCCAACATTCCCATAGCCAGCACTAAATACAGCCGGGACTCCCAGCACCCGTCTTAGGTGGTAGCGCCTGATTCGTCGTGGGCGGAAAATCCTATCACCTGGCTTAAGCTGCCAACTATTATGCATATCCTATTCGCTTGCTCGATTTCATCACTTTAATAACCTGCAATTGGAGGAATTTTAGACGTCAGTCGGCTAGCTGTCAACTATAAATTAGTTAAGGTCATTTAGCAACCTATCCCCCTGCCCCCCTTCCCTCCTTAATGAGGGAAGGGGGTGTGGTAAGAGAGGGGCGAAGCCCCTCTCTAAAGTCTCTTCCCCCTCTCCTTCTCAAGGAGAGGGGGATTAAGGGGGTGAGGTTAATGAACAATCTCAATTAGTTGACAATTAGCCATGCTTGGTCTAAACTGATGATAGAAATAAGCTAAAGCGGTAACCTGGCCAAGGTAGGAGCATTTTGCCTTACACTCGTAAGTATTTGTCAAGAGTTTTTGGTCAAATCTTTATATCTTCTAATCATCATTTCAGCTTGTTCACCCATCTTATATGGAAGCAGCAACCAAGTAACCCTTTCTCCACTCATCATCTAATTTCTAATCTTTTATTACCTCGTTTTGCCTTTTGTTGGCGAAGGGAGGACAGCTATGTTTAAATTCCCTTTTATTCCCAGGGAGGAGAAATTTTTCGACCTTTTTGAGGAGAGTGCCCAGAATATGGTAAAAGCTGCCAAGGGGCTAAAAAAAATGGTTGATGGGTGGGAGAATGTTGAGGGGGAAGTGGCTGAGATAACTGAACTTGAGCACCAAGGTGATACTATAACCCACCAGATTATGGCCCAGCTAAACCGCACCTTCGTTACCCCCTTTGATAGGGAGGATATAGCCCTACTTGCTCATTCCATGGATGATGTGACCGACTTTATCCATGCTGCGGCTGATGCCATGCTTATATACAAGGTAGACCATCCCGGTCAGAGGGCTAAGGAGCTTGCCGATATTATAGTGCAGGCGGCGGCTGAGGTGGAAAGGGCAATGCCTCAGTTGCGGCATCGTGCTGAGTTAAGGCAGATTCTCACACGATGTGTAGAGATTAACCGGTTAGAGAATACGGCCGATAAGGTATTCCGCTCAGCGATGGCTGAGCTGTTTAATGATTCCACCGATATTGCTCAAGTTATTAAGTGGCGCGAGATTTACGAGCATATGGAGAGCGCCACCGACAGGTGCGAGGATGTGGCTAATGTCCTTGAAGGGGTAGCCCTCAAGCATGCCTGATCCCTCCCTTTACCTTTTTATCCTTATTGTCATTCTAGCTGTTGGTTTTGGTATAGTTAATGGTTTCAACGATGCAGCTAACGCTATCGCTCCAGCAATCGGTACCCGTGCTATTTCACCCCGAAATGCTCTTATAATAGCTGTCATAGCCAATATGGCCGGTGCCGCCACTGGCACGTTGGTTGCCAAAACTATTGGCAAAGGGATTTTAATCCCGGAAGCAATAACATATCTAACGGTAATTGCTGCTTTAGCCTCCATCATTATCTGGGGTACACTGGCTACCTACGTTGGTCTGCCGATAAGCTTGCACCATGGGTTTATTGCCGGGCTAGCTGCGGCGGGGATAGCGGTGGTGGGTAGTGAGGCTGTGGTATGGGATGTTATGCAGCGAATTCTAGCCGCGGTAGGCATAGCTCCTTTGCTCGGCTTTGCCGGTGGCTTTGTGGGGATGGTCTGTCTGTATTGGGTTTTCCGGCGAAGTGCCCCAGATAAGATGCGAAGAATTTTCAGTAGATTGCAATTTTTGACTACTGCCTTTATGGCTTATAGCCATGGTAAGAATGATGGTCAGATGCCTATAGGTGTCATCACTATGGCGCTGGTAATTTTTTATAACGATGCTAGTCTGTGGGACCGTCTCTCCTTGTTTGACCCTCACTTGTGGTGGGTAATAGTCATATCAGCCTTAGCTATTAGTGCCGGCACAGCTATGGGAGGCTGGCGGGTCATTAAAACACTGGGAATGAGAGTTACTACTCTTAGGCCGGTTCATGGCTTTGCTGCTCAAGCCTCAGCAGCTACAGTTATTGAGATTGCCTCACACGGAGCATTTATGGGGCAGTGGGGTATTCCAGTAAGCACCACCCATTGCATAAGTGCCTCTGTTATGGGAGTGGGTGCCACCAAGCGGTTTTCAGCAGTGCGGTGGGGGATAGCCGGTAATATTGTTGTTGCCTGGATACTAACCTTTCCTATTTGTGGTGGGCTAGGTTATTTGTTTGCCTGGCTATTGCACCTGCTATTCTAATCAGCTTATAAAACAATCTCCCTAGGGATTACCCGGCACTTTTCGGCAGTAATAATAGCCTTAATATCCGATACCGCTAGGTCAATTTCATCCCGCTTGTTCAATACTATATAGTCAAATAGGGGTAGTTGTTTTATTTCCTCCTCGGCAGTTTTTAGGCGTAAGGCTAAGTTGAAGGCTGATTCAGTGTGGCGCTGCTTGAGCCTTATGACAAGTTCCTCCCTTGATGGGGGTATGAGAAAGATAAATACTGCCTGGGGCAGGATTTTTTTAATAGTAGCTGCTCCTTGAACGTCAACCTTTACTATTACATCTTGCCCTTTGTCCAGTGCTTGTTTGACTGCTTCCTTAGGCACACCATACCAATTGCCATAGACATTTGCCCACTCTAATAACTCCTTACGAGAAATCATCTCCTGGAACCTTTCCATTGAGATAAAGTGATAGTTTACATTATCGCTCTCATTAGCTCGCTGAGGTCGTGTGGTTACAGTTGTAATATATTCAAGAGGGTAGCCTAGTTCCTTCATCCTGGTTAAAACCGCATCTTTACCTACTCCTGAAGGACCGGAGAGGACTATGAGTAATGACCTTGTCGGCAAGTGGAATAGGGCTTGGCTTTTATAGCTCGCCTTTCTCATCGCCTGGCTCTGCTCTTAGCACTGAGCTTCCTCGACTTGCTTGTAGCCTGCCAGCTATAGTTTCTGGAGCAAGGGCAGCCAAAATAATGTGACCGCTATCGGTGAAGATAACGGCCTTGGTTCGTCTGCCATTGGTCATATCAATTAGCAGCCCTTTGTTTCTCCCTTCTTGGATGGTACGTTTAGTAGGTGCCGAGCTTGGCGAAGCTATGGCAATAACCCTATTCATTACTAGAATGTTACTAAATCCAACATGAACCAGTTCTAAAGCCATTATTATCCACCTCAGTAAAATCACTGTTGATAAAATTATTTAGCCTTTGTTGCCAAATCTGGAAATCATCTGAGTGCCCTATGGCATAATCAAGGCTTACAAACTCTATCTGATAATTAGTAGTGCATATCGCCCCCCTTTCATATGTTTAGGCTGCTTAGTTTTGTTTCTTGTTCAATATTGGGCGACAATTAGTGCCTTGGCATTATTTTAAATGATACTTATTATCTTATACCCTTAATGGCAATTATATACATTTAAACTGAATATGTCTATACCCACAGTTTGATGAAGGGATGCTTTGTTGATTAGGTTGAATTCCATTGGATTACTCATCAGAACCACAATATACCCTTTAGAACCAGTATCTACCTAATCACCCCCCTTGCTTTTAGGAATTGAGCTATACCGCAGCCAAACACCGCTAGACCAAGCACAACAGGAAACAGATATGCGACTGGTATAGCAGCAGGAAGGTGAGAAAGACCAGGAGCGTAGTTACCCACAATAACCACTCCCAAGACCATCTGTGCAATAGCTAACTTCATAGCTCACCCCCCTTTCTTTCCCCTTCACCTTAAATGTATTCAATGGCAATTAAGCAACTACCAGAGGATTGAATCATATATTATTTAGTGGTAAATTAAAAGGGCGTCCGAATTTTGTTTTGAGGTTGGATATGCGTGAGCAATTATCACCGATTCTTGCTCCATACCGTGGGCAGAGGGGGGCTTTAATCCCCGTCCTACAGAAGGTGCAAGAGGAATTAGGCTATCTTCCTGAAGAAGCAGTCTCAGAGATAGCCTATTTTTTGGGTGTATCTGAGAGTGAAGTTTATGGCGTTGCTAGCTTCTATGCCCAGTTTCGATTTATACGGCAGGGAGAACACACGGTAAAGGTTTGTCAAGGCACTGCCTGCCATGTGCGGGGTGGACGACGAATTTTAGACACAGTGGTGCGAGAGCTGGGTATTCAACCTGGAGAAACCACCGAGGATTACAAATTTAGCCTGGAGAGGGTGGCCTGCTTTGGCTCGTGTGCTTTAGCCCCAGTCATGGTGGTGGGTAAGACTGTTTATGGCAAAATGACCACACCCAAGGCAAGAAAAACATTGGCTGAGTATTGACGGGAAACGCCGGTCAGAGGCTAATAATATGACAGATAAAGAAAATTCGCTTGCTCGTTCCGGGGTTCGGACTGTCCTGACATGTAAAGGGACAGGATGCGTGGCAGGAGGCTCCGGGGAGATCTACGATGCCCTGAAGCGGGAAGTCAAGTCGTCGGGAACTGATGGGATAAAGGTTGATTTTACTGGTTGTCATGGTTTTTGCCAGCGCGGGCCTATTATTGATATCGAGCCCGAAGGTTTCTTCTACACCGAGGTAAAGGCGGAGGATGTTCCCGAAATTGTCCACTCGCACTTAGTCAATGGGCATCCTGTAGAGCGGCTATTCTATCATGACCCGATAACAGGTGAAGCAATACCTTACTACCGTGATGTCCCCTTCTATGCAAGGCAGCAGCGCATCATTCTCCGTAATTGTGGTCATATCAACCCAGAGAGGATTGCAGACTACTTAGCTATAGGTGGCTATGAAGCAGTGAAAAAGGCTCTCAGTGAAATGACCCCTGAGCAGATAATTGAAGAGGTAAAGAAGTCGGGATTAAGGGGCAGAGGAGGGGCTGGTTTCTCCACAGGTCAGAAGTGGGAGTTTTGCCGGCGGGCGCCGGGTAAAGAGAAATACCTAATTTGCAATGCTGATGAAGGTGACCCGGGGGCATTTATGGACAGGAGCATTCTGGAAGCTGACCCTCATTTGGTACTGGAGGGTATGCTTATTACTGCCTATGCCATTGGCGCAAGCCAGGGCTACATCTATTGCCGAGCCGAGTACCCCCTGGCTATAGAGCGGTTAAAGGTCGCCTTAAAGCAGATGGAAGAGTACGGATTACTTGGAGATAACATACTTAATTCCGGCTTTGGTTTTCAAATAGAGATAAAGGAGGGTGCTGGCGCCTTTGTCTGTGGGGAGGAAACTGCCCTGATGATGTCTATTGAGGGTAAGAGGGGAATGCCTCGGTCGCGTCCTCCTTTTCCAGCAGTATCCGGCTTATGGGGTAAACCAACCAATATCAATAATGTTAAGAGCTTGGCTAGTGTGCCGCTAATCATCGGTAAAGGTGCTGACTGGTATGCTAGCGTTGGCACCGAGACCAGCAAAGGCACCGCAGTATTTGCTTTAACTGGCAAGACACAGAATTCTGGCTTAATTGAAGTGCCTATGGGTATCTCGTTGGGTGATATTATCTATGAAATTGGTGGAGGAATTGTTGATGGTAAGCGCTTTAAGGCAGTGCTAACCGGTGGCCCATCAGGCGGCTGCATCCCAGCCAGCATGTTGGACCTGCCAGTAGATTACGAGTCCCTGACCCAGGCTGGTTCTATAATGGGTTCAGGGGGGATGGTGGTTGTTGATGAAGATACCTGTATGGTTGATATGGCAAGGTTCTTTTTGTCCTTCACACAGGCTGAGTCCTGTGGCAAGTGTGTCCCCTGCCGTGCCGGCACCAGACAGATGCTTAACATCCTTGAGCGTATTACACTGGGTGAAGGGAAGTCAGGTGACATTGAGCGCCTTGAGAAACTAGCCCAGGTAGTTAAATCTGGCTCCTTATGTGGCTTGGGGCAGACAGCTCCCAATCCGGTTCTGACTACAATTCGTTACTTCAGGGACGAGTATGAGGAACATATAAACAAGCACTACTGCCGTGCGGCGGTATGTAAGGAGCTAGTTAAGTCTCCCTGTCAGAATACCTGTCCGGCGGGGATAGATGTGCCCCGCTACATTCGGCTAATTAGTGAAGGCAAATATGGCGAATCGGTGGCAGTGATTCGGGAGAAGGTTCCGTTTCCGGCAGTACTGGGTTACGTTTGTGTGCATTATTGTGAAGCAAAGTGCCGCCGTGGTCAGTTGGAGGAGGCGATAGCAATAAAGGAACTGAAGCGTTTTGCCGCTGACCGAGACAACGGGTTATGGAAGCAGAACATCAAGGTTCTACCCCCAACCGGGAAAAGGGTAGCCATAGTGGGTTCAGGACCAGCCGGATTAACCGCTGGATACTATTTAGCCAGACTGGGGCACGAGGTAACGGTATTTGAAGCCCTGCCAGTGGCCGGTGGCATGCTGCGGGTGGGAATACCTCGATACCGACTCCCGGCAGAAGTCCTAGATAACGAGATAAAGGAAATAGAGAAATTTGGAGTAGAGATAAAATTAAATAGCAAGGCAGAGTCGTTAGATGAGCTGTTTGAGCAAGGTTATGATGCTATTTTTGTTGGTATCGGCGCTCATCGGGGTATAGATATGGGAATAGAAGGGGAGGCGACTACTGGTATAGTAGATGGGGTAGATTTCCTCAGAAAAGTCAACTTAGGCGAGAAAATTGAGGTAGGGGAGAAAGTGGCAGTGATAGGCGGAGGCAATGTAGCTATAGATGCGGCACGGACTGCCCTTCGCCTTGGAGCTAAAGAGGCAACTATCCTCTATCGCCGCACTCGCGCTGAGATGCCAGCTAGCGATGAGGAGATAGATGAGGCGCTGGAGGAGGGGGTAAACATAGTTTACTTGACGGCACCGATTAGGGCTATGAGCGAGGATAGCAAGTTAAAGGTAGAGTCTATACGGATGCAGTTAGGTAAAGTAGATGCCAGCGGTAGGCGCAGACCCCAGCCAATAGAGGACAGTGAGTTTGTTGGTGTGTATGACACCATGATAAAGGCTATCGGGCAGGAGTCGGTGTAGT
>JABUBO010000622.1_pt1 | contig 11557 bp, 7 predicted proteins | sample 7240361 | NCBI WGS metagenome assembly JABUBO01 (sample SAMN07256346, study PRJNA390944) | subsurface metagenome | isolation source: Methane hydrate marine sediment | place: Pacific Ocean: Eastern North Pacific, ODP site
CCCAAATTTCTTGTTCCAGGGTCAAGGACAACATCCTTCACTCCCGAGGCAACTACCTTCTGGGAAAGGGAATCTAACTCCTCTAAATTTTTCCCATAAATTACCAAGGGGCAGGAATATTTTTTAGCTAAATCTACTATAGCTTCTCGATTATCTTCCTTAGCCGAATAAATTAATGGCTTTCTTTCACCACATATTTTCAAACCATCCTCTAAAGCTTGCGGATTATTGGAGATTAAAATTAATGATAAATTAGATTTTTCCGTCACGGCTTTTATTGCATCGGAAAACTTGTCTTGATTATTGCTATCGTTAGAAATAGCAATGAGATTCACTTGCAGAAACATACCTACCCTTTCAAATTTTAACTTATCGACCTTTTCAATTCGCTCAAGAATCTTTTCCTTTTCCAGCGAGTCACTCAAAGTAATGCCGATAGCGCAAGGGTGGTAGAAAGTCTTCTCGTGTCGGAAGAGAACTGTCTCACCACCAATCTCTACTTGATTCTCTCCCACCCCCATAGTAACTGTTGCCATAGGAGGTTGAGAAGCAGATTCCAAGGCAAGCTTCGCCTCTTCTGTAATATCAGGACACTTATCCAGCGAAGTCTTCTTTCCCGCCAGAGCCATAGCAAATGCTAAACAAGTGGGAAAGCCACACTTCTTACAATTTGTCTTCGGCAAATGTTTATAAATTTCAAGACCTGTTAAAGCCATCCTCTCCTCCGATAGAGGTGCAAAATTATATCATACCCGTTCATCGGTCAGACCACGTCCATCCTATTTGTAGCAGCAAAGCGCTGTCATTGCGAAGGACGAAGTCCTGAAGTCCCGATTCATCGGGACCACGCCCCTTCGGGACTCGCAATGACACGATTATAATAAAGAGCTTCGCTCTGCTGCTACGGGATAACTACACAGAGACTTCTATGTACCGAGAGCTTCTAGCGCTTTCTCATTATCGTTGGAATTGAAGATGAGGAGGGCCATGGTGCCGTTACCAGTAGAACCATAACAATATTTTAGATTCACTCCGGCATCTGCCAATTTTTGAGTCATCTTTTTCGCTGCCCCCACTTCGTTTTCCAATTCAATAGCTACAACCTCCTCCTGACTGGCTGTGAAACCACCAGATTTGAGTACCTGTTCTGCTTTTGCATTGTCATTCGTGAGAAGCATAAAATGGCCCTTACCTTCTTGGGAATAGGCGCAGAGTGCCTTAATATTCACTCCCGCATCTGAAATTGCTGAGCAGAGCTTTGCCATCATACCCACTTCATCAGGAGTCTCCACAATTAATTGATTGACTTTAGTCGCTTTAGCCATAATCTCACCTCCTTTCGCTTCGCTTCTGAATTCTGGGGACACAATACTTAATTATTCTTCTGGGGTTCTCTTTCTCCTCTTTAATACCTTCCTGATTATTTCCTCAATTTCGCTAAGGAATATCACATCAGCTAATGGTCGGGATAATTAAGTATTGTGTCCCCCGAATTATGTCCCCCGAATTATATCAATGGTTCCATCTCTAAAGCGGGGTGCTTCACCTTCTGCAAATAGGAGAGAAGTTCCTCTGTGGTAGTAGCCACTGTCTCATCAGCAATTTTATCTACCAGGTCAGGAATTCCCTCCTCTTCGCACCTTTTCTTAAATTTATCTCCCAGTGATTCTTTGAGCTCTTTTGTCATCCACACTAAGCGCTTTATCCCCCCATCGGCAGAGATAAACTTCCTGCTCACGATATAGAGTCTTCCGATACCCATAAAGCCCGGGGTCTGCGCTCCCCCACCCACAGAACCGGCCAGGGTGCTGAAAGTCATTCCTATGGGAGTCATACCAGCAAATTCCCTATTTACAATCATAAAACCATTCGTCTCAGGAAGAATAGCAATTATACACTCAAAACAACCACAATTTTTAATCAATATAGCGTTGGCGAAATAGCAATGCTCATTTGAGGTAGTTAAATTGTAAACATATTTGTGCTGGTTTTTGTTCTGAATCTTTTCGACTTTGGTTACAATGTCTAAGAAATAGTCAGTTTCCATTAAAGTTTTAAACATATCTCGCTTCTCTTGAGGTAATGCATCTATGACTTTCGCTACATTTGCCATAACAGGTCTCGACCTTGCTGTTTTGTAGTAGAAATGAGTTGTAGGACTTAATATCTTTCTGCTTTCAGGAAGTTCAGCTATAGCCTTTCCAAACGAAAAAGGCAAAACCTGTTCCTGAGACTTGTTAATCTTATTCTCAGATGATAGGAATCTGATATCCTCCAAAATCTCTCTCTTTCTTGGATGCTTAACAGGGATCTGCTTGGCAAACTTAACTAAGTTAGTTCCGTGTAGTTCAATCTTATAGACCGATCCTGCCTTCCGGAGATTGCCAATAATCCCTAATCTTTTTAAGAGTAATTGAAGGTGGAATGCAGCTCTTTTTTCTTCTATGCAAAGATAGGCCTCGCCAACATCCCATTTGTTTCTGTATTTTCTTAACCTTACACTTCCATCGCCATCGAAAATACCGGCTAAATAGGAGACAATAAAATTTTGAGGAAGACTAAGCAACCTGGATAGATTCCATTTACCCTTAGCACCAACTTTTATTCCAAAGTAATTGAGAATAACTCCTAACAGTGGATTATTAGTGTGGCATAAGAAACATGTCTTAGTAGAATTAATTTTTCTTCCCCTAATTTCCCCTTTACTTTTACCTTTAAGTCTAACGCTTATTGACTTCTCGGGAAAGATTTGCCGATAAATATTTGTATATACAGAAATTAGCTCTTCATTTGTATTTATAAAGTCAATCCAGTATTCGTACTTACCCCAGCGAGAAATTGAACCGTCAGAGGTGATTAGACCTGCCAGGTAGAATAGTTCGGGACTCAGAGCTTCAGGGAGATTGACTACAGAAGCAGCACGAGCAATTTTTCTAACCGACTTTTTAACCTCCTCCCAATCCTCACCTAAATCCTCTACAATAAGCTTAAGAGACTTTAAAGTAAAGCCTTTTAATCTTGGATTATATCTTCCCCAATTCAATTTTTTCCAGGCTGAAGACAGCGAGCCGTATTTTGCCTTTAACTTATGCTTGATTGAAGTTATTAGCGCTTCGTCCCTTACCCAAAAATCGTCAGGAATGAGGTTGATAATCTCTGGGGTTTGGCTGGGTAATTCCAATTTTTTAAATGATATCGTCCTATCCCCGGGCACAACTTTCTCACTCATAACCCAACTCAAGCCTTCTGGCCTATCTATGGCAATTTTGTGCTCCCCGGTCAAAATAATCTCTGCACCTGATTTGGTAGTCAGTTTTATTAAATTTTTTGGGGCAGGAAATTTCTGTATTGCTACTATTTTCTCTGGCACAGTCTTGCCATTCCTCAAAGTCAAAACTGAGGATTTGGTATATTCTTCTCTTCCCTGATGTTTATTTATAAACTCACCGACTTTAGCCGCTTGTCTATCAATAATTACTTCTGTATCTCCAACACAACAACTCGTCTCTGGAAATGTGATTATAGAATATCCGTGAAATCTTTCCAGGGTCTTATTTGACTTTTGATAGATGAATTCATTTACACCTTTCCACTCACCCCTTACCGGGTCAAGACATTCTCCTTTTTTCACCGGCTGATTCGGTCCTGTGGGATTCAGTTCATAAGAAGCCTTAGCATCAATATAACTATAAGCGCCACACAATCCCAGCCTTTCTGGTTTAACTATGCAAACATGATCAGGAGCGAACGATTGGCATAAAGTACAGGAATAGAGCGTATCCACGCTCTCATCGGTCATTCCTGCCATACGCTCATCGCGTTCTTCGTAAGCTTTTTTGGCCTCAGAATGGTATTTTTCCACATCTTCCTGTCGAGTATAAATGGTAACCTGAGCCTTGTCCACTATTGCGCCAAAGGTATCGTGAAGGCGTGCGTGAATAATTACTCCAAAATGGCGAATTTTAAACCCCTTTTTCTTCGCGTCCTTACTGATTCTTAACCAGCACATGTCTCTTTGTCCCATATGGAATATCCCCATAGCCTCGTTTAAAAAAGTATGAATCTGCCTCTCCAATATCGGCTCAAAATCCTTCTGCATTTTCCTTCCAGCAACCTCAATATAGATTCCCAAAGGCATAGCTCCACCCTCTTCGGCTTCGTCCACCTCCGGCCCAATTACTTCTATTTTCTCATCTTCCACTTCGTCCAAATCTCTTGTAGTGACATATTCAAAAGCAGTGGAATATTTTCCTCCAAACTGGACATACATCTGCTCTTTTCTTACCGATTCCCCTTCAAAAGCAGCAGAATAGGCAACGGGAATAGGAATTTCCGCTACCTTCACCTTAACACCACGCACCTGGATACAGGTAGGAACCAATTTCTTATAATCAAGTTCTTTCACTAAATGTTCATAGGTGCAGATACCACTGGGCTTTACCTCAGGAATATCAGTATCGGCAATTATAGGAAAACCCATGTTGATAGCTCCTGCGCCAGTAGCATACTTTACATCATCCAGCTCGCCTAAGGTCAAACCAAAGGCAAATGTTCTATTCTGACAGTACTTGAGACACTTCAGTGCTTCTCCCTTTTTAAGGCCACCAAAGGTGAGAGCCGCCCTGATAGCCCAGTTGGCCGCATAGATTGCAGTTATAGTATCGCGTCCGTAAGGTACTATATATGTCTCCCAACCCATCTGGACATTCTCTTCTTTAAGCTGGTCGATTATACTCCTGCCATTAGAACTAGAACCAACAAAACATATAATACTTCTCTTCTGAAATTCCCTGACTATCTCCACCGCCGCTTTGTTATCCTTAGCCGCACCTAATATAACAGCAAAACCGGGCATTCTTCCATCTACCAGTTGTATCCCATAACTTCTCATCCAGGTATCGGTATAGAAACCTACACAGTCAGGTTGGGGTTCTTTGCCATACAGGTATCTCAGGACAACAATAATCTCTTCTCCGAAAAGGGTAGCTATCCCGGAATCGAGTGCGTCGCCAAGATAGGGAAGCCAGAGAGATTCACTCGGCTCCTCTCTCAAAAGTGACTTTGCCTCTTTCAACACTGGTATCATATCCCCCAAAGTCCTGACTTCAATTCCCAATAGAGCATAAACTATAGGCAGGAAGAAACCTGTCTCGGGAAACCCAACTTTCTGGTCTTTCCCTTTCTCCTTGATTGCCCTGTTCAAGAATTCTTCTGCCTCTCCGACAATCTTTCGCGCTCCCCTAATTGCTGCTGCCATAACTATTTTTGACATACTATTCCTCCTCGTCACAAGAAAATAGCCTAATATTATGAAATTATACCTGTTTTAATTTCGCCTATCTTTCTACTCAGGCTTTTTCTCTTACAATCCGTACAAATTTCAAAAATCTCTTCTGGCAATTCAACTTTTCCCTTTAATTGCTCGAGCTCCTTTTTAGGGGCAAAATATCTACCACAAACCTTACACCTTTTAAGTTCCAATTCTGTGTGCCAGGTTTCCAAAATTCGTTTATCTATCACTTCTTTAATTTTAATTGCTCCTGTGGGACAAACCGAACTGCACGCCCCACAGCCTATGCAAACATCAGATTGAGCCTGGAAAGGTGTCTCCACTTCTCTATTCGCCCCCCTATTTATGAATCCTATCACACTGGCGCTAATTATTTCTTGACAGACGCGTACACAAAGACCACATAAAATACATTCTTTATCCTCTTTCCTGAACCTCACCTTTTCAATCCCCATTTCCCTGGCTAAATCTTTTACTTTCTCTGCCTCTGGAGAGCGAGCCAAGAGAAGCTCAACCATTAACTTTCGACTTTCTAACACTCTGGGGGAATTTGTCTTTACCTCCATGCCCTGTTCAGCTAAACAAGTACAGGAAGCTGTCAGTCCTGGCTTCATCCCCTTAACTACTTCCACCAAACAAACCCTGCAAGCTCCATAGGGGCTGACTCCCTCGTGGTAACATAAAGTAGGAATTTCGATTCCCAGTTTCTTAGCTGCATGGAGAACTGTCGTGTCTTTCTCTACTGAAACTTTTTTACCATCAATAGTCAGATTTAACATCTGTCTCTCTCAGTCTATCTCTACCGCATCAAACTTGCAGACTTCAAAACATACACCACATTTAATGCACTTACTTTTGTCTATCAAATGCGGCTTCTTCTTCTCTCCGGAAATTGCCCTTTGAGGACATTCCTTAAGGCAGAGCCCACAACCTGTGCACTTCTCTTTATTTATCGAGTAGTGGATTAAATCTGGACAGATATGGGCTGGACATTTTTTATCTTTTATGTGAGCCTGGTATTCATTACGAAAATAGCGCAGAGTAGTCAATACTGGATTGGGTGCTGTTCCTCCCAATGCACAAAGTGAAGCATCCTTAACCACCTTGGCCAGAGTCTCCAGCAATTCTAAGTCACTCTCTTCGGCTTTGCCCTTACTTATGTCGTCGAGAATCTCAAGCATTCTCTTTATCCCTTCCCTGCAAGGCGTACATTTTCCGCAGGATTCATCTTTTGTGAAATTAAGAAAGTACTTAGCCACATTTACCATGCAAGTATCTTCATCCATAACCACCATTCCACCAGAACCCATCATCGACCCCGCTTGAGTTAACTTTTCGTAATCGACCTCCAGGTCAAGCAATTCTGAGGGAATACAACCACCAGAAGGACCTCCTGTCTGCACTGCCTTGAACTTCTTGCCTTCAGGAATTCCTTCTCCAATATCATAAATCATCTCTCTCAACTTAATTCCCATGGGCACTTCTACCAATCCTGTATTATTAATCTTCCCTACCAAGGAGAAAACCATTGTGCCTTTACTTTTGGAAGTCCCCATCTTAGAATACCAATCTGCTCCCCTGGACATGATGACAGGCACATTTGTCCACGTCTTGACATTATTAATATTTGTCGGTTTATCCCACAGCCCTCTTTCTGCAGGGAAGGGCGGCCTTGCTCTGGGCTCACCTATTCTACCCTCAATAGAAGCTAACAGTGCAGTCTCCTCTCCACAAACAAAAGCTCCTGCGCCTTGGCTTATCCTTATTTTGAAATCGAATCCAGAATTAAATATGTTTTCTCCCAGAAGACCATATTCTTCGGCCTGCTTAATTGCCCGCTCAACACTCTGAGCAGCCAAGGGATACTCATTCCTCACGTAAATATATCCCTCATGGGAACCTATCGCATATGCTCCAATAACCATCCCCTCCAAAACGCTATGGGGATCTCCCTCAAGTATGCTCCTGTCCATATATGCGCCAGGATCGCCCTCGTCAGCATTACAAATTATGTATTTCGTTTCTCCCGAAGCATCTCGACAGAATTTCCACTTCATGCCCGTGGGAAATCCTGCTCCCCCTCTCCCCCTTAAACCAGAGTTCTTTATCTCTTCAATTACTTCTTCCTCCTTGAGACTAGAGAGAACTCTGGCCAAAGTGAAATAACCACCTCGAGCTATATATTCTTCTATGTTTTCAGGGTTGATAAAACCACAGTTTCTTAAAGCAATCTTTTTTTGTTTCTTATAAAATGGAAGCTCTCGATATAATGGAATGTCCTTCCCATCCTTTTCCGTAATAGAATATCTTTTTTTTATATTTTCTATTATAAACTCTTCTTCTTCCAATCTACAAAGGGCCCATTCTTTTCTCATCTTCCCTTGGGCAAGCCCGAGCACCAAATCCCTCGCCTTTTCAGGATTCATTTCAGAATAGATTATCCGCGGTCTACCGGGTTGCCAGACATCAACCAGTGGTTCTTTCTGGCAAAATCCAAGACAGCCTGTCTTGCAAACTACGGTATCAATTCCTTGTTTTCCTATTTCCTCAACTATTGAATCAAATACTGGCCGGGCACCTGTGGCAATTCCGCAAGTTCCCAACCCCACATTTATTTTTGTCCTCTTTGGGTAAAGGGAGTCTAAACCCTTAGCTTTTAATCCTTCAAGGTCTTTCAGGTTTTTTATTTTCATTTATACCTTTTTAGTATTTTTGGTACTTTTTCTTGTCTTAATCGGCCATACGCGTCTTCATCAATTCTAATTACAGGAGCCAGACTACAACATCCAATACAATGCACAGTCTCTAAAGAAAACTTCAAATCCCTGGTCGTCTCGCCAGCCTTTATCTCCAACTCTCTTTCGAGCTTTTCCAGAATCCTCCTTCCTCCCTTCACAAAGCAGGCAGTTCCCAGACAAACATTTATCAAGTGACGCCCTCTTGGTTTCAGGCTAAAGGCAGTATAGAAAGTAGCAATACTATAAACCTGAATTAAAGGAATATCCAGTTTTTTGGCTACCAGCTTCAAAGCATCTTCAGGTAAATAACCATATTCAAGATTTATTTCCTGCAACACAGGAATCACTCCGCCCTTCTCCGGCCTATATTTGTTTATCTTTTTCTCTAAGTTTGCTTCTTTAATCCTCTCGTTAACCATCTACTTATCCTTTGATTATTTTCCCGTCCTTTTTGAAGCCAACCAGAAATTCTGCTTTCTTTAATTTAGCTACTTCTTCCGGAGAAAGAAGTTTCAACGCTTTTGTCGGGCATGCCTCTACGCAGGCTGGTTCCTCACCTTTTTCCAGCCTCTCCAGGCAAAGGTCACACTTGATAATTACCTTTCCTTCCCGATTAAGATTAAAAACTCCAAAAGGGCAAACCAAAATACACCACTTGCAGCCGATACACAAATCTTCTTTAATAATAACTGGCTCCCCAGGCGCTAACTTCTCCAGCGCCTTTGTGGGACAAATTTTGATGCAGGGGGCATCCTCACAGTGGCGGCATTGTAAAGGAACGGATAAGTCCCCGTAAGCTTCCACCTTCACCCGAGTCTGTGGAAGGGGTTCCTCTTTAATGGCTTTGAAAAGGTCTTTGGACTGCGAATGTTCTATAGCACACTGCAGTTCGCAAGTCTTACAACCCAGGCACTTATCCAAATCAACATAGAGGATTGCTTTCATACTGATATTTTCTCCTTAGTTTCGTACATTACAGGCTTTAACTTTAAAGCCTCCCTTTTCTTATTTATATGCTCAATCATCAAGTGGGCTGCCTTGATAGGATCTGATTCAAAGGCGAAGTTTGCTCCCACAATCTTTTCCAATCTTCTGGTTAGTAACTCGGTTACTTCTTTACTTCCCAAAATTGGAAAGGGACTCCCCAGCACAGTAAAAACTCCCGAAGCCACAACATAGAATGCGATAGAAACTGCTTTCTCGCTCATCCATTCTGGAGCCGCGCCGGCAACAGGCAAATCGGATATATCTTCACCCAATCCACCTTCGGCAAGAACGTTGCAGAGAGTAATTAGAATTCGGCTGTTATCTACGCATGAGCCAAGGTGGAGGACTGGAGGAAGTCCCACTGTCTCGCATATTTCCCGAAGACCCTTTCCCGCATATTGAAACGCAGCTTCTGGCTTCAAAAGTCCTGCCTTGGCATCGGCAATAGCTGAACAACCAGTGACCACTACCAGGACATCATTTTTAATTAACTCCTTAGTCATCTCCACATGACCCCAATCATGCTTTATCTTGGGATTGTTGCAGCCAACAATACCTGCCGCACCTCTCAATCTTCCACTGATTATACCATCGTTCAACGGACGATAAGTAGCTCGATATTTCCCTCCCAGAAACTTAAACACACTCTCTGCAGTAAATCCCGCCACCAAATCCATTTTCTCTTTAGGTATATTAACTTTCTCTTTCACTCTATTCTTGAAATTCTCCACTGCCATTCTTACAATCTTCTTAGCAATAGGCAGAGCTTCCTCTTCTTTAAACTCCACATGTTCTGTTCCGGGAAATTTTGCCTTGGGAGAAGTGGAGACAAGCTTTGTATGGAAACATTTAGCTACTGAGGAAAGAGCAGGCATTATACATTGCACATCCACCAGCATTAAATCGATTGCTCCCGTAGCTATGGCCAGCTCTTGCTGGAGAAAGTTTCCTGCAATAGGAATGCCATGACGCATCAAAATCTCATTGGCAGTGCAGCAGATTCCAGCTAAGTTAATACCTTTTGCTCCGTTCTTTTTGGCAAGTTCGATTAACTCCCGGTCCTGACTAGCAGCGACAATAACGTCAGAAAGCGTAGGCTCGTGACCATGCACTACTAAGTTGACTTCATCCTGTTTAAGTACACCTAAGTTCACCTTAGCCCGGATAGGTTTGGGTGTCCCGAAAAGGACATCGGAAAGTTCGGTAGCAATCATAGAACCACCCCATCCATCTCCTAAAGCAGTTCTCATACCGTGAGTTATGAGATTTTCACAATCGTTATCTACTCCAATGTGTGTGCGATGCATCACCTCCACAATCTCCCTGTCGATTCCTCTGGGCATAATCCCCAGTTTCCGCCATAAGGCCTGTCTCTTCTCTGGAGCCCGGTGAGAAAATTGGAGCTCTCCGTGTTGTTGACCAAATTCAGAAAATACTTTTTCCGCCACCTCCACTGCAATTTTTTTCTTATCTTTTCCATTAGTCTTTATTCCCAACTCATTGGCAAGGGAAAGCAACTTCTGTTCATCTTTAATCCCGTAACCCTTCGTCTTTCCCTGAGCAGTCATGAGCAACGTATGGGCAATGTCCCGTCCGTGGTCAGAGTGGGCAGCAGCCCCGGCAGCAATCATACGGATTAAATTTCGGGCGGCAATAATTTCTGCCGTAGCCCCACAAACTCCTTTTTGGGGACCCTCCTCAAAGGGGTCAATCCGGCATGGCCCTAAAATACAGTTCCTGCAGCAAAGACCAAGTTCTCCAAAGCCACACTGGGGAAGCATCGCTTCATATCTATCCCAGGCAGTATCGATTCCTTCTTTTTCTGCAATCTCCAACAGTTCCTGGCTCGCTTTATCTATTGACTTGTCTTCCTTTTTCATTCTGCCTCCTTATTAGATTTTTCTTAATTTCTTTTATCTCTGCAATTATAGAATTTGTAATTTCATCAATTAATTTATTATTATACCAAATGAAACCCAAAATTTCAAAATCAGAACTATTCTTTCTAATGAAATCTATATCTTTATCATTACGAACCTTATTACCAACAAGAAAAACCTTATCTATTTTCAAATCTTTTGCCAGAGACTTAATTCTAAACGCCGTCTCCAGAGACCTCATACTCGGCTCCACAACTACAATGAGACTATCCACTCCTTCTGCTGTGCCTCTTCCTAAATGTTCTATGCCTGCTTCCATATCGAGAATTACCACATCTTCCCCACTAAAAAATAGGTGGGAAAGTACTGCTTTAAGAAAAGCGTTTTCAGGACAGAAACATCCACTTCCGCCTTTCTTTACCCTTCCCATAAGTAGAAGTTTTATGCCCTGATGCTCTCTGGAAAACTTATCAGTAATATCATCTACTTTGGGATTTAGTTTGAAGTAGCCTCCTACTGTGCCGGGTTCAACCCCTGTCCTCTCTGCAATCAGTTCCTTCATCTCCACAAGGGGGACTATCTTCTCCGGTTCAGGAAAGCCGAGAGTGGCTGCCAGGTTACTGTCGGGGTCGGCATCAATAGCAATAACTTTCTTCCCCTCA
>JABUBO010000624.1_pt1 | contig 11515 bp, 11 predicted proteins | sample 7240361 | NCBI WGS metagenome assembly JABUBO01 (sample SAMN07256346, study PRJNA390944) | subsurface metagenome | isolation source: Methane hydrate marine sediment | place: Pacific Ocean: Eastern North Pacific, ODP site
TTAAGGGCAAAGTTTGCTTCAGCGATGGCGTCGTTCGCCCAGGAAAACCATTTGAAATAGGCCGAGTGCTCAGGCTCACAATAGTTCAGACCTTCATAGAAAACCCAGTAACCATCCGTCACTTCAGAAATCATAACCGCGTTTTTGCCGCAAAATTCGGGGTCGGCACCTCTGACGATTGGGTCAATTCCACCGATGTACAGCAATGGGACGTCCTTGCTCCTGGCGTATTGCAAATTTTCGAGCAGGGTTCTTCGATTCCACTGGAGAGCCTTGGGGTGTGGAAAGTCGCGTTTTCTACCGTATGTACTGTGGTCAGCTACTATAAGCGGTGCCTGTTGTGTAGACCATTGGTCATATATGGCTTCCTCGAGAAACATGGTGCCGATTGGATAAACAATCAGTTGGTGGTAGGGGTTTATAGCATCTATTCTTTGGCGAAGCCCGCGACAGCGTTTGCGCCAGGAGCTGGTCTGGAATTTCTTGAAGGCGTTGAATTGTCCATTCTCTACGAGCCAACCCTTTCGCCGGTCCGGCTCAAGATTGGGCAACTGCAGGCCCTTCGCTCGGGCAAACTCCGCCATAATCTTGTCATCATACGAAAGAAAATAGCAGTTTTTGACTCTACCTTCCGCATAGTTTTCAAAATCCAGGAAGGTTCCGATCACAGCAGGGTTATCGGCGCCGACCCTGGCATGGCCAAGGATATTCTCGGTCATCCAGTCCCACAGTTCATTAGCGTTGGGACTGTAAAGTTCCTGCGTAACTCCGTTTTCCCACACCAGTTTGATGTGGCCCCCGGTGCCGACCCTGGTTTTCAATGTCCCCCGCATCCAAGCCATATAGAACATTCCGTGCTTCTTCGCCATAGCTGCCACACGACGAACTCTCTGGATGTCGGTCCCCCCGACACGCGGCACGACGACGTTAAACCCTGCCTCCTGAATCTCCCGGATGTGCTGGTCAGTCATGACCCAGTCGTTACTGCGCGAAAGAACTTTGTCAACCAATACTCGGAATTTCTTTTCCCGCCCAATGGCTGCCCTCTTTCGTTGCCAGCCCAGCCCATCGGATGGGCGGGGCCAGCCTAATCCCGCCGTTTCCCCGGTACAGGGGAAAATCGCTATCAGAAGCCAAACTAATGCTCGACCTATTCTCATAATATCCCTCCATTGATTTAAGAAACTGTCGTAGGCTCGTTGTCTACATCGGGCGGCATTCTGACCTCTCGTCAAAAGCCGTATTCCATAAGCCGGTTCTATATGACTGCCATAATACCATAACCCGCCGGTCAGTTACAAGTGGTCGTATAAACATCAACAAATCGGGCCTATAGAGCATACGGGTTCAAAGCTCCATTCCTATCGGTCCCAAAATAGTAGAGCTTGCCCTTAATTTTCTTGCAATACCGGCTCGCAAAATGTAGATTAAAATAAAATAACCTGGAGAGGTGGCCGAGTGGCTGAAGGCAACGGTTTGCTAAACCGTCGTACGGGTATAAGCCCGTACCGCGGGTTCGAATCCCGCCCTCTCCGTTCATTTTTTGAGGGGTTTTGTAAGTGCTTAGAATTGCGTAGGTTGAGGAAGTAAGTTCTGGAAATGCCTACCTGACTGTCCTAAAACTGTCCTATTTTCCGAATTCTCGCTGTTGAAGCTCATACTGTCCGGTCGCTATTTCAGCCGGAAAATGCTTTTTGAATCTAAATGACTTTCCTACATTGCGACCTGTTGATGTCTGTTAATCCAGCCTGCCAACATTATAAGAAACATTGTCATGGGCTTCATTTTCACAAACACTCCAAATTTCTCTCCCGAACAAAATTTGTGGAGCATTTTAGCAAAAATCACGCTAAATGAAATTGCGTGATTTTGAGGCCACATGCAAGGGCATCGCACGGTAGAAAATCGGCATGACCTGCTTCACAGGTCTCGCGATGACGTGTTATGTGGGTCATTGCGAAAAGCCCCCCGCAGGGGTGCCGAAGCAATCTTCATTATTTGTTGAGTGAATGGCGCGATTTTTATGAAACGTTATTTAGCCGAAAAGATTTCAATTGGGGTTTGGCCATAGGAATTCTATTCTGTTTGCTTTTTTGGGCAAGTGTCGTTTGGTTTGTATGTAGTTGGCACTGAAAAAGTCGGTTAAAATCGGGAGCACCACAGGTATTGTCCAGAAAAGCATCCTCAGATCCAACCGGAGCAGCCAATTTGTTATAAAGGCCTTTATCACATCCGGCTTTCACTTCTTCAGTTTATATATAACAATTTTTTTACGGCTCTTTTCAAATTTCTTTGTAAAGATTTCTAAGTCGTCTGCCTTAACCGAATCCCTAAAACCGGGGCATATCTTATCAATATCTCTATCGATAATCATAAAATCTGCCTCTTTTTCCCTGGCATTATTTATGATTTCTGCATAAGTCTTGCCCTCTAACTCGTACCACTTCGCTCCCGCATGAAAGGATTCTTGAGGAGATGGTGCTACTACGATAAATTCTTTTTGTGCTGCATTTTCCTTTAACCAATATCCAACCTCTCTTTGAATAGCCCGATGTCCCCGGATTGGCCTTAGCCCTCTTGGCAAGCATATAGCCATAACTACAACTAAGATTATTATAGAAAAGCGGCTTACCCTGCCTCTGCCGACCGACAAGCTCTTATCCTTAAATTTCTCTTGTAAACGGTAATCGATTTCCCAAAATCCCGTTCCTGCCCAACATAATGCCATAGGGACAAAGGCGTAAAGATATCTATCGTCTATTGCTGCAGAGACTGTCAACACAGCGATCCTAAGCAGAATAAACGATAAGATATAGGCCTCTCCAATTTCAAACCCTTTAAATCTCTTCCGCCTGATTACACCAAAAAAGAGAAGCAGCAAAAATGCGGGATGATATGCCTTTACCAAAAAAAATGGGATTCGAGGGACATTTGCAGAAATTTTACGTTTTAATACTGACCCTGCTTTTTGAAGAGAAGCCTGATTATCACTGGTTGGTTTGAAGAAGGTATCTGCATACCTCTCTTGGTGAGGGCATATTTGCCATCTTCCTGTCTCTTGATGGACAAAGAATAAGTAAGGGAAAAAGACTGCAACAAATGTAATTAGACAAAAGAAACTGCTTACGAGCTTCCAGCGAATTCCAGTCCTAATTTCAGGAAGATTTATCAACCAAATCCACCCAAGCACCAAAAAGATTAAGAAAAATCCTTCAAATCGTGTCAAAAAGGCTAACGATAACAACAAACCGACTACTAAGAAGAGAGACCTTCTTTTTTTCTGAATAGCTATCCAGGAAAGAGATGCAATAGATGTTATGAAGAAGAAGTAAAGCGCCTCCGTCAAGACCTCACCTGAAGCCTGAGAGAGATAAGGATGCACAATGAAAAACAATACAGTCATCAAGGCTATCTTTCTATCAAAGATATTTTTAACCAAAAAAAATAGAGGAAAAACTGTCAATGAACCGAAAAGGCAAGAGACCATCCTGCCGGAGAGTTCAAAATCCTGAAAAATATATGAAGCACCAGCGGTAAATACGGGGAAAAGTGGATGCAGAGTGGGACTAAATGCTTCGTGAAAGTTTCCGGCGGCAATCTCCTTAGCAAGCTCCCCATAGGCGCAACCATCGTCGGCAATGCCACGGGCAGTCAATACCAAAAACACCCTCGAAGCGAGGGTGACTAAAAACAAAATTAATATCTCTTTATTTCTACTAAGTAACCTCATTGGCTTTCACCGATTAGCTCATGGAATCGTTTATCTAATTCCTTAATCTTGAAGCCCAGAATGCTCAATTCCTGTGTCAGTTCCTTATTATTTTCTGAAAGCTTAGAAAGTGAAATCGAAAAATAAAAGACTATTAATACAAGAAAAATGAAAATAAAAATTAATAGTAATGTCAAATAATGTATATCCCCCATAGCTTGTTTGCGATTATGTGCGATCCTCAAGCACTTTAACATCCGCACTCTTGCTATCCTTTGGTTTGGAGATTGAAGTGATCCGTATTTTCCGGCTAATAACGGCATCCCTCTCATCCAAAGTGCTTACATCGCCGGCCTCTCCTTCTACTTTGCTATCCTCTTGTTTCCTGGTCCGCTCTAATCTATCAAGCCGCAATTTCATTATTGCCAGTCGTTGTGCAAGTTCAGTCTCCCGCTCAGTTTGTTTGGATATAACTGTTGTGAAATGCAGAACTATACATAGCAGAAACAAAAAGGTTATAAGTAACATTGTGGTCAAGTGTGCAAGTCCAAGCAGCTTTGATATTGTATATATTGGTGTCGGAAACAAACCCATGACCAGAAGCACAACACCTGTCAGCAGCCACAATAGCGCATATTTTTCCCAGAGCCTTCTTCTGCGAATGAGTTCAAGAGTGGAAATCAAAATCCCCATTGCCAGAGCTATCACCAACAATCGCTGCAGTGTGGTCATTCCATGACCTCCTTTAACATTATCCTTTTCTCAAATCTATCTACGAATACAGCCAGTATTACTTTAATAACATAATAAATGCCTGCAATTAGCGAAATAGACGATTGCCCCGAAATACGTCCATTCATCGTCACAGGGATTTCTTTGACCCGCAAACCTTCTCGGATGAGAAAGGCGATAGATTCCGGCTCCGGATAATCGCGGGGATATACATGCGAAAACAGGTAAATAACCCTTCGATTGGCTGCTCGAAATCCAGAAGAACTGTCTGTTATCCTCTGACCTGTAAGCAACGTAAGAGCTTTAGCAAGCACCCATTTGCCTGCTTCCCTGACGAATGAAGGCTCCCGTTCGTTCGCCTGTATGTATCGTGATCCGATGACCATATCAGCCTGGTCTTCTATAATAGTGTTCAGGAGTTTATTGATTTGGTCTACGGGATGTTGGCCGTCTGCATCCACCTGGACAGCAATTTCATAGCCCATTTCCTGAGCGTACTTGTAGCCGGTCTGGACAGCACCACCAATTCCCATATTATAAGGAAGACTAAGGACAACCACCCCTTTAGCTTTTGCCATAGCTGCTGTTTTATCTATGGAACCATCGTTGACAACTACTATATCGGCAGAAGGAACATTTTTCTGAATATTATCGATAACATCACCGATACAAGGTGCTTCATTATAGGCGGGTATTATTATCAAAATCTTTTTGCTTGTCGTCACAATACGTCCCTGTATTTAGCTATTACAAACCCTGAATCTCCAGATGCCAATAGCCATACCTATTCCTCGTGAATATTCTCGCAAAAAAGTAATAAATGTCAAGTAGATATATTTAGCTTTTTTTGTGCGTTTGATTAGCGAAAAAGGCATAACAAGCTGCATTATAGCCTGTAAGATTAGAAAAGAACAAAACAAATATATCACAGACCGAATAAAGAGAAAAGGCAGCAGTAATAATGTCAACAAAGCCAGCGGAGGTTGCACAAAACCCAATAAACCAGCATAAACATCTCCCTTAGACATATCCGGATGGTCCTTATATAGCTTCATCCGCCAGAAGCCATGTTTGAATTGTTGCTTCAGATATCTCAGTAAACTTGTAGGATGGTAATGACCTACTCTTATGTTTTTGTCAAAAATGAGCGTATAACCTTTTTTGACAACTCTGTATGCGACATCATTGTCTTCTCCGCTGGCGTCCGAGTAGCTTTCGTTAAAGCCTCCGACCTCTTCCAGAATACTGCGTCTATATGAGACATTAAATGCTCCCAGATAGTTCACCTCTTTAGGCATTTTTAGATGTCTTTGCACAATCTCTTCATGGATGCAGGATGCGAACAGACTTTCTGAATTTATAATGTCATAAGAACCACCTACGCCAGCGATTTGCTCAGAGGTGTATGCCTTAATGATTTTAGATACCCAGTCTTTTTCTGGAACACAATCTGAATCGGTAAAACACACAATACTGCCGCTGGAAAATTTCCAGCCGAGATTTCTTGCGGCTGCAGGGCCCTTATTATCCTGATATGAATATTTAACCGGATATCGTTTAACAATCTCAGCGGTGGAATCGGTGGAACCATCATCTACTATCAATATTTCAAAATTGTCTTCGAGAAAATTTTGAGACATTAAGGCCTCGATAGTCTTGCTTAGGGTTTTAGCCGAATTATATGCTGGAACAACAACCGAGACTTTCACAGGTTACCCCTCATATCGATTCTATCTGCATTTTGAATCTAAACGCTCACTGCTCTTGATTATTATAGCTATAAATTTGTTCCCCCACCGTCCAAACATAAAGTTGCCAAGATAAAATGCCTTCTTAAAAAGCCAAAATCCTTTTTTACCGTTCAGGTAGGGGTAGATAAACTTATTGAAAAGGGGGACATACTCCTGGCACCACGCGGTGTGGATAATATATTTGAAACATAGGCTTTCACTTAAGCGCTTAACATCGTGCCTAGTAAACCTGTAGGTATAGTTGCCAGGTCCACCCTCATAGGCATTAATAACCCCTAACCAAATAAGCAATCTCATAAAAAAAGAATCTTGTGCCTCAATAAAAATAAAACCTTCCCTTGCCACTCTCTCCATTTCATAAATGCCCTTCATTGGTCTGGCTAAATGATGCAGACCATTATTAACCATGACCCAATCAAAGCTTCCATCTTCAAAAGAAAGGTTTTCAGAGTCTTCAATGCGGCTTGAAAGACATGGACATTCTTTCAGCAATGTTTCTACCGCTACCTCCGATATATCCGTGACTGTTACTCGAGCGCCCTGCCTTGAGAAGAATTCAGCTTCGAGCCCCGTACCAGCATTGATAATCAGAACCGTCTTATCTTCTAAAGATGTAGGCAGCATTTGGATAACTTTTATCAGAGGGTAATAATTTACAAAACGTTCTGCACGATAGGACAAATTTTGTAAAACTGTACCGCTACCTTTAAATTCCATGTCGAACCAACGTCTTTGTTTTAGTATATGCTTATCCATTAGTTATCAAAATCTTTGTCCAGGAGAGTCTCTCTTTAGAAATAGCAAACTCCGCTTCCCCGTCGCCATTGAGTACGGCTGCCGCATACTCGTGGCTTTCGTGTAAACCACCTATCATTGAACCCCATCATTTAATTCTTGCTTATTGAGTTTCTGCCAATTTAAAGAATCATTTGCTTTCCTGCACAGGATAAACCCAGGGTTTGACAAGACAGGTTCCAAGTTTTCATTAAGATAATTTCTATATCTGGAATTGATAAGCACGTAGTCGATATCTTCTTCGTAAATATACTTTGTAACTTCATTGATAAACTCCATGCATAAATCCTCATAAGATGACTTATCAAGGTTTAGGATTTTCAAAAGAAAATTTCGCAAGATGGGGCAATCTATTAATTTCTTATAATAATCATACCTTATTAGCTTGTTGTCAGTTGTGACAGCTTTTGGTGGAATCTCATATGTAGGTTTATGGGTCAGCAAGATGAAGGCGTCGTAATTTCTCGTAGTGTATTTTGCGTCCTCGGGAAAATAGGTTGAGTTTTTTATGTAATACGCGATTCGAGTAAAATGTTCATTAATAGCTCCTATTATGATGCCGTTTGAAAAGAAACCTTTAATGTCCTTGATTTGTTTTCTTATGTTATAGGAGGGGAAATTAATATTCGGTTTGATACCGACCGGCGGGAATATAACAAGGATTATTAGTACGGTTATAATAAGTTTGGCGACATTGGGCTTCCACGTAGAATTGGTGAAGAATGTTTCTACTATCTCTGTGAGCCGTACAATTGCAAATGTAACGAATAAGTAAAGAAAAATATATGTAAAAATGTGTGTTCTAATTAGGTAACCAACGTATCCACCCATATTCCTTTTAAAGATAATAAATAAGCAACCAACCAGAAAGAACAGAAGGGTATAACATAATTGCACCAAGATAATTTTTTTCGTAGAATTATCCTCATAATTTCTTTTGAAATAGTATATACCAAGTGGCAAAAAGAGTATTAGTGTATATAGATTAAAAAACGGGTATATCAGTTGAAGTTGTACTTCTAACGAGAACACTTGTTGAAAATTTAGGGGAATTTGTCGCAGAGTATGGATATTCTTGAGGTCGATAATAACCATCGCAGCCTTTCCGAATACAATCTGGTTGTACATATAGGACATCATGAATGGAAAGACACCCAAGACAAAGCAAAGCATGGGAATGATAGCATATTTTATCTTATCGGTCATATTTTTCTGGGTCAAAATCTGGGTGAAAGAAAGCATCAATACAATGTTTAATGCAGCGCCAACATGAATGTTTCCAAGACAACCTGTAATTAGATAGATAAAACACATTATGGTCAGTCTTCTTCTGCTTTTTAAGAAAACAACAAGAATCCAAGGCAAAAATATGTTAACTAACGTTTTGGCTTCACTTATACACCCAATTCCCGGGCCCCAAACCTCACTTATCCCTATTCTTGAAACAATGGAGATTAATGAGACTAACAATGATGGATAAGTTCTTTTTGACACATGATAAAGAAATGCATACATGCCAAGTAAGTATATTAACAACTTTGGCAAGACAAGTAACTTGCCTGAAACTATCGTATGGCCGGTAATACGATTCAGGTTTCTGAGAAAAAGTATATATGTAAGGCTATGATTAAATGCTATGTCTATCCCATTTGTATATTGTGAACGGCTGGCTAACAATGCTAAAGATCGTATATAAGAATGGTAGCCGGATTGTTCATAACCTTTATGTGCATACATGCCATAAGTGGGCTTGTAGTATTGTAATAACTTTGGTTGTACATAGAAACTATAATGGTTGAACAATCCAATATCATAAGATTGTGACTGCAGGATGGAATAGTAAAGGGAGAAGAGGCAGATTATTATGCCAGCAGTCCAATGGTGAATTTTTGTTTTATTTTGTAATTGTAGCTTTTCTTGTGTTTCTATGAACATAAGGTTATTCAGAAGAATACGTATCTTAATTAAGCTTATTTTTAGAGCTTATAATATTTCCGTAAAACCCTACAAGTTTTTTGCCGAGAACTTCCCAATTATATTGATTTAAGATGAGTTTCTGGCCCAGTATGAAATAAAAGAGTTGCTTTAGACATATTGCTTATAATTCTCTTGTAAATAGAATGCCAGACTGTACTATGCACTAAGTCTACAAGTAAGATACTCTATTCCTTCCTTGCGATAACAATGATTCTGCTTCCAAGATGTATATTGGTCAATTTGAAAAATAAGCATAGAAAGCGTTGGAGTATAGTATTAAGCAAACCTATAACTTTACCAAACATCGGCGAAATGTAAGCAGGCTTTCCAACATAAACTCCTAATACCTCAAATCCTTCACCCTCCATAAATCTCTTTATTGTTTTATGTGTAAAATGATTATAGTGGCGTGTTGGATTCAAGCCAACCACCTCACTTTTGATCAATTTCTCGAACTTACCTTTAAGTAAATGAAATACTGTGTTTGGTACTTCAACCACAAGAATACCATTGTTTTTTAACACTCTTTTTGCTTCTTTCAATTCACAACTTGGAGATATTGTGTGCTCAAGCATTTCCAACATTACGACTACGTCATACGAATCTTTTTCGATGTTTGCTTGGCTGAGCGTTCCGCAGATAGTCTTATGCTTTCTCGACTTTGTATATTCGATGAAATCGGGGTTTATGTCAATTCCTGATGTTCTATATCCATGGGTCCTTGCGATGTCCAGAAAATAGCCAACGTTGCAACCAACATCCAGCAAATCTCCTTCTGTTTTTCCGCATTTTCGTAGTAAGACGATGATTTGATAGAGTATGACTTTCTTAGAATTTCTATTTTTCTGGTAAAGTCTATCGAAGTCTGTGTATATATTTTGTTGCTTTATAGTCTCTAGATTTGGAATGGGCGTCACATAAACAAAACCACATCTTTTGCACTTTACAATCTTTAACCCCGGGTATTCTGGATATTTTAGAAAATTGGTGCTTTTCTCAGAATTACAAATATCGCACTTGATTCTATCAATTAACACAACAAACCCTCTGTTGCCCTTTGCAACTTATTAAAGAATGTTTTTCAATAACTTTTGTTCTGAGATTTCATAATCTCTTCGTAAAAAATTAAGAGTTTATCTCCAAGAGCTTCCCAGTTATATTCTTTCAAGACTAGTTCGTGTCCTCTGCGGCCCATCTTATTGGCCAAATCCCTGTTTTCTATTAAGGCCAAGAGGCCTTGTGCGAGAGATTCGACATCTGGATCGACGAGAAGACCTGCACCATCTTTCAGTACATAGGCCGGTTCTCCAACGCGCGTTGATACTATAGGCAGACCGCATGACATATATTCATATAGGCGAAGAGGGCATTTGCATCTATTAAGCATGTTATCTCGAAAGGAAATCACGCCAATATCGGCTGAGCCGATCACTGAAGGGACATTCTTTATATGTCCGGTGAAACTGACGTCTATGTTTAGTTCTTTTGCCAACTCCTCCGCCTTGGTACGATCATCTCCATCACCCACCATTAGCAGTTGCATCCCGTGCTTCTTGGAAACTACGCCCGCGGCGCGGATGACCATGTCCGCATCTATAATGTCAGGATGGAAAAACCCCATAAACAACACAGTAGGCTTATTGTTAGGGCGCTCTAAAGGCTGAAATATCGCCGGGTCCGCCCCATTCGGTATATAGAACGGATCGAATTTCTTATAAAATTGCAGTAATTCCTGACTTGCAACTGTTACCGCATCGGCAGAAGCTGGTACAAGCCATTCAAAGAAATCCATCAGCTTGCGTTTCCAAAGGGGGGAATTCCTGTTAAAGCCCTGGCTGCCCTCAAGATCATCAAGATCGGCTATCCATTTGCAACCTTTAAACTTGGCGGCAAATCCAGCGGGGAAAATATCCGGCATAGGCTTAAAAGTATGAACTATATCATATTTTCCAAGCGCCAAAACTCTTGCCAGTCCTTTTGATAAATAACCATCCGATGTCATCTTTACAGGCACGATTCCTGTATCAACATCTTTGGTCATCGCTTTTAGTTTTGGTACAGCAACTTCGGGACACAGGAAAGTTACCTGGTTATATTTGGAAACAGCCTTTCCAAATTCAAGGGCGCGCCTCCAGCTTGTGGCGCACCAGGGTAGTTGAAATGTAGGGACAAAACATATTCTCATTTTTTAAACCTGGATTTTATCATTGAAAGACCATATTTCAGTACCAGATGAGGATTCTTAATGGAGCGCATGATAAGCTCTTTTTTGCTGAAATTTCTCATTGCTAATTTACCGCGCAGTTCCCTGTGTTTTGCACGTATAACATCCCAGTCGATTGTATCACAAGCTATTACGCCTCCTTCCGCAAATGTCATTTTCGAATAATCAATATCATCTGGAATAATGTTATGTTCGATGCTCCACTCCCATAATTTTGAATCAGGCAGTCAGCGAATACTTGATTTTCTTAAGAAAGGTAAAAACACCGTCAAGGAAAACAGAACTGCTGTGCAGATCTGCAACGAGGCTGGAATCAAAGTAAGGGGG
>JABUBO010000625.1_pt1 | contig 11511 bp, 16 predicted proteins | sample 7240361 | NCBI WGS metagenome assembly JABUBO01 (sample SAMN07256346, study PRJNA390944) | subsurface metagenome | isolation source: Methane hydrate marine sediment | place: Pacific Ocean: Eastern North Pacific, ODP site
TGAAAAAACAGTTTAGCTGTTCTCCTCCCGAGATTTTCCACGAGAGATCTAACGTGTCCTTGCCGCATTGGACTTGGATGCTTAAATAGGCCACAGTTTCCGTTTATTATGGGCAATACTGACGAAAATCATGAAAAAGTTAAAATTTAACCTGCTTTTTAATGCCCATTTATGTGCAAACCCCAGAATTTATGTGCAAGTAGCGGATTTCACGAATTTATGTGCAAAGCCCCATTTACCATTTACCATTTACCAAAACCTATTTAAACTGTTTTTTAACTCCCGAAACTTACCACTCGATTAAAACCCCGAAAATTTACCAGAACCGCGAAAACTAAGACTTATTTAACAAAGCCTCGGCGATGTCAACCCATTTAAACCACGATTACCCGCTAGACCAGATGGTAACATGAACGAGTCAGAAAAGAAGGTCAAGGTCAGGGTAAGCGTTTCGTCGAAGCGTTGGAAGACCGTAAAGAAAGTTGCGAACCTACTCGACAAGTCGCCGAGCGAAATCGTCGAGAACGCGCTGTCCGAGTGGCTGCGCAAACACAGAGTTTCCGTCTGCGTGCGCAACGGGGAGCTGGAGATAAAAAGCATCGGTCCGCGGGGTGAACCCAGATGACCGGCGTCGAGCTGTTCATCACCGCGGCAGTGGCTGCCTGGTTCCTGGTTCTGATCGCGTCCTCGGTCAAGCTCGTGCGGGCCCGGACCCCCGACGAGTCCGAGGCAGCCCGGCGGAAGATAACGGCCGCCATTATCGCCGGCTTCATCATAATCATCGCACCGCCGCTGGTCAAGTGGATCACCGGATATAACGGGTACAACATCGATTACGATGGTGACCCTAAGAACGGAGCTGAATTGTACTACTCTCGTGAAAAACTGACAACCAATGAAGATGTTGAGAGCGCACTAAAACGAGGGATGGCACTCCCCACGGAAGTCTCCACGATACTTGACATGGTTATCAATGTAATTATGCTGGTCGGGGGCGTAATAGTGACCATCGGTGTCATGTGGGGCGCCATCGAGATGAGGGCCCCGAGAGCGACCCGCTATGCGCTTCACTGAGTTTTTGGCCCTAGCCGTTGCCGTCGTGCTGGTCGTGGCCACGCTCACCCCCGCGATAGAGGCGTTGAGGCTGCTCGTCATCCTCCCGCTCGTAGCGTGGGGGCTGTTTTTCGCCCTAGACGCGGTGTCGACCCGAAGGGTCTACGAACGGGCACCAAAGCGCTTTCGTGAAGTCGAGCGGAACTGGGCCCTCGTCGAGCTGGTCGAGCGCCTCGGTTTTTCGGGGGGTACAACAGCATTCCTCTTCCTCGTCGAAATCCCCGCGTTCCTCTTCGTCTCCTTCGTCGTCGTCCCGCTAATCGGTAATTTTCTGTTCTCCGGTGTCTCCCTCGTCCCCTGTTTCGGGAGCGGCGCGGGGGTTCTCGCGCTGGCGCACGGACAGGCGTGGGCGATCAACCGCCGTGCGTCCGCATAAAAGGAGCCCGACCTCCATGTTTTTCGGGCACTCGATGAGAAAAACCCGCAGGAAAAAGAGCTGGCTGAGGCCGTCAGCACGATCCAAGCGCGGGTTCGGGGAGCGCGGATTTTTCGGTCTGGGTGCGCTCGCGTCGATCGCCGTGATGATCAGCATAGCTCTCGCCGTGGGAACGGCCATCGCGTTGGCCCTGCCATACATTACAGAAAAATTAGCCACGGGGTTAAACCTGGGTCCCCTGCTCATCCACATACCAGAAATGCAAGGCGGTACATTCTGGACGGCCAGTTCTTCCGCGCCGGAGTCGTCGGGAATTTTTTACATGTCCGAGGTGATGGGCGACCTCTACGGGACGATCATGACCGTCAGCTTCGCCGTGCTGCTGATAGCGTTCGTACTCGTCGGGCTGTTCTACGCTCTCGAGCAGTTCAGGGTGGTCGGGGAGGGCACGGCTTCCACGATACTCTCCGAGAGCGTTTTCGTCATCATCCTCATCTTCGTGTTCCCTCTGCTCTTCAACGGCGTGGCCGTAATGATAAACGGGGTGAACGAGGACATCATCATGCACCACGTCGACGATGAGGGCAACGTAACGACGTACGATGCGATGGTCGTCGATGTCGCGCGGTACGCGGGAACCGTGCCGGGTATACTCGAAAAGGAAATGGGGGGAATCCCGCTCATAGGCGATATTCCGAACATGATGTCCAAAGCGATCACCGTGCTCATCACCTCTTCCGTGAGCCTCATAGCCATTTTCACCGCTTTCGCGACGGGTGTCTTCAAGGTGCTCGCCATAGCGGTCCTCGCGGCGGCCTTCCCCCTGATCCTGGCGCTCAGGCTCATACCCTTCACCAGATCTGTGTCCACGAGGCTGACGGGCGCGTTCATCGGGCTCCTCCTCGCCTCGATTGTGATGGCCCTCTTCTTCCGCGTCGCGTGGGGGGTTTTGGAGTATGGCGGACTGGGCGAGGTCATGGTGTGGGCCCTCGGGTGCGGGACCCTCATAGCCGTGACCGCGGCCTTCACGATCACGGCACCCGCCCTCTCGGGCATGGCTTCCGCGATAGGCCACACCATCGGCAGGGGCGTCGCCGCCCCGACGGCCGGGCTGATAGCCGGGGGGGTCACCACCGGGCTCGCCATGGTGCCGGCGGGAGGAATGGCAGTAGGGATGGGAGTAAGCGCCGGGCTCGGGGGCAGAGGGGTCCTCGGGGTGACTGGAAGGGGCATGGCCCGCGGGGCGCTCGCGGGCGGGCCAGCAAAAGAACCGTTCGGCGCAGTCTCGGCCGGTATTGTGTCCGGAAGAACTGGTGCGACGGAAAAAGACATCGCCGCGAGGATGGGACTGCAGGATAACCTCCAGAAGACGACCAACACTTTCACCGGAGGCGAGGGCATGAAAAACTTCGATGCTGCGAGGGCCGACCTCGCGAAGGACCCCGCCGCGTACCGCGACACCTGCGAATCAGGAAACGAGTTAGCCAGTAATGTCGACAAGATGGGTGATAACGAACTCTACGACATGTACGGCAGAATGGAGATGGGGGCCAAGTACAACCCGAAGGTGCACAGGAAAATTTTCCAGGCGAGCGACATGAAGCCCTACGAAATCAAGCAGGGCGCCAAGCTGGCCCACAGCAAGATCGCGGGGAACTCGAGGTATGGGCCGGACGGGGCGAACCTGGCATTCAAGTTCTGGCGCGACGGCAGGGTCGTGTACCCGTCGAAAACAGCCAGGCTCAGAGGCGAGGGCACGCTGGTGTTTCCGTCGGAGAAGAGACCCTACACCAAGTAAACCCGCCGTTTCTCTTCATTGATGGATGGTGACTTTGGAAGTATCAGAATTGGGCGCTGTGTCCGCATAAAAGCGGCCACTTGCAAGATGTGAGCGATGAGCGTTTTGAAGAAGCTGGCGGGCGCAGGGGCAGTTCTCTTCCAGCTCGGCCGCCCCCGCGTCGAGCGGTACTGCAAGCCCAAGATCGAGAGACTGAGGATCTACGATGCCGTCGCCGGCCCCCTGGTCCACGCGAAGGTGTACGTGATCGACGACGAGGCGGTCGTGGGTTCGACGAACTTCACAGTGACGGGGCTTCGACACAACGTCGAGGGGCTGGCGTTCCTCAACGGAAAGGGACTCGCCGACTGCATCGTCTTAAAAATTGCCAGCCTAAACGGCGAGGGGATTGAAATTCCGTTCGAACGCGCGATAACGGGGTGAAGAGCATGGGCGTTTCTATCAGCTTTAAGGGGACGGTAAACAACAAGAGAAAAGTCAATGAAATCATCCTAGACGCGAGGGCGATAGCGGAAAACTGCGGCATTTGCCACTCAGTCGTGGCGCAAGACGGATACGTGTACAAGAGCCGTATCAAATCGATGCACAGATGTCGCTCGGACAAGGAGTTCAGAAAAAGGGTCAGGTCTCTCGAAAAAAACAATGAAAACTACGAAGTGAAGATTACTACACCGTTTGACATCTTCGACTACTGGGCGGGGACGCCGTTCCTCCGCGAGAACGTGAAGAAGTTCAAGCCGGGGAGAGCGGTCATTCTGAGTGCTTGGAGCTGGGATTTCATGTCCAGAGACGAGGCATGGAAGGGGGAGGGTTTTAGCCCATTTTGGATTGAAAAACTTCTCGCGAGTGGCGAGGCTTACCCGAGCGCTGAAAGGGGGATAATCCTCCACCCGAGTCCATGCGCGGAGTCGCTCAATCTCCTTTTCCACCGGCTGGGCGACGGGTGCTGGGAGATCAGAGACTTTATGAAAACTCAGCCCTTTGAACAGGGCGAGCTTCTGCCGAACCTCGGGGCCCACATATTCTCGGTGAACCTTCTCGTGTTCCTGAAAAACAAGCACATCCCCTCCCTGGAAATCCACGACGAGGGCGATTACCACTTTACCGAAAAAGAACGGAAGGATAACATCAGAAGGTGGAAGAGAGAACTCAGAAATTTGGAGAGTCCCTATCACCAAATCGCTCCGAGATGGCTCGATTACTGGGAAACGGTAAAACCCCAAGACCCGCGCAACATCGTTCTGGCGTACGGAGAGACCATACAAACAATGAAAAAAATCGCGGGGCTTTTAGATAGGCTTTTGGAGGGGTCGAACTTGAAAGTTAAAAGGGGCACGCATCTCAGCTCTCCAACGCCCAAGCAGATGGAAAGCATCACAACGACCTACCGGAGAGACAGGGCGACCGATACGCTCGCAAAAGGCGAAGAGGTGGTGGCACGGATAGAGAGGCCGAGGGTGATAAAGCCAATTTCGTTGTCCCGCCAGGAGAGAAAAAACGATTGAAATTAAGGAGGGTTTGAATTGAGTTACGGAGCCATAACGGGTAGAAAGAGGGATAAAGCTGGCAAGAAGCCTCTGACCAAAAAGGAACGGATGAAAAAGAAAAAGATGAGAAAACAGAGGCGAAGCAAGTCGTTAGAAACTCGTTTTGTTTGAAAAAAGCAGGGAGGTAAAAACTTGAGGCAATATAGAAGGGTAGTTAGAAATATGATTAAAAGCGGAATGGGGGCCGTGGACGGCATGTCCGACCGCGAGTTCGACGCCCTCGTTGCGGCCAAAATCTTGAAGATGGTGCCGCACATCCCCGGGCACTGCGAACACTGCGGCGGCCGCTTTTCGCACGAAAACATCTGCACCGGCTGCGGGTTCGTGAACGGGCCACAGCTGGCAACCGCGCCAAGGGGTTTGGAACAGCTCGACCGCGATGAGATACTACGCCTGAGATATTCGGGTATGCTGAGCGGCGATCTCGGGGAGCACTTTCTCGGGAGCGATATGGAACGCACGTTCGGCGAAGATGGTGGCGGACTGAGGACACGATGGGATCGCGTAAGACATCAGTTCTACGGGGGCGAGTACGTTGAGGCCTTATGGAGAGAAGCGTACCACGAGATCGGACGGATATCGAGCTGGCTCGGACTGTCGGATCAAGTTCGAGAAGAAATCGCCTACATCTACACAAACATGAGGAAACAAGGGAAAAGCAGCGGAAGACACAGGTTGCTCGAGGAAGTGCTCGCCAAAGCGACCTACCTTGCTTGCTTAGTTCACGGATTGCCGCGAGAGCGCGAGGACCTCGAGCGCGAGATCAGGGAACTCTACGGGTTTGGCATCGGCGAGATCCCGGAGGAGTTCGTCAAAGCCGCGGACTTCAAACACATTCGTTTCGGCGTCTACAAACAAGATGGAAAAAAGTATTTGCATACATGGAAGTTAATCAGGGGAAAAATGACTGACCACAAAGGTCTTGGAAAGCTGTGATTTTAGGTTACGGTAGTAACAATACTTTCGGTGACCTCTCTCTCCGAAAACTTTCAGGAAAACTAACACAAAAGACCGTGTAAACACCGTTCTCTTCCCCAATGGGGCTATATTTTGTCCCCTTAAAAGGCAATTGGTTCGTATACAATATAGTGAGGGGAGGAAGATGAAAAAGAAACAAACGGTCAAGGCGGGAAAACCGCTGAGGGATTTTGGAAACCCCGCGGCGGATTCCCGTACGTTTAAGGAGATAATCAAGACGCCGACGAGAGACTTCCTCATAAAGCTCTCCGCGACTGCAGATCTGGCCCAGTACACTTCCCGGTTGCCAAACGACGAGTTCGGGCCCGAGCGGAAGGCGGCGGGGGAGGACTACGCGACAATCCGCGTCTACTTCCACCTCCTTACGGCCCGGGCGATGGAGAACCGGAAGTTTGCCGATTACCTCTTTCCCATCTTATACGAGCTAGGGAAAAGCGCGGTGTACGACCGGCGGTTCTATGCCGACCTCGCGTCGATACTGAGGTTCAAGTACAAATATTCCTTCAGCCTTCTCGCAAGGGCGATCCTCAAACCCGAGGACGTGAAGGCAGGAGTGATTTTTAAACCCGAGGATGTGAAGGCAGGAGCGATTCTTAAACCCGAAGACGTGGAGCGCGATGTTCAGCAGCTCGCGGTGAATGTCAACATCGACACCATTATGGGGGACTGGGGGCGGCTTGTGCAAAAGATCGAGAAGATCGAGAAGGGGCCACCGATCGAGAACCTGATGTTTGGGTGAGTCGGTGCGCTCTCTTTCAACCAAGAGAATTTCAAAACTGCTTCACGGACCCGTGCGTTGCCCCTACTGTGGTAAGCCCGCGCATACGGTAGCAATAGAGGGGGAGCGAACTGAGCTACACTGCCAAAAGTGCGGGACGTTTGAAACCTCCGTACGGGGGCTGAGTTTGTTTAAGCCAAGTTCAAATCGTGTGCTACATTGGGACGATCCTAGACAAGATAGTCAGGATCAGGACCGTGGACGGCAAACCCTACGACTTCGAGAAGGACATGGAGAGGGTGAGGAGAGCAACCCACCCCAACCTGAGAGACTGGGTGGAAAACAAGGACGGCGGCATAAGACGGCTCGGAGAGTACAACGGCAGGTTCATAACCCGGGGTATCAGGAGGCTGTTTTCACCGCACGTCATCGAGCAACTGAGAGAGGCGATAGAGCAGAAAAAGGGCTACCACTACACGAAGAACGGTACGAGACGTGATTATTCGCTGAGCGTCAAAAACTGTAAGGATGGGGTCCTCCGGGCGTGGTTCAGTAGCGAGTACTCCGGATGTGGGAACGGCGACTACTACATTCTAATCAACCCGACGACCGCGTTATTCGTCGAGACAGATTGATAGCGGTTCAAATTTTGAAGTTCGTTGGTTGGAATTTTGGAAAAGAAGGAGATCGAAGAGAGGTGAGTGGAAATGAAGATAACTGAGTACGTTAGCAGGTACAAAGAGATATTGGACGTTTTGGGAGATATCCGTTTTTCGTCAGACTCGGACAAGACCCGCGTAGCGATCGCGATCCTGCACGAGATTGCGAAGGACGAGCGGATGAAGCAAATACGCGGGGGGGCGGAAAAGACAGCGGACAACCCCGGAAAATTCATATACATCTACGTCCCAGACGGCCTCCGCGACCGGGATTTCGAGGCCCTGCTGAAGAAAAAGATCCCGAAAAGCGAGACCCCGCGGGAGGACAATGTTTTTTGGAGCAACAAGTACGGCAACTTCGTGGTCAAAAAGGAGCACGCCGAACAGGCCGAGAGCGCGATCGAGGAGCACTACGGCAAGGACTCGCTCGTGAAAGACCCCAGCTGGGCCCAGAAGCCCAACACGTGGCAGATAAAGAGCACGAGGTCGAAGTAAGTAGCACGGAACGGGGAAAGTGAGCTCCAAACGGGCCATTTTCCCCTCTTTTCTATCCGCCCGTACATGGGACTAGCGTAAGCTTTTTTTTTTCGACGAAGCGAAAGGGAAGGGAGGGGTCAAGGGAAAGGGAAGGGAGAAGGGACGACCCCGCTGGAAGTGGTGGTGGTAGTGGTGGTGTTGGAAGCGGTAGAAGAAGTGATTATATGTAGAATTCCTAGATTATATGTATAACCCCATATGTTTTTTCCCACGCTCACGCCACGCTTTCGGGACGGGAAGGGAACGGGAGGGGAAGAGGGAACGGGTACCGTCCGGCGAGAAGGGAGAAGGGAACCGCCAAGCCCACGCTGCGAACCCGCACTCACTTGCTTCCCCGACCCTGCAGTTTTTCACCCCATTTTTCAGCAGGGAAGGGAAGGGAAGAGAGCCAGCCACGTTTTTTTCCCGACCCGCTTTCCCTTCACCGTTTCCCCGCAAGTTTTTTCGAGGGACGGGAGGAGGGAGAGCGAAGGGAAGAGGGAGAGGGAGCCAGCTTTAAGCATCCCCTCTTTTTTTGTCGTTCCCTTCACTAAACTTTTATCGGTCTTCAACTTTTTATTCACTTGCGGGAGTACTGAATTAGTCAATCGGAAATACAGAATTTTATCAGGTCGAGGGTGCGGCGGGGTCTGGTCCCGGAAATTTGGCCGCGACCGCCGTGGCCCGCCACAACTGGTAGGCGACAAAGCACGAACTTAAGGGCTTTTAGGTGAAAATAAAATAGGTGTAAGATATGAGGAAGAAGCACACCATCCTTTTTGGGGCGATCGGGATAGTGGCCGTGATAATTGGTGGCATTTTCTTGCTGACCCCTTCCCAGCCCATGTTTGGGATCTTCCCTGAGGTCAAAGGCGAAGGGGTTCTCGGTGTATACGAGCTTTGGTGGAGTCGCGAAAACTACTTTAATGTAGAGGTGGAGGTCGAGGGGGTCTTGGTGGACGGGGTGTCGGTTTCGGAGAACGGAGGGCTACTCCCCGCAGTATGGCCCAACGGTGCGTGCCTGACACAGTGGGTGTGTGGGGCCGAGAACGATTACCTCGTATGCGTCGATTGTATTGACTACGAATTCCCCGAATCATTCTTCACGGCCCACATCAGGGTGCGGGGGATAGTGAAGCCGACGACATTTTCGGACTATGACGGTCTTGATGGTCTGCCGACGCCACTGTGGACATGGTGCATCTCAGTCGAGGACGCGGAGTACGTATCACCGCCACCCCAAGGCTATCCCATTATTAGATGAGAAAACATTTCCTAACCATCCGACCGCCGTGGCCCGCCACAACCGAGCGGTGTGGTAGAGAGTATGAGCGGGATTATCACGACTATTAAAGACATATCTTTTCGGAAGTGCGGCTTTTTGGAGATATTAAGAATACTCTTTTTAATTGAGCCAGCCAACATCAATGAACTTCCTTGCGTTGTTTCCCGTGCCTAAGCAGAAGTTTCATTTCGATAAGAACTTTTTCTATTTTTTCGTGAATTGTTTGAAGTTTTTTATTCAAACCATCAAAATACTCCTTCGTTAATTTTTGCTCGCTTGGTTTTCCTTTGGTGTTGATGTACTGCAAATAAGGTTGCAATTTTAGATTGGGGTCCTGTTGATAAAAGATAGGTCCGTGCGCCCATTTGTTTCTCTCTACAATCAATGTTTTCAAGGATTTGAAAAATTCTTCTTGTTCGTCTTGTCTCAGATATTTACCCACCCTAACAATTTCCTCAAAAATATCAATTTTCATCTTCAACGAAATAGAACGGGAATTTAATATTTTTTCTGAAAATACGGTTTTGAATCTAGATTTTTTAGAAATCATGCTTTTTTCAATAATTTTGTTGATGTCTTCTTCTATTTTGATGATTAATTCAATAAAATGACCTCTAATATATTTCAGGTCATGCATTTGTCTATTATACTCTTTCAGCTGTTCGGGACCCAATTTTACAGCAGATTTAGGTGGTATCCTTATTCCGTGCATAAAAGTAGGTTGTCGTGAATTTATAAGAACTTTTTCAAGAAAACGCCTCTGCTCTGAACCATCTCACCCTCGCTATAAATTTCGCACGCCACACCGCCTCTCGCTGAAGCCCTCGAAAGGATCGAATTCAGGCAACTTCTTTATCAACTTCTCCACGAGCCGCCTCCACTCCTCGCCCCTGGCACGGTCGGCACGGCGGGCGGGGGATTTGAGTTCCGAGTAGTTCATAGGATCCACCCGACCATCCACCCGATCGCGAACCAGTAGAGCATGTCGAGGTTGAGCAGGAAAGACGCTTTATATCTGGCACCCGTCGCCAAGCGCCCGTAAACTTTCCTCCAAAGATACGGGTCGCCTAGCGCAATCAGCGGGTAGATGCAGAGCACGAGCGGGATAACGATGACAAAGCCGAAGTAGCTAGCAGAAGCCCCGACCACTAAAGCAAGCCCACACTCCGCCCTGGCCGACATCGTCCTGCGAAAAATCGGCAGGATCGAGGGCATCACGAAGGTCCCACGTCGGTAATCCTTGAACGAATAAAAAACATGTGCTGATCGAGGCTGTGCTCGACTCGTTGGATAAAATCTATCATGTTAAGGTGGTCACATGGAATTGGATCTGAAAACTTTCGTCCAGACCCTCAGGGAAGGGGACACGAAAAAGGCAAGGGAATGGCTTGAGCGAACCAAGAACAGAGTCGACCCCGACGATGGGTTCGGGCGGGGTTACCTGCTGGCGCTGCGGGGCATGGTCGCGGCCCTCGAGTCCGGGGGGGGCTGTTGCTGGTCAACCGCGTGGTGGGCGGAAAATACGGACAGGAACGGATCGCGGAACTCGTCGAAAGCGCACGCGTGAGGCTATCACAAAAGTTCAGGCTCGAGAATGAGAATGGCTTCGACACCGCGCTGGTCGAGGTGCTTCAGGAATTCTCCGGGGAAGATGTCTAGTCATTCTGTTGTGGCGCGGCCTGAGTTCTAGCGCCGGAGTGTTCAGGTCACCCCCTCCGGCAGCCCCAGCTTGACTATCCTCTCGGCGGCCCTCTCGACATCCCTCCCGCTTCTCGCCCCCGCGCAAACGCCTTTTCCGGATACGAAGAGCAGGACTACGACCTTCGGGTCATCGAGCCTGAACACCAGCCCGGGGAAGACCTCCGGCTCGTACTCGGTGTTCTCGAAGTTCCTAGCAATCTCCTCTAGGTCGAACCCCCTGCCGAAGTCGATGGATGCAACGATGTTCTGGACTTTGATTTGGGGTTCTGATTTGATTTCAACGCCGGACCTCTGGAGTTTTCTGGTCAGCCTTTTGATCGCAAGCTTGGCGTCTCCCAGGCTTTTGGCGCCGACGCAGTTCATCTTGCCGGAAGAGAATATCAGGAAAGACGCGTGGGGCTCCTCCAGCTTGTAAACCGCGCCGGGGAAAATTTCGGGATTGTGATCAACGCCGTCTACGGTCCTCGCCAGCTTTTCGAGGTCGAACTTGGTGCCCTCGTATGTGACGGACACCACCACGTTCTCGATTCTGGTTTTTACCTTGGGCATGTCGACCGTACAATCAGCTCGCCCCCCCACCTTGCTACTTTCGGTTCGGCCAAATATCGCGAACCCGACGTAGGCGAACTCAGATTCATCAAGCTGTGGCGGGCCCCGGCGGTCGCGTGCAAAAATATCCGGGACCAGACCCCGCCGCGCTCGGGGAAGGATGCCTGCGGCAATCTGCGGCTTGTTGAATGCAAATCACAAACCAACTATTTTAATGGAATGGTCGCTCAGGTTCTGGTAAATATCGTTAGCAAGGCATTACACCGATTTC
>JABUBO010000626.1_pt1 | contig 11510 bp, 14 predicted proteins | sample 7240361 | NCBI WGS metagenome assembly JABUBO01 (sample SAMN07256346, study PRJNA390944) | subsurface metagenome | isolation source: Methane hydrate marine sediment | place: Pacific Ocean: Eastern North Pacific, ODP site
TATTAGAGGGGCTCTCAACATTGTTGGCTTTAATCCAGGGGAGAGATTTCTGCTGTCCGCAGACGGTGGGTATATGGAATGGGACCGGTGCCCTTGCCCATTTTAGGACGCGATAAATAAATCCGACAATGAATGTGGTAACGGCGGCATAAGGTATTATAACTGCGAAGAGGGAATACAAACCCAGTCCCCATACTCCGATGAAGACAAACAGAACAAGTATTGTGACTGCCAAGAGGGCATAGAAGGCACTCATTCTATCCCTCGCTCTGACTCTCCATAGTTAGATTTGCTCTTTCCAACAGCTTGAGCACCCTCTCTCTTTCCGCTTTTACCTCGCTTACCCTGATTTCAAAGACCTTCTCCCGGCATTTCATATATATATCGAAGGCAAGCAGGACCAGCTTATCTATTTTGGACTCAAATTTCAATAACTCCTCAAGAACTCGATTTTCTGCAATCTTACTTGCCAACTCTTCTCTTATCGCTTTCTTTAGAAGGAAGATAAAGGCAACGGTCTGGGACGGGGAAAAATCCTGGACTGCCCTGATCCGGATAATATTGTCGAGGCAGGCAGCGAGTTTGTCGGGATTCATCTCTTGGAGGAGTTCATCATATAGTACCTCTATCTCCTGAGAAATCGTATATCCAATCGGATTGATGAACCTGTCCTTTTCCTGTTTTAGAAATCCTGAAGTATCGGCCGGGTAAGTTTCCAGTATTAGTTGGAACCACCTCTCCAAAATGGCGGCTCTCCTTTGTGGCAGTAAATGTTCTAAGACCATAATTTAGCCCGTTGTGTTTGACTCTGGTTGGTGAGGTTATACTGAGAAATAATAGCCGAATTGGAGCTACATTGTCAAAATCTCTCGTAATTTGTTAAGAAACCTTGAAAATCCAGTGATGGTACCGGACAAGAACAGCCCGTTGACAACCATTACACTTTTCTAGTCAATTCAAAATAAGTAGAGTATTTTTCGTAAAATAAAGAGCGTTGACAAAGTTTTCCCAAGTAGCTTATACTTTAGACGGCAAAACGAGGTATTCTTATTTCACATAAACAACGCACAGGAGGTAGCTAAATGGCTAAAAGTGATACCCCCCAGCTTGATGAGCTTGAGAAAGGTCCGTGGCCAAGCTATGTGACAGAAATTAAGAGGATGGCTAAACGTAACCCGGCAGCAAAGGACCTTTTGCGAGTTCAGGAACTATCTTTCAAGGAGAAGATAACCCACTGGAAACACGGCGGTATAGTTGGCGTTAGGGGCTATGGGGGAGGGGTTATAGGCAGGTACTCCGATGTTCCCGAACAGTTTCCAAATATTGAATCTTTCCATACTTTGCGGGTAAACCAGCCCGCAGGCTGGTTTTATACTACAAAAGCCCTGAGGGAACTTTGTGATATGTGGGAGAAGTATGGCAGTGGCATGACCAACTTCCACGGTTCAACTGGCGACATCATACTTCTGGGAACGACCACCGCCAATCTACAGCCTTGCTTTGATGCACTGACGGAAATAGGCTTTGATTTAGGCGGGTCAGGGGGAGACTTGAGGACGCCAACCTGTTGTGTTGGACCGGCTCGGTGTGAATTTGCTTGCATAGACACCCCTGACCTAATTCATGACCTGACTATGACATTTCAAGACGAGATACACCGACCGAGGTGGCCATATAAATCCAAAATTAAGGCTTCTGGTTGCCCCAACGACTGTGTGGCAGCTATAGCCAGGTCCGATTTCACCATAATCGGTACCTGGAAGGATAGCCTCAGGATTGACCAGGCTGCCGTCAGGGAATATGTAAAAGGCGGTTTTGATATTAACACTGTAGTCGTTGATAAGTGTCCCACTAACGCGCTGAGGTGGGATGAGAAAGCAGCTGAACTCATACTGAAGGTGGAGGATTGTGTCAGGTGCATGCACTGTATAAACAGGATGCCTAAAGCCCTGAGGCCGGGTCTTGATAGGGGGGCGACTATCCTGATTGGTAGCAAAGCACCTATAATCAAGGGGGCTTACCTCTCCTGGGTATTGGTTCCCTTCATGAGGATGGAGCCGCCATACACCGAGTTCAAGGAACTGGTGTGCAAGGCGTGGGAGTGGTGGGATGAAAACGGCAGGACTAGGGAAAGGATTGCCGAGCTTATTGAGAGGGTAGGGCTAAAGACATTCCTGCGTGCCATGGGATTGAAGCCAGTCCCTCAAATGATATATAGACCCAGGGCAAATCCATATGTTTTCTTCGATTAATTGAAAGGTTAGTAAAAAAGGAGGTTAGCAATGGCTAAAACTGATATTGGTCCACCTGATTACAGGTTGATGATGCCAGAAGTAATAAAGAAGAATTATGGCAAGTGGAAATATCATGAGATATTGCGCCCGGGAGTATTGAGGCACGTATCTGAGACTGGGGGTGAAATCTATACGGTGAGGGCAGGCTCCCCCAAGCTGGTAAGTATAGACTTTATCCGCGACCTCTGTGACATAGCTGATAAATACTGTGATGGACACCTTAGATTCACCAGCCGATACAACATTGAGTTCATAACTCCAGACAAGACCAAAGTCGAACCAATAATTGGGGAGGTAAAAAAGCTTGGTCTTCCGGTAGGCGGTACCGGAAAATCTATATCAAACATTGTTCATACCCAGGGCTGGGTACATTGCCATAGTGCAGCTACAGATGCCTCGGGAATTGTGAAAGCGATAATGGACGAGCTTTATGAGTACTTCATCAGTATGAAACTACCAGCTAAGCTGAGGATTGCCTTAGCTTGTTGTATAAACATGTGCGGTGCCGTTCATTGTTCAGACGTAGCTGTTGTCGGCGTACACACCAAGCCACCAAAGATAGAACATGAAAGATTAGGTGCAGTATGTGAAATTCCGACAACTATGGCCTCCTGTCCTACCGGGGCTATCCGGCGACATTCCGACCCAAATATAAAGAGCGTTGTCATTAATGAAGAGCGGTGCATGTACTGCGCTAACTGCTTCACGGTGTGTCCGGCACTGCCGATTGCCGATGCAGATGGTGACGGTATAGCTATTTATGTCGGGGGCAAAGTCTCCAATGCCAGGAGTGCTCCCAAGTTTTCCCGTTTAGCTATTCCTTATTTGCCGAACACCCCGCCACGCTGGCCCGAGGTTGTCAGTGCTATTAAGAATATTGTCGAAGTTTATGCCAAAAATGCCCAGCCGGATGAGAGAATGGGCGAATGGATAGAGAGGGTAGGCTGGGAGACCTTCTTCCGACTTACCGAAATACCTTTTACCGAGCAGCATATTGATGACTTTACTCATGCTGTAGAAACTTATAGAACGACAACCCAATTCAGGTGGTAAATACCCCACAAATTCACTGGGAAGATAAAATTAGGATGGCCCTTGGTCAGAGGGAGGTGATGTGATTGAGCGAGTTGGTAACTGATGAACTCAAGCAAAGGATACTGAAATACATGGGAACGGTGAGCAAACCTAAGAATAGAGATGTAGCTCGGGCGATTGGTGTGGAGAAACACCTGGTCGATAAGGCAATGGGCGAACTGGCTAGAGAAGACAAGATTGAATATCAGAGCTTTGGCGGCATCACCTGTGTAGTGCTCAAAGGCAAGTAGCAAGGTTAAAGCAGTAATGGTAGGTAGTCAATCACAGGCTCATGCCAACCAGTGGCCGCCCCGTGTTATTATTGCTGCCCCTCAAGGTCGCTCCGGAAAGACGATTATCAGTGTCGGACTATGTGCTGCTTTCAAGCGGCGCGGCTTTGTAGTGCAGTCGTTCAAAAAAGGCCCTGACTATATTGACCCTTCATGGCTTACCGCCGCAGCCGGCAGAAGCTGTCGCAATTTAGATGCTGTTTTAATGCCGGAAAGGACATTATTGGCTTCCTTCCAGCAGGCATGCCAGGGGGCAGACCTGGCTCTTATTGAGGGAGCAATGGGTCTATATGACAGCTTTGATTCAACAGGTCGGGGGAGTACTGCCCAGATATCCAGACTACTGCGTGGTCCGGTCATTCTGGTAATCAATACCGCCCGTATGACACGTAGTGTAGCGGCAATGGTAACTGGATACCAGCGTTTCGAGCCAGAGACCAATATCGCTGGGGTAATTCTGAATAATGTGGCGGGAAGCCGGCATGAGCACAAACTGGTAACCGCCATAGAACAATACTGCGGGATACCTGTCGTCGGAAGCATACCAAAAGATCTCAGCCTGAGTATCACTGAGCGACACCTTGGTTTGATACCTTACCGGGAGGCTGGTCAGGAGACTGCAATCAACAATATTTGCCATCGTCTTGAAGAGACTCTCGACTTAGATAGTATTTTTAATATCGCCCGTAGTGCCAAAGGTAGACGGGTAGTTGCTACTGTCGTCGAAAGTAAAGAGGCTACGGTCAAGTTAGGAGTAATGCTCGACCGCATCTTTACGTTCTATTACCCGGAAAACCTTGAGGCGCTGACCCGGGCCGGCGCCGAATTGGTGTTTATCGACTCTATGCGAGACCAGCAGTTACCTGAGATTGACGGTCTTTATATCGGTGGCGGCTTCCCTGAGTTGTTTTTGCCAGAATTGGAAGCCAATAGTCGACTCCGCCAGCATATTGCTCAGGCAATCGAAGACTATCTGCCGGTATATGCTGAGTGTGCCGGTCTTATGTATTTATGCCAGGGTATACGCTGGCGTGGAGAACAGCATGATATGATTGGCATAATCCCCGCTGAAGTAGAGATATACCAGCAACCTCAGGCTCATGGCTATGTAATGGTTGAGGTTGCTGATGAAAACCCGTTATTCCCCATCGGCTTGACATTTTGGGGTCATGAATTCCACCACTCAAGACTGTCTAAATCAAATGGCCTCAAATTTGCCTATCGGGTGCAACGTGGACAGGGGATAGATGGCAGGGCAGACGGCATCGTATATAAGAATGTTTTCGCTGCCTACACCCACCTACATGCTTTAGGTGTGCCCCAGTGGGCAGACGCTTTCGTATCCCTGGCATTACGGGAACGGAAACACCGGCTCTCATTTTCAACACTCAAAAATTAAAGGAGGTAGATGATGGCTGAAGAAAGGGGAACTGTTAAATGTCCGGTGTGCGGTATGGAAATAGAGGTGGAGTCTGAGGCTAAACTCTACGGGGCAGTAAGAGCCGCCCCAAGGGGTACCAGCACCTATGAAGGTAAAGACTACTACTTCTGTAGCAAAGCTTGCAAGAAAAAATTCGACGAGTCCCCAGAAAAATTTATTAAGAAATAGGAGGTAACACATGCTGAAAGCTGTACTTGGAGGAATGGAGCTCGAAGTTGATGAGGACGGTTTCATTCAGGAACCTGAAAAATGGAATAAGGGAGTGGCTGATGATTTGGCCAAGGGAGAGGCTTCTGGCCCTATGGGCGATGACCACTGGAAAGTAGTAAATTATCTCAGGAATTATTTCCTTGAATATGAGATTGCTCCACCGATCCGGATGTTGACCAGGCAAACCGGACTCGACCTCAAATATATTTACCAGCTGTTCCCCAAGGGGCCGGCAGCAGGAGCGTGTAAGGTGGCGGGCCTGCCCAAACCTACCGGATGTGTGTAGTTTTGCGACAGTAGTTAGGTAACCATGTTCAGCCAAAGAGAGGAGGGTAAGTGGGGGTTATTTCACTACCACAGCTAGCGACTTATCTATCTTATTTACTTATTATCGCACTTTACACAGTGAAGGTAATGAAGATCTTTAGAATGCCCCTTCATTTAAGGTGGGAGCTTTACCCGGTTGTCCATGAAAAAGGGTATAAATATGGGGGTTCTTATTTCGAAGAGCCGGAGTGGTGGACTAAACCTCGCAAGAAGAGCAGTATCAGAAGTATTATTTACCTACTCAAGAAGTATCTTACTTTTGGAGAATACTACCAACGAAACAGGGGCTACTGGTTCGGGCTGTATCCCTGGCATGTTGGGTTTTACTTAATTGTGAGTTTTCATATCTTGTCTTTTTTCGGTGCCTTGGCCATAGTTGTGACTGGTCTTCCAATAACTTCTGAATCAGTGAGTATTCTGGGAAGAATAATCTACTACTTAACCCTGGTTGTCGCTGTTGGCAGTTTTGTCCTTGGTTCTGTGGGAAGCATTGGTTTACTGGTGAAAAGGCTGGCCGATAAAGATTTGAAAGCTTATGCCGCTCCTATAAATTATTTCAACTACTTATTCTTCTTGGCAGTCTTCCTAAGCGGATTAATTGCCTGGTATTTCTTCGACCCAACCTTGTCCAGTTACAGGGAGTTCTGGAAAAGCCTAATAACTTTCAGATATATGGATGTTGAGCCAGCAACATACACGCACATCATGCTTTTTTCGCTGTTTTTAATCTACTTGCCATTTACCCGTTCTACACACTACATCACTAAGCTTTTTGCCTTTTTCTGGGTTCGCTGGGATGACGCCCCCAATCTGGTAGGAAGTAAGATTGAAGGGAGAGTACGAGAAGCCCTCAACAAACCCGTTAGTTGGTCAGCCCCTCATATTCAGTCTGGAAAGAGTTGGAGCGAGGTAGCCAAGGAAATGCCAGAAGATACAACCGGGAAGGAGAGATGAAAAGAAAAAGAACAAGACTAAGTGACATCGGCAAGAATCCAGACGAGCAGCTTCTGGATATTACCGCTGAGGACTTGGTGACGCTTCCCTACCCCTATGATAAACCAGATGACAAGCCGCCAGTTAAGCCACTTACTGAGGAACAGAAGAATAGGTATGAAAGCTCACTGGACGGGGTCTCGGTTGTTGGCATACTTAAACCGAAGAGTAAAGAAGAAGAGGATAAACTGGTTCAAAGCTTCCTGAAAGGGCTGAAGAAGCTGTTATCTAAAGAGGATAACTGGACATTTCTCCAGCCTTTAATGCTGTCATTGGAATACTGCGCCAAATGTCTGGTCTGTAGCGAGGAATGTCCGACATACCTCGCCAGTGGGCGACAGGAGATTTATCGCCCGAACTATCGGTCAGAGGTTCTACGTAGGATTATAAAGAAATACTTGGATGGAGGTAAGGGGAGCAAAGTTTTCTCAAAGTTCAGCGAGGGTGATATTGAACTCAATTGGACGACGGTTGCTAGATTAGCCGAATTAGCCTACCGGTGTACTATCTGCCGGAGATGTGCTCAGGCGTGCCCCAGAGGTGTGGATAATGGTTTGATAGCCCACGAACTCAGGAAGTTGTTCAGCCAAGAAATGGGCATTGCTGCCAAGGAGCTTCATGAGCTGGGCACGGTTCAGCAACTCAAGGTTGGCGCCAGCACCGGGATAACTCCTAAAGCTTTTAAGAATATGGTCCAGTTCATGGAGGAGGAAATTGAAGAGAAAACGGGTAAGAAGACAAAGATACCCGTTGATAAGGAGGGGGCGGACATCCTGCTCCTCCACAACTCTGGGGAGTTTCTGTCGTGGATGGAGAACCCGGAAGCCTTTGCCATCATCTTTGACGCTGCCGGGATAAGCTGGACATTGTCTAGCGAGCTGGCTGGTTATGAAGGGACCAATTACGGGGTGTGGTACGATGATGTCCAACTCGCCAGGATAGCGCTAAAACAGTCTGAGATTGCCCGAAAACTGAAGGTGAAAAAGATAGTCATGGGGGAGTGTGGACATGCCCACAAGGCACTCATTGTTATTGCCGACAGGGTATTCACTGGTAAAGCCAATATTCCGAGGGAAAGTTTCTTGCCACTGCTTGAAGACCTGGTATGTAATGGCAAGCTCAAGCTTGACCCTAAAAAGAACGACTTCCCGGTTGCCCTGCATGACCCCTGCAATATAGTGAGGCTTATGGGAATTGTTGAGCCTCAAAGGAGAATCCTAAGGCAAATCTGCCCCCAGTTTCGGGAAATGGAGCCACATGGTGTGGATAACTACTGCTGTGGTGGAGGAAGCGGGTTTGCCATTATGCCCTCTAGGAATTTCCCCGATTGGAGGTCGGCGGTAGCGGGGAGGATAAAATTCAAGCAGATTCTGGAAACCTTCCAGGATGTAATTGGCCCTGAAATCAAGAAATATGTGTGCGCCCCCTGTTCCAACTGCAAAGGTCAATTGAGAGACCTGTTCAATTACTATGATGCGTGGGAGAAATGCGGCATTCTCTACGGCGGCTTGGTTGAGCTAATAGTGAATGCGATGGTAGATATCAAAGAGCCATTCATAAAGTGGGAGTGGCGTTAATCTGAGTTCCGTATAAAGGAGAAGCAATGGGTGAATCGGAAGGGAAAGTTATCTTATTAAGTTCTGAAGGTTGTGGTTCCGGTGATGCTGAGCTTGGCTTTGAAATCCTATCCGTATTGCTGGAGGCTCTACCCGAACGGGAGGACAGACCGATAGCGATTATCTGCTGGAATACTGCTGTCAAGCTGTTGACTGAAGATTCCCCCTTACTAGCACGCTTAAGACGCCTCGAGGAAAAAGGCGTACGTATTCTGGCGGGGCAATTGTGCGTAAGAGAGTTAGGGCTTACCGGTAAGATAGCGGTGGGTAAGTCGGCGACTTTGGGGGAAATCTTAGACCTTATACTGCATAATGACGTCATTAGCCTGTGAGCTAAAGCACCGTTACAAGCCTTAAAGAGTCGGAAAAAGCAGCTCCTGCCAGCCGGCAGGAGCTTTTGTTTGGCAAAGACGAGTTCGGAACGTTTCCAGAGTGGCTGGGGAAGAAGGATTCGAACCTTCGCTTACGGATCCAGAGTCCGCTGTCCTACCACTAGACGATTCCCCAGCACACCGAAATTATAGCATGTAGCTATGCCTGTGGCAATAATCGGATAATTTGACATACTCAGCTTGGGTGCTTATGCTAATATTAATTTAAGAAAGGGAGTCTTTCTTTGGCTGATTTAGTTGCTTTGCAGAAGACCTTTGAGGTTTCCTTTAATAACCTAGCTTTGCTGGAGCAGGCTATGGTTCATAGCTCCTATATTAACGAGAATCCCGGTTTTGCCCCGGTCGCTAATGAAAGGCTTGAGTTTTTGGGTGATGCTATTCTGGGTTTTATCGTTGCTGAGAAGCTATATCAGGACTTCCCCGATCTTACTGAAGGCGAGATGACCAAACTCCGCTCCGTCCTAGTGCGCCGAGATACCCTGGCTGGCGTTGCCAGAACTATTAAACTTGGCAACCACCTCTATATGGGAAAGGGTGAGGAGGCGAGTGGTGGGCGAAATAAATCGGCTAATCTGGCGGGAGCTTTAGAAGCGGTGATAGCGGCGGTTTTTCTTGATGGGGGTTTGACTATCACCAAGGATTTCGTTTTGAGGTTATTTAGTGAAGAGTTGCAGAAGGTAATTAAGCCGGATACAGAGGTTGATTGTAAATCGCAGTTACAGGAACTTATCCAGTCCAAATATCACTCACCACCTACCTACCGGTTGGTAGAAGCAATGGGTCCAGACCATGACAGGAGGTTTACCGTTGAAGTAATAGCTGGCGATACTGTGCTGGGCAGGGGTTCGGGCAAGAGCAAAAAAATGGCTGAAACTGAAGCCGCCCGTTCCGCATTAGAACAACTTTCAGCTAACTTTACACAATAGCCCCTCTTTGTTAAACTTCAATTAGCATCACCTGTAGTTCAGTATTCAGATAGAGGTGTTACCATGGGGAGACGAGATTACAGACATAGAGAACCAAAGAAATCCAAAAGGGATGCCAGGAAAATATCCCCGGTTACTATCGTGCCACCCCCAGTGAATGTGGAAGTAATTAAGAAGAGTAAAAAGAAGCGAGAAGAAGCGGAGGAAGGAGAATAGCTGCTTACCAAAGGCTTCACCACGCTGGAGAGTTAAAAGCTCGGGCGGAAAAAGCCAGGTCAATGCTGGAAGAGTGTTGCCTCTGCCCTCGTCATTGTGGGGTTAATCGCCTGGTTGGTGAAGAAGGTAAGTGCCGTATTACTAACCAGGCTTTGGTTTCCAGCTATGGACCTCACTTTGGGGAAGAAGCACCTCTGGTGGGGAGGCGTGGCTCGGGGACTATCTTTTTCACCTACTGTAATCTACGCTGTGTCTTTTGCCAGAATTACACTATAAGCCAATTAGGTGAAGGAAGTGAGGTAGGTAAGGAAGAACTGGCAAGGACGATGCTTTCTCTCCAGACAATGGGCTGTCATAATATAAATCTGGTAAGTCCGACTCATGTGGTGCCTTATATCCTGGAGGCTCTGGAGCTGGCGGCAAGCGGTGGACTCAATCTGCCCCTGGTATATAACACCGGTGGCTATGATGCTGTGGAGACCCTGCAGTTACTGGACGGAATTGTTGACATCTATATGCCGGATATGAAGTATTCTGATGAAAAGACTGCTGAGCGATTATCCGGGATAAAGGATTATCCTCAAGTAAACAGGGCGGCAGTCAAAGAAATGCATCGTCAGGTGGGTGACCTCCAGGTAGATGAGCAGGGTGTTGCTCAACACGGTCTTCTGGTGCGTCATCTGGTATTGCCTAACCGTTTGGCTGGAACTGAGGAGGTGGTGCGTTTCCTTGCTCAAGAGGTATCTACTAACACCTATCTAAACATTATGGCTCAGTATCATCCCTGCCATAAGGCTTTTGATATACCGCAATTAGCCCGTCCGGTAAACAGGCAGGAGCTCACTGAAGCTATTGGCTTGGCTCACCAGCAAGGCTTATACCGACTGGATAAGCAGCAAATTCCGTTACCATTGAGGCTTATTTTGGGATAGATATGGTAAAAGTGACGGGTAATGGGTGATCTAAGCTCAGTTCAGGCAATAGTTTACGGTCGCGTTCAAGGAGTCTTCTTCCGTGACTTTGTTGCCAGACGGGCTACCGAGCTAGGCCTGACTGGTTATGTGCGCAACTTGCCTGACGGGAGTTTGGAAGTCCTGACCGAGGGGGAAAGAAAGCAGTTAGAGAAGCTAATCAGCTACCTCAAGGTGGGACCATCCTCTGCCAGGGTGGAAAAGGTGGCAACCAGCTGGTCGGAATATACTGGAAGCTACTCCGGTTTCAGAGTAAGGTATTAAGTCTCAAATTCTACTTTAGCTGACTTAATCAAATTAAGATACTCAGTCTTGAGTCCTAGTGTCTCTGAGACTTCACGGTCTACCTCATAGGGCTCACCAACAAATATCTTACCATACTCCTCACCCTCGCCCTGGGTGGGGTCATCTTGACTGGTAAACTTCTGTCGAGCTTCTATAATCCCTAGGTCAAAGGGGAGGGTGAAATAGAGGTCAGCTATCACCTTATCAATTCCCAGACTGTGTAAAGCTTCCCAGCCGCTTGGTGACTCACCATGATACTTGCTGCTCGGCAGCAATGTGAGCAGGTTCATTATACTGAGACTGCCCCTCCCCTTAAAAATCTTTAGTGGAGCTACCGTTATTAAGTAGTCGCTGGACAGGATAACATTGGGCACCCAGAAAGTCGGCATAACCAGAGACTTGGGTAGGGGATTATCTACCTCCACCCAGATACAATCCTTTACATCCAGCGTCAATACCCGTGGGAAATTATAAC
>JABUBO010000627.1_pt1 | contig 11507 bp, 10 predicted proteins | sample 7240361 | NCBI WGS metagenome assembly JABUBO01 (sample SAMN07256346, study PRJNA390944) | subsurface metagenome | isolation source: Methane hydrate marine sediment | place: Pacific Ocean: Eastern North Pacific, ODP site
ACTCGTTGGCGAGCCGAGTGAGACTCCTGCACCGCGACCCTACAGAGGTGGCAAGGGAGTTTCTATTAAAAGAGGGGGTCATCACTTGGTAACTATGGAGGTGAGGAAATGAAGCTGGTGAAAATCAGAGGCATGTTGTGTTGGGTGGGAGCGCCCCTAGCCAGCATCGGCAGACGCATGCTCCAGGGGACAAGGGCCATTGGATCGGGCATTTACTATCGAACCTCGCTGCGCATGAAGATCCTCATCACGGTTTTCGTGGTTACTCTTTTGGTCATCGGGGTTCTTTCGTGGTTGGCCTTCATCACTCTCCAATCCACCATCACCGAGATCTATGAGCAACGAGCGTGCAGTGTCGCCGCGGTTGTTTCCAAATCGATTCAAGAGAAGGAATACATCCTGTATTACTCGGAGGAGCTTGACGCAGACATCGAAACGCTTCTGAAACGGCATGAATCCATTGTTGGAATCACAGTCATAGGAATGAGCGGGAGGGGTCTCCAGATTGTTGCCAGCACGGATCCCACAAAGGTTGGCCTGTTTGTATCGGAAGATGAGCACGAGAAGTTCTCTCTCCTTCGAGAGGTAGAGATATCCAGGGTGCAGCTTGGCGAGCAGGCCCTCCTCCGGGCTTATCACCCACTACTGATGGGCTCAGACCTCGTGGGTGTCATTTCCGTAGATATGTCGCTTGAAGAACAACAACGCTACCTCTCCAGTCTATTGTGGCGGCTAGGTTTAGGCTCTTTGGGTGGTTTCCTCGTGTTGGCAATGTTGCTTTACACAAATCTCCGCGTGATTGTCACAAGGCCGATTTTCCGGCTTGCCAGGGCAGCGCAAGCCGTCTCCCAGAGGAACTACGATGTACAGGTGTCTCCCGGGCCATCGAGAAAGCCCGGAACGCCGATCCGGGACGAAGTAGCCAACTTGATCGAGGCCTTCAACCTGATGGTCAAGGTCATCGGTTCCCGCGAGCAAAAGCTGCGAGAAATGGTCATTTTGGACGAGTTAACGGGGGCCTACAACCTCGCTCACTTTCAAGAGACCGTGTCACAAGAGGTCATGAGGGGGCAGCGCTATAAGCATCCCACATCCATGCTCCTGGTAGAGGTTAGAGACATTGAACATTTGGAGAAGGCAGACCAAGAAAAGGTTCTAATTGCCACGGCGAAATTCATGAAGGAAGAACTAGCGCGGACAGATCGAGATAAAGTCTTAATTACTACGGGAAGCTTTATGACAAAAGAATTGAGGAAGGTCGATCCTGTATTTCGTGTAGGGGACACACGTTTCGCGGCACTACTTCCTCAAACACCCGCCGCCGGCGGGCAAGTGGCAGCCGATCGGATGAGGACGCGAAGTGTCGATATTATCTTGCGCTCTACCGTCCCTTTCTCCTTGTGTATCGTGGCAACAGGCTGGAGCCAAGAACATATGCCCGAGGTGGAAGAGGTGCTGCGCTGGGCACAAGCCCCACTAGAAGCTGACCAAGGGCAACAACTATGAAATGGTTTTCTCTCATTCTCTTGCTCCTGGCCATCCCTATTTTTTCAAGTTGCGCCCAACAGTCAACACCAGCACCACTGGCGGAGATCGTTATCACCAGCACTATTACCACACCTGATGGTGAGCCAATTGCCGGCGCAACTGAGTCGAAAGGCAGGATTGGCAGGATTGACATTGACGGGCTAGTCCCGCTGCAAGTGTCCTTTGAGTTCCACAACAGCGGGCAGATTAGCCTGGAGAAGGTACACGGGAAAGCTACCGTCAGTGACCATCTTGGTAATCAGGTGGAGGAGATCGCGATCAACCCCTTCTCCGTGTTATCAGGGCAGGTCGCTCAAGTAGAGGCCTCCAGTCCATGGGAATTCCAAAAACCGGGTATCTACCTGTTGCAAGTCGCGTTGGACATCGGCCTGGACGCTCTGGTCTCCGAATCGCTTGCATTCCGCATTACGCCTATTTCACTGCCTTTGTCCCCGCCTCAGGATCTCGAAGGGGAAGGTCTATACACAATTCCTCAACAACCCGTCAACTGGGGAATTGTAAAGATCGAGACACCTCTGGCGTGGAACACGACGCATGGAGCCGACGACATCGTTGTCGCAGTGATTGACTCTGGAGTCGATTCCAGCATCTTTCAACTTGCCAAGAGCATGTGGGTCAACAAGGACGAAATCCCCAACAATGGGGTGGACGATGATAGAAACGGCTACATCGATGATGTCCACGGCTGGGACTTCCGAGACAACGATAATGACTCTCTTAATGGTACGAGCCTGCACTGGCATGGGACCTTTGTTGCTTCAATTATCGCTGCTTGGCCGAGTGAAAATGGCATCGTTGGGGTTGCCCCGGGAGTAAAGATTATGGATATCCGATTCCTCGACTCGGAAAACCTCTTTTACGAGAGAGACTGGAAGACCTTTGCCAAAGCCATCGACTACGCCGTTGATAACGGTGCTCGAATCATCAACCTGAGCATTTATGCAGATAAGAAACCGCCGCGCTATTTTGAGCAGGCCATCCAGCGGGCGTCCGAGTGCGGGGTGATTGTTGTTGGAATCGCTGGAAACGATGGTAGAGCGGGGGTGAGGTATCCGGGGAAGTATGATGACGTAGTCAGTGTCTCAGGAACCAACCGTAACGATCAGCTAGCCTGGTTCAGCAACTACGGCAGTGAAGTCTTTGCTACTGGGCCCGGAGATGATATCACCTCCCTTACCCCTGGAGGAGCGGCGGCCACTTTTTCTGGCACCTCATTCTCCGCTCCTCATGTTGCCGGCACTCTGGCACTCATCCTCTCTGTCAACCCTGACCTGACCGCGGCCCAAGCTCTGGCTGTGCTGGAGGAGAGTGTGGTTGATCTGGGAAGCCAAGGACGCGATAGGCAATTCGGATATGGATTGATCGATGCCTACCGCGGTGTGACACAGGCAGGCCAAGGGGGACAATAGACGTCTGGTAGGAAAGGTATTAGGGCAAGGAGCGATGAGGATGAGAAGTTTGCCCTGAGCTTGGGGGCTAGCACCTTCATACGGAAGCCTACCGAGCCTGATGCCTTTATCCAGATACTAGAAGAGGTATTTGAAAAGGCCAAGTCCGGTCTGTTAGCTCCCACAGAAGTCCCCCCTCTTGAGCCATCCTTATACCCCAGTGACTACAATAAGCGACTTGTAGCCAAGCTGGATAAGAAGGTGGCCCAATTGGAGGAGGCTGAGGGGAAGTTAAGGCATGCAAATTCTGTTCTCCGCGCTATAACTCTTACAAGAATTGCCACGCCCTCTACCCGCAATGACAACCCTTTTCTGTCGTTGCGAGGCACGCTAGTGCCGAAGCAATCTAGGAAGAGAAAGCAAAAATCAAAATACAAAATTTGGGAAGAATTCAGGAGTGGGGGGGGATGGCTACTGGCTACTGACTACTGTATTCTGGCTACTGACTTCTGACTACTGAATTTTAAATAATATCCTTGCTGCGCTTTTGAGTTTGCAGCCATACTTTGTTATACTGTTGATGTTATGGGAAGGTACATTTTGCCTATTGAAATCCAAGTTCTGGAGGAAGGTGGCTATCTGGCCAGGAGTGCAGCTCTCCCAGGCTTTCTGGTTCAGGCAGAAACCATGGAGGAGGTAGTTAACCTGGCTCCCGGGGTGGCTCAAGCGTTGATTGAAGCCATGCAACAAAAAGGTGTCCCGCTTCCTCAGACCCTGCAAGCAGTCGAACCACCTTTTCACGCTGACCTCCTTATCCCTGTATGACCTATCGTGTATTGACCAGGAAACTCCGCAGGCTGGGCTGTGAGTTTGTTCGCCAAGCCCCAGGTTCCCATGAAATCTGGTGGAACCCTGAGAATAAATCCTTTACCACGATACCGCGTCACAGAGGCAAAGACATTCCCAAGGGCACATTAGCAGCTATCCTGCGTGACCTTGGCTTCACCACAGAAGACTTGGATACGGTGTAGCAGCTTCGCTAAGCTGAACAAGATTTTCTTCCTCACTGGCTAACCCCTCACCTACGATAGCTTGAGCACTGTTATTGCCAGGTCTTCTCGTTTGCTCATCGCGAACTGACTACGTAGCAATCCCGTCTCCAATGTCATCCTGAGCCCTTCGCCTCCTGTCATTCTTCGCTACGCTCAGAATCTCATACGACTCAGGGTGAACCTGGCGAAGGATCTAACTCGTCAAGATTGCATATTAGAGCTTAGCTATTAGAGTTTCATAAAGGAATTTGTTTAGGATATAGAGCCTTCCGCATGGTTTCGTATGAAAAATCCCTCTCCCTTGAGGGGAGAGGATTCGGGTGGGAGTCCCTCCCTCCAACCCCCTTTATTTGGCAAGGGGCGTATAGAGGAAAGGAGTCCCTCCCTCCAACCCCCTTTATTTGGCAAGGGGCGTGAGGGTGAAATTTCCGGTGAGGGAATGAGACATTTTTGAACGTTGGGGTTAGGATAATCCCAGATGAATTTTCATTGCCTTCTCAATCTGGATTATCTCTTCCCTTTCTAACTTTCCTATAAGAGTAAGGAGGCGACTCTTGTCAAGAGTGCGAATTTGGTCGGCTTTAACCTTCGATTCTTTGGGGAGAGCCCCCACACCCTTGGGTAGAAATACTTCAAAAGGATAAATCTTCTGCAGGTTTCTGGAGGTTAAGGGTAAGATGGCCACTGTGGCTGAAAATTCATTGTTTTTGTCATTAGAAACGACTACCACAGGACGGGTTTTCGAAATCTCCCTTCCCACCACTGCATCAAGGGCAGCAAGGTATATTTCCCCTCTCTTAATACTCATCCCACCCCTCAAGGTCAACGGGCTCAAATTCCCTTGCTAGGGCAAGGCTTTCTTGTCTGGCAGATTTATAGCCTTCCTCCAGGAGCGTTTGGAGCTGTTCATTTTGAATCTTCTCAATCCTTTGTCTCAAAGTTTCGGCGATGAAGCGGCTCTTCTTTCTTGGTCCCGCCAGGTTATCCAGTTGCCGGACAAGCTCTTCAGGAAGAGTGACATTCAATCGAACTGTATTCATAATGCTCCTTCATATGACTAATTATTTTGCGTATTCATAATACATCATTTTAAAGAGATTTATCAAGGGAAAGAGCAAAAAGCAAAAACAGCCATTCTTAACCAAATCTTAACCTTCCTTAACCCGTTTCTTAACCTGCCAGGGTTTACAATCTATTTGTAATGAAAATAGACGAATTAGCGGGGGCAGAGGCCATAGTTAACCGCAGAATTCATCCTGGACGGCTATCGTGCCAGGGAGCGGATATGAAGAAAGCTCTTCGAGGCAAGGAAAAGGCACATGCGTAAGTTTGACAGATTAATCACTTTCATGAGCGGCTTGATGCTGGTTGCCATGCTGCTTGCCCTCGTGCCCCTTCCTGTCTCAGCGGACCCGTCTCCTAAGCCACTTTCGGTTACCACCAACGATGCCACTAATATAACCACCACTGGAGTCACCTTGAATGGCAACCTGAAGGAGCTGGGCACAGTCTCACCGGTAGATGTCTCCTTTGAGTGGGGCACTAGCTCGGCGTCTTATTCCTATAACACTACCGCAGAGGCAATGAGTGCCACGGGAGCCTTTAGCTCTCCCCTCAGTGACTTAAATCCTGGCACCACCTACTACTTCAGGGCTAAGGCGGTGGGTGATGGCACCAGCTATGGTGGTGAGAAGAGCTTCACCACTTTGGCAACAACACCTAATCCTGGCACATTGTATGTCGATGATGACTATACTGAGTCCACATCTGGTTGGGGCGTTGACCATTTTGCCACCATCCAGGATGCGGTGGATGCTGCCAATGCTGGCGATACCATCTCTGTAGCTGCCGGGACATATACTAAGAATGTTGAGGTAGACAAGCAGCAACTTACTCTCACCGGTGACCTCAGCCAGCCCAGCAATGTTGTCGTGGATGCAGGTGGTAGTGGCAGTGCTATTACGCTAACTGTAAATGGCTGCGTGTTACAGGGATTCAAAGTTCAGAACGGTGAGCATGGAATCTATCTCGACCACAGTGACAACAACACGTTGACCAGCAACATTGCTAACTCAAACACCAAGTATGGAATCTATCTCGACAACAGTGACAACAACACATTGACCGGCAACACTGCTAGCTCAAATACCGAATGTGGAATCTATCTGGACAACAGTGATGACAACACATTGACCGGCAACACCGCTAACTCAAACACCAAGTATGGAATCTATCTAGACGGAAACGATGGAAGCAAAGGCAACACCCTCAACGGGAATACTACAAATCAGAACAGCGAGTGTGGGATCTATATCGACAACAGTAGCAACAACAACACGCTGACCAGCAACCTTGTTAGTGGGAATAATATAGGTGTCAAGATTGAAAGTCTTGTTGATGCGTCTACTATCGCTATGAACTTCAACAACATACACGGCAACACACAGGGAGTGGAGAACAACAGTAGCAATGGAACAGCAGCCAACAACAACTGGTGGGGCGCTAATGACGGACCGAGCGGCGATAAAGTCTCTGGCAATGTGAATTATGCCCCCTGGATTCAATTCATTCTTGGGGCGAACCCCACTGAAATCATTGCCAATGGTTCTTCGCAATCTACCCTCGCAGGCAAGCTGAAGAACTCAGATGGCACTATCGTGGCTCCAGATACTCAACTCAATCAATTGCCTGAGTTTGCAAAGGTCACATTCACTACGGATAAAGGGGTAGTGGGCTCATTAGAGACAACCAAGGATATGACTGATGGCCAGGCTACTGCAACACTCACTTCTTCGACAACAGTCGAGACTGCCCATGTAAGCGCTCAAGCCAAGGATGCTTCTGGGGCTGAAATATCAGGGGCAACAGATAGCACCACGGTAGACTTCATCTCCAATCCTGGAGGAATAACTTTAGTTGTCAGTCCGAAGAACATTACTGCTGATGGCAGCTCCGCTTCAAATATCACTGCTACCGTTACCAATCCCGGTGGTAATCCAGTACCCAATGGTACCACTGTTGCCTTTACCACAAACCACGGCACCTTGAGTTCAGCTACAGCGACGACTACATCGGGCGAAGCTTCAGTCACCTTAACCTCGGAGTCGAGCGCTGAAGATATCATTGCCACTGTAACCGCTAAGGTTGATGGCATCTCAGACTCTACCGCCGTGTTCTTCATTCCAGCGGGAGGCGCTGGGGTAGTGGATTCCAGGACAGAGCAAACAGGGTCCGGTGATGCCACTGTTGATGCCAAAGATGAGGCTGATACCGATGTTACCAAGACGGGGGATGGGACGCCGATTATTACCGTGGCTAAGTATGAAGATAATCCTGGCGACACTGCTCCCAGCGGCTTTACCGCTGCCGATGAATATATTGATGTGCACCTTGACACTAGTGAGGATGTTAGCCAGATTAAAATTAAGAATTACTACACCGCATCTCAGGTTGAAGGCATTGACGAAGCATCATTGAGAATGAGGTGGTGGGATGGTGAAAGCTGGGTGCTATGCTCAAATAGCGGAGTAGATACGAATGATGTTAATGGCTACAGCGGCTATGTGTGGGCGATAATAACCGCCGACACCACGCCTAATTTAACTGACCTTAGTGGTGCTGTATTTGGAATTATGGGAACTTCCCTGCCATCGGGAGGTGGCGGTGGTGGCGGTGATGAAGGCGGACCAAGCTACCAATGGCTTAAGATAGACATGCTGGGTAAGATAACCAAAGTCAAGGTTAGCCCATCAGGGGAGTTCCTTGAATCAGTAAAGGCAAGCGATGCCGAAGGACAAATAGCTCTGGAGCTTGAGCGTGGGGCCAAGATACTTTGCCCCGGCTGGAAAGTGCCCCAAAGGCTGGAGATAAGGACAATTCAGACACCACCACCTGAGGGCATGACGGTGTTGGGGCAGGCCTACAGGCTTGATGCTTACCTCTATGAATACAGCCAGAACCCTTCTCTCTTCACCATATCACCGCCAGGCAAGCTGGCTTTAAGCTATGACCTCAGCGACTTACCCCCTAATTCTTTGTCGGTATTTAGCGCTTACTACGATGCCCAGAAGGGCTGGGTGGAGCTGGCCCCTGGCGATATAAGCAAGTCCGGCAAGCTGACAGTCGAGATAAGCAGCTCTTTGATTCTCACCATTATGGTAGAGCTGGGTCCACCTCCCTCCCCTTCCCCTGGCCCTGGTCCTGTTCCTTCCCCTGCTGAGCCGTGCTTCCGACCCAGCAACCTGGTCATTGAGCCTGGAGAAGTAGAACCAAGACAGGAAATCAGCATCAGCCTTATCGTCGCCAATATCGGCAGCGCAGCGGGGACATGCACCCTGGAGCTCAAAGTTGATGGGGAGGTCAGGTCGGTAAAAAGCGTTAGCTTAGAGCCTGGAGAGAGCCAGGTGGTGAGCTTCAGCATAATTGAGGCTATGGTGGGGGAGCATGTGGTGGAGATTGCCGACCTTGAGGGCGATTTCACCATTATGATAGTCTCCCGCCCCTGGTGGCTTCTATCTACGATGGCTGTAATTCCCATAGCCGTGTTTGCTGAGCGCAGAAGAAGGTGGAACAGGAGGGTTGAGTGGAGCACCGGGTTGAAGACCAGAGATTGGCTTGTAAAATGAGAGAGCAAAGATAGAGCAAAAAGCAAAGGTAAAAACATTTTTAAGTTTTGACTTTTTATCTTTGAACTTTGATTTTGTGAAGGGGGTAGCAAATGGCTAACATTAAACGAGAAAAAGAGGAACAGCTAGCTCTGGCTAATATGTTGAGCAAGGCCATTCTCTCCAGTTCGAATATAAGCGAGCTAATCGAAGGTTTCGCTGAAGAGCTAAAGAGGTTCATGTCTATTGATTGGTGGACTATTGCCTGGATAGAAAATCATGATACCATTTGCTTTCTGCCCCTGTCAGGCAAAATAAGCTTGAGTCGTGATTTTGAGAGCACCCTTCCACTGGGAAAAACGCCGGTAGCCTGGGTGGCAGAAAATAAAAGGGCGCTGGTAGAGCCTGACCTCAACAAAGCAAGCCAACATTGGACCGGCAGCCTCATAGTTAAACTAGGGAAACAAGAGACAAGGTCAATGGTATTGATGCCCCTTTTCTCAGGAGGCGAGGTCTTTGGCAGTCTCATCGTGGGCAGCAGAAAACCAAATGCCTATAGAGAAAGGGAGCTAAAGTTGTTGAAGTACGCTGCCTCCCAATTAGCTTTGCCCTTGGCTAACAGTTTATTGCTTCAAAAGGAGAGGAGCGCGCTTGTTCAGGAATTGGGGGTGCCTCTCACCCCCATCGTAGCTTCCAGCGGTTTGCTGGCTGAACAACTCCAGGCTGAGCCAGAAAGCGCTGAGTCCAAGCTGAGCCAGAATATCTACCGTAGTGCTCAAGAATTGCAAGCCAGGCTCTCGAAGCTCCGGAAGACAAACAAAACGAAGTAGGATACCTAGCGGCAAACTTGCTATATCTCAGCTCCAGCATTTTCCTCCTATATGTGACGACATAAATACTTCTGCATAGGATATGAGGAAATTCGGCCAGCAATGACATAACGCTAATCCTCAGTGGCGGAGTCCATCTCTGCCCCTGGTCGGGGACAAGCCCCGACCCTACGAGAAATTGCAGCCCTAACTGTTTAATTTTGATTTTCCGTTCAGTTTTGGGCAACTCGGAAGCCTTTCACCCCCAGATTTTCGTAGTTGCCTGATTTATCAGGCACAGTCGCCCAATAAATTGGGCAACTACATTTTTAAACAGCTTCCTGTCACTAATCATGTGAACTAGTACACAATATTGCCAATTTGCTCCGGGGATGTGCTATACTTAAGTCCCAGGACTTAGGTCATGACAAAGCTTAGATTGACACTTGCTGAACCAAATCTAAGGAAAGTCATCCTCTTCGGTATTGTTTTTGTGGGGCTAAATATCCTGGATGCAGGTTTGACTAGAGGTGCTCTGGCGCTTGGAAGCAGTGAGCTCAACCCTATTGCCGCCACCGGGTTTGGCAGCAGTATGCTGCTTAAAGGACTGATTTCCTCTGTAATAGTTATGGCTCTGCTTTTATTTAAACGAGGCAGATTGTTGAAAACCCTGGACCTGGGGATGTTCCTGGTTGTGTTCTGGAATGGTTTTTCCATCTGGTCATGGAGTGCTCTCTAGGCCAGCCTTTTTGTCTTTACTCCTCCAAAGAATTACAATTAAAGCATGCGCCATCAAATTGTTGATGCCCTGAAAAGGCATGACGCTGACTATATAGAGGCTCACTTTGAAGAGAGCCAGGCCACCAATATTGTTTACCGGGGCAAGCGGCTAGAGGAAATAAACAGGGTCACTAGCTCTGGCGGTAATGTTCGAGCTCTGGTCAAGGGTGGCTGGGGATTTTTCAGTTTTAATCAGCTTAACAAGCTGCGTGATAAAGTGTCTCTGGCAGTAAACGAGGCCAGACTGGCTGCCCGGGAAGAGCTTAAGCTCTTCCCGGTAGAGCCTGTGGTGGATTCAAGGGAGAGGAGAAATCCAGCCTCAGTGCCGCTGGCAGCGAAGAAAGAGCTCCTCGATGAATACAATGATATTATGTTAAGGACCCCCGGGATTCAAAGCTCAAACATTGCTTATCGTGATGTCAGCCGCAAGGTAGTCTTCGCTAATTCTGAGGGCAGCTACATAGAGCAAAGTAAGCCAGACCTTACCCTGCGACTGACAGCCATAGCCAGGGATAACAATGAAGTCCAGCAGGCGGGGTTGAGCTTGGGCAGTAATGGTGATTTTTCCGCTATAGAAGGCCGGCACGACCAGGTGAAAGAGATAGCCAGGCGTGCAGCAGCCCTTCTCCATGCTCCCCAAGTGAAGGGAGGCGAGCATACAGTCATCTTAGACCCGATTTTAGCCGGGGTTTTTGCTCATGAGGCTTTCGGACATCTATCGGAGGCGGATTTCGTCTATCAGAATGAGCAGTTGCGTAACATCATGACTTTAGGGAGGAGATTCGGCGGTAAGCATCTTAATATAGTTGACGATGCCACTATCCCCACTTTAAGGGGAAGCTATAAATATGATGATGAGGGAACGCCGGGAGCAAGAACCTACCTCATCCACGAGGGCATTCTGGTGGGGAGACTCCACTCACGGGAAACCGCGGCTAAAATGGCAGAGAAGCCTACGGGGAACGCTCGTGCCATTAACTACCTCTTCCCTCCCATAGTACGGATGACCAACACCTTTATTGAACCTGGCAGCCTGTCCTTTGAAGATATGTTGGGAGATACTAAAGAGGGTGTCTATGTCAAGGACTGGTACGGAGGGCAAACCAGCCTGGAGATGTTCACTTTTTCTGCCGGAGAAGCCTATATGATACGCGGTGGAAAGTTAGCCGAATTGCTGCGTCCGGTGGTGCTAACCGGCAATGTATTCGTTACCCTGGGCAATATAGATGCCATTGGCAATGACCTGCAGATGAATCAGGGCGGAGGCTGCGGCAAAGGAGGTCAATCACCGCTGCCCGTATCCAACGGCAGCCCGCATATCAGAAT
>JABUBO010000628.1_pt1 | contig 11501 bp, 8 predicted proteins | sample 7240361 | NCBI WGS metagenome assembly JABUBO01 (sample SAMN07256346, study PRJNA390944) | subsurface metagenome | isolation source: Methane hydrate marine sediment | place: Pacific Ocean: Eastern North Pacific, ODP site
TCTCTACCACCAGAAGAACATGAGAAGACAAGAAAGGCAATCGAAAAGGTATTCCAAACCGGTGAATCAGTCAGCTTCGAGACCAGTATAATCGGACCGGATGGGAACCTGCTTTGGTATTCCGCTCGCCTGGGCCCAATCAAAGAGCGCGACAAAGTAGTTGGCGTGGCACAAATATCCACCGACATCACCGAACGAAAGAAGGTAGAGGAAGCAAGAAGGGTATCTGAGAAGAAATTCAGGGATATCGCTGAGAGAAGCTTCGACAAGATATTTACAACTGATACTAATGGAAATCTCACCTATGTTTCGCCCCCCAGCGAGAAAATATTTTGTTACAAGCTCGAAGAGATGGTGGGGACACACTTTAAGAACTACTTAATTAAGTCCAAGATACCCCGAGTTTCACAACGCTTTGCTGAAAATATGAGGAGAAAAAAGAAGAATTTTTCAGCAAGTATCATAGCTATGAAGGCAATATGATGGCAAAAAAACTTGAAAGACAAGGGGAAAAATGTAGAATTTGGATAGTGACCACCCTTTTAGCTGGCGCTTGCATTTCAGTGTGCTACTTTCATGTGATACTTAGAATCGGTACTATCGTTACCCACATATTTTATGTCCCGATTATTTTAGCAGCCGTTTGGTGGAAGAGAAAAGGTTTGCTCGTGGCTTTGTTTTCATCCGGATTCCTGATTTTCAGTCACGTTCTCCTCAGACCAGATGTGGCCATTCATAATGATTATGTTCGGGCCTTGATGTTTATAGTTACGGCCTTTGTAGTTGCTGAGTTAAGTAGGCGTATTGCGAAGGAGGAGGAGGCGTTGCAAGCCGCCAACCAGCAGTTAAGAGCCAGTGAGCAGCAGTTAAAAGCCAGCAACCAACAGTTGAGGGCAAATGAACAACGATTAGTGAATGAGATCACCCAGCGCAAGCGAGCCGTGGAAACATTGATGAAGTGCGAACAGCGATTTCGTTCTCTGGTCGAGGCTACCAGTGACTGGGTGTGGGAGGTAGATCAGAACGGCATCTACACCTATTCCAGTCCGAAAGTTAAGGAGTTGTTGGGATACGAGCCGGGGGAACTTATCGGTAAGACACCATTCAATCTGATGCCCACGGATGAGGCAGAGCGTGTAGGCACAATATTCCGGGACATAGTGGCTTCACAGAAGCCTTTTGAGCGGTTGGAGAACGTGAACCTGCACAAGGATGGACGACTTATAGTGCTCGAGACGAACGGTGTGCCAATCTTTGATGCCAGCGGAGGTTTTGTGGGTTACCGCGGCATCGACCGAGACATCACCGAGCGTAAAAAGGCAGAGGAACAAATAAGAAAACTAAGTTTTGCAGTTGAGCAGTCGATTGATGGTATAGCGGTAGGTGATTTAGAACCAAAACTCGTCTATGTCAACGATGCATTTGCCCGGATGCACGGTTATACACCCGAAGACATGATTGGGATGGCAGCTACAAAACTACACAATAAGTTACAGATGCAGGAGCATAGGAGGCATATAAAGCAGCTGAAAACACAGGGTTCCTGGGAGGGTGAAATAGGCCGTATCAGAAAAGATGGAACAGCTTTTCTCACATACACGTCCGTTACTTCATTAAAGAATGGCGAGGGAAAGCCCACAGGAACTCTGGCAGTTGTACGCGACATTACCGAGTCCAAGCGAAGAGAAGAGGAACTCAATGCTTACAAGGAGAATATGGTTCGAGCTGAAGAACTTGCCGCGGTGGGAACCTTAAGCGCCACTATGGCTCATGAACTGACCCAGCCTCTAACGGTTATTCGTTTGTCAATTGAGAATTCGTTGGCAGAACTGGAGACAACATCGTGTCCGGATACTGTTGTAGAAGACCTCAAGGAAGGTCTAAGTGAGATTTCGAGTATGACTTCAATGGTCAATAGATTTCGCCATTTCGCGAGGATGTCCACAAAAAGAACTATCAGCGAAGTAGATTTTAAGGCAGTTACTGAGAGGATTGTGAATTTGTTAGATGAAAGTGCATGGCGTGCAAAAGTGACCCTGCAGGTCGAAGGGATGGATAAACTGCCACTTATATATTCGTACGAGAGAGATCTGGAGCAACTATTTTTTTCTCTGATTGAGAACGCAATACAGGCAGCCGAAGGCAAAAAGAATCGCCAGGTTATTATCAGTGGCGCTATAAGAGGTGAGCACATTGAGTTGCAATTCTCTGATAACTGCGGCGGCATTGCGCCGGAAAATCTTGATAGGATTTTTGAGCCGTTCTTCACCACCAAACATGCAGATGAAAGAACAGGTTTGGGGCTTTGCGTTGTGGAGCGCATAGTATCCCAAATCGGCGGCAATATTCGCATCGAAAGCAAACTCGGCAAAGGTTCAACCTTCTTCATCACTTTGCCGATCAATAGAGGTGAGAAGTAACTGATTAGTGATGACAAATACCGCTAAACAACATGTCTTTTTTGTCGATGATAAGCCAAAGGTACGCAAGATGGTCGGCAGAACTCTTGAACAAGCCGGTTTGAAAGTCAGTTGCTTTGCCTCTGGAAGCGAGTGCCTTAAACAATTACGTTCCCAAGGGTGCGATTTACTTATTACTGATGTGAAAATGCCCGGTATGGATGGCATAGAGCTATTAACCGAGGTGAAACGTAATATTCCATCACTGCCGGTTCTGGTTGTAACCGCCTATGGTGATGTACCAACGGCGGTCAAGGCCCTCAAGGTGGGCGCATTGGACTTTATTGAAAAACCTCTGGTTAGACAGTCTTTTCTATTGACTGTTGAGTCCGCGCTAAAGCGAAATACTCTGATTCATCGGATTGCAGGCGATGTGCTTACCAAAACGGAGATGATAGTCCTGCGCTTAATTTTGGACGGCAAGAGTACAAAGGAAATAGCCAAGTTGCGACACCGGTCTGTGAGGACCATCGAGGATCATCGAAGCCGTATTATGCGCAAGATCGGTGTCGATAACCTCGTCGATTTAGTCAAACAGACTGCTGTGGTGAGGCTGGTCGAGCTGGGGAAAAATAAATAACGGCGTAAGGCCATTGTACAATAGAGTAAGCTGGCCATAAGTAGTCGTTCAGGCCCACTTGTCTCTTGCTTATTTATGTGCGCAAAATCACGTAGTTTCCACGTTCATTTCGAGAAAAAAGCCGTAAGAATCCTGCAAAATCCCGTAGTATTTCCAATTGTTCTCAGGAACGAGTTTTGATAGGATATTTTTTTAGAAACAGAGCATTGTGCGACTGCTTCTCAAGTATTTGCTCAGCCCACCTGGGTAACGCTAAAGTATCAGCGTTACCCAGGATCTCCATTAACCAGGAGGCTGTTTCTATCCGGGTGTTAGAGAAGAGAGTGTTTTTCACCGATAAGGGGACAATATGCTGTTGTTTTTTGCGTCGCTTTGCCGGCCAGTAGAAGTGAGAAGTAACTGATTGGTGATGACAAATATTGCTAAACAACATATCTTTTTTGTCGATGATAAGCCAAAGATATGCAAGATGGTCGGCAGAAGTCTTGAACAAGCCGGCTTGAAAGTCAGTTGCTTTGCCTCTGGAAGCGATTGCCTTAAACAATTACGTTCCCGAAGGTGCGATTTACTTATTACTGATGTGAAAATGCCTGAAATGGATGGCATAGAGCTATTAACTGAGGTGAAACGTATTATTCCATCGTTGCCGGTTCTGGTTGTAACCGGCTATGGGGATATACCAATGGCGGTCGAGGCCCTCAAGGTGGGCGCCTCGGAATTTATTGAAAAACCTCTGGATAGACAGTCTTTTCTATTGGCTGTCGAGTCCGTGCTAAAGCGAAATGCTCTGATTCATCGGATTGTGGGCGATGTGCTTACCAAAACGGAGATGATAGTCTTGCGCTTAATTTTGGACGGTAAGCGTAACAAGGAAATAGCTATGTTGCGGCAACGGTCTGTAAGGACCATTGAGGTTCATCGACTCCGTATTATGCGCAAGATAGGTGTTGATAAACTGGTCGATTTAGTCAAACAGACCGCTGTGGTATGGCTGCCGGAAAATCAATAGCGGTTTCAAGCGTTTTAGAATACAGAAAGTCCACATATAAATAGTCTTGCACTTCTGCGTGCCCTATGCGTATTTGCTCACACTAAATCACGTAGTTTCCACGTTCATTTCAAGAAAAAAAACGTAAAAATCCTGCAAAATCCCGTAGTATTCCCAATTGTTTTTTGGGGTTAGAATTGCTTAGAATAGATTATTTGAGATTTCTTGAGAGGAGGAGAGGTTGTGAGTGTAGGGTCTTCCTCTCCAAGCTTCTTTATATTTAGGTAAACACCAAAGCGTGTGCCACTAAATCGGCGGCCGTAAGGTATGTGTGTTGGGTGTGCGCTGTGGCTGAGGACTCGCTGTGGAACTGGAGATCTTGAAACTCGTGGGAGTACGCGAATGACAGGTAGAAGGAGGAGAAATATAAGTGTTTTGGGGGATAAAATAGGAAATAAGCGTGGAGGAACGTTACCTTCGAGGTAAAAAGCCGAAGGAGAAAGACTATGAAAAGTGTGCCATTAATTATTTGCGTTGTTAGCGCAATGTTGTTCGTAGCATTTGTCCCAAATGCTGCTATGGCATTGCCAATTGAGCAAGCACGTGAAGCCATTGCTGACCGCCTGGTAGCTGAGCAAGCTCCTGATGGATCGTGGCCAGAGGAAGCTGACTTTACCGGCTCAATTGTGGCAGGGATGGTTAGCGCCTATGAAGTTGTGGGGAAAGCCGATTATAAGGCCGCCGCAGAACTCGCCGGGAACTTCATTCTTGAGTATGCCGAAGGTAACTTTTACGACGACGAGGCCTATGCGCTGGCCCGGCTCACTGAGATTACTGAGGATAGTCGTATAAAATGACGAGAACTTCGGAACCAATGGCTGTTTCGGGCGAAGAAGATTAGTTTAAAGGTATGAGCCACTAAATGTTTAAGACAATAAAGACAAATACTTGGTTGTTGCTAACATTAAACAAGGAGGCGATATGAAAAACGTGTGGTTAAGAAACAAAAAAAGCAAATTCAATCTTAAGTCTAAAATATTGTTAGAGGTATTGGCTTTGGCAGTTGTAGTAGGTCTCGGCACCGCAGCCCAGGCGCCTTTTGATAATACGGGTAACAAGGCCATATTCAGCCCAAGGGGTCTCTTCAATCCCTTTACGCTAACTACCGTTCCATTGGTGGCCAACCGCGGTTCGAGCACAGGTTCTTCGAACCCTACCATGGCCGGGGCTAGTTATCGGATGCGACCTCCGATATGGGTACCGGCTCGACCGCCGCGGCGAAGTCCATTTCGGCCGCCTTGGCCTCCCGGCCCGCCGCCTTGGCACTGGCGATAGCTAATGAATTTCCCTGCCGCGAACGCCGAGATTGGCTCGTGGTAGGTATCTATAACAAGATGTAACCGTAATGTGGGAGGAGAAATAGCGCAGAAACTTGAGTTTTAGACAGACAGTTAGCTTAAACTGATTTTTATTAGGCTCTTAAGGATGAAAGCCGTGGTTGACTAATGAGTTCAAGGAGTAGTGGTGTAATAGGAGGACAGCATTACCGGATGTAGGGTAGAGGTATTAAAGTGAACTTCGTGAGGAGCGGTTTCATTGCCTGGCGTATATCAAAGGTTCAGGCCCTTTTTGATTTCTTTCTGATCACACTATTATCCATCTACATGATTGGGTGCGGCGATCAAGTTCGTCTGCCTTCCCCTGAGGGGTTGTCTGAATTCGAAAATGCCGGCCCTGTCCGTCCCAGTGTAGATATTGACCGTCTGGTAAGGGCCAAGATAGGCGGTGGGGCCTACCGCGTTGTTCCGGGTGACGTGCTGGAGCTGGCCATGCCCACCATATTGCAGGTCATCACGGCCGAAAGACCAGAGGCCCCTGAACAAGTTACTCCGTATGTATGCCGGGTTAGTGAAAGGGGGAGCATCACACTGCCGGTAGTTGGCGAAATCGAGGCAGCGGCGAAGTCTCTGGCCGAGGTAGAATCAGCCATTATTGATGTGTATTATCCGAAATACGCCGTAACTCGCCCTTCTGTATTTGCCCGCGTACTGGAGTACAGAACGGCCAAGGTCTCTGTCAACGGGGCAGTTGAAAAGCCAGGAGTTTATGAACTGCGCAGTGACCAGATGTCTCTTGTTGCGCTTCTTATGGAGGCCGGCGGCATAGTGGATGAAGGGGCAGCTCTTATTCACATAATTCACCCTGAGGAGACTTTCCCCGGTGATAAAAATACAAGCTCAGACGGGACTGTGGAAAAAAGCCTAAAAATAGGAAAAAAAGCTGAGTTAAGCAAAAACAGGAAACCTGAACCTCTTGTTCTGCCAGTCAAGGGGCTTAATATCCCCTTCGCTGATGTTGCGCTACAGGATGGTGACAGTGTCGTAGTTGAACGACTTCGGGAGCCAATGATTACGGTTGTTGGGCTCGTTAACAGAGCAGGCAATTTCCCATATCCCCCGTACGTTGAATACAACCTTATGCAGGCATTGGGATTTGCCGGCGGGTTACTCCTATCAGCCGAGCCTCGCTATGCAACTATATATCGACTTCGAGCGGATGGTACAACTGTCAGTGCTGCCTTCAATATTGTAAACCTTGCAAAGAACGCAGACCCTACTGATGCCTTAAGTGTCCGTCTAAAGCCATATGACGTTGTCGCCGTACAACATACGCCACGAACCCGTGCGAAGGTATTTTGGGACAGGGTATTTAGGATGTATATTACCACTTACATACGGATGGAAGACATTATCGGAGAGGACTAATCTTATGTCACAGGGCGCAGCTCAATTGCTGGAAAGCGGGAATGCGGATGTATCATATGGCGTCGATTCACCATCAGCAGCTGAATAATAATCTTTCTCATATATGACGGACCTTTATGAATCAGCGGACAAACGAGTAACTGGAACAGAACAAGGGAAAATGATGTGATAAACCAAAATGAAAATCACAATGCGATAGGAGAAAATCGCTCGTATGTGGAGACACCACCGGCAGTTGGATTGATGTCCGAGAGTCTGGTCCAAATTATATGGCGCAGCCGCTGGATTGTCTTGCTTGCTGCGGTTGTGGTTCTGGTGGCGGCTTTCGTTTATCTTGCCAAAGCCACACCTATTTATACCAGTACATCCAGGATCTACGTCGAGCAGAGCGGGCCTAAAATTATCAGGGAGATGGAAGAAGGGTTCATGACCCGGTCCAAAAATTATCTCTACACCCAGGCTGAACTGCTTAAATCCACGCCAATTCTTGCTGCCGTTCTTGATGTTTCCGGCGTAAGGCAAATGAAGACGTTTGACAGTGTAGATAACCACATTGCGTATCTGAAGAAGACTTTGGATGCCAGTGTAGGTAAAAAGGACGATATCATCAGCGTATCTTTTGATTCGCCTTACCCCTCTGAAGCGGCACAACTGGTAAATGCAGTTGTGGATTCCTACATAACTTATCATGCAACTCACAAGCGCAGCACGGCCGGAGATGTCCTGAAAATACTCCAGAAGGTAAAAGTAGAAAGGGATAAGGAGTTTGTGCAGAAGCTCAAGGCAATGATGGATTTTAAGAAAGAGAATGTTGCCCTGGCATTTGAAAGCAGGCAGGGCAATATAGTAATCGAACGCCTTGCAAGGCTGTCCTCGGTTTTGACAGAGGCTCAACTGGCAACCATTGAGAGCAAGTTTACCTATGAATCTACCAAGGAAATGGTTAGCGACCCGGCCAAGCTCAAGCAGTTTATTGAAGCACAGCAAGCCAAGGGCATATATATCGCCACAGGAAGTGAAAAAGCCGCACTCAAATCCAAACTCAACCAACTGGAGCTTCGCCTTGCAGATCGTTTGCGCCAGGTCAAGTCTGGCCATCCTGCGGTTACGGCACTGGAAATTGAAATCGCCCACATAAAGGCTCAGATTGCCGAGCTGGACGCCGAATTTGCGAAGGCCCAGCTTGCCGTGGCAGAACAACAGTACCTTGCCGCTAAAGAAAAGGAAAATCAAATAGCCAAGTACTATGAAGACCAGCGCCAAGAGGCCATCGACCTCAATGAGCAGCTCGCTGAGTACACGATACTGCAGTCCGACTGGGAACAGACCAAGAGACTCTGCGACATTCTTGGCGACCGTATAAAGGAAATCAACGTTACCGAGGACGTCGGTGCCCTTAACATAAGCATACTTGAAGTCGCTCGTCCTGCCGACAAACCATCAAGCCCCCAAAAGGCCAGAATTATGGCTATCTCATTGGTGATTGGCCTTATGCTCGGCGGCGGCCTTGCTCTGCTTCGCGATTGGATGGACCAGCGGCTCCGCTCGGCGGAGGAAGTTTCCGCCGTTCTCGGAGTGCCGGTCCTGGGCGTGGTGCCGTCAATGTCCAGAAGGCAGAGCATTGTAGCCCGAGGCCAGAAAGTTTATCTGGATTCCAACTCCCGTGCGGCGGAGGCCTATCGTACGATACGTACAGCCGTGTTTTTCGGCGCGCCCAAAGGTGAGGCAAAGACAATACTTGTCACTTCCCCTGCAGCAGTTGACGGTAAGACTACTCTGGTCAGTAACCTGGCCATTGCAATGGCCCAGGCCGGGCAAAAAACCCTCATCCTCGACGCTGATTTCCGAAAGCCAATGCAACACAGGATTTTCAACGTTAACCATAATGATGTGGGGCTTAGCAGCATACTTGCTGGGATTACACCATCGGGTGAAGCGATTCGGCCTACCGAAGTTGAAGGCCTGGAACTGCTGCCGTGCGGGCGGAGCGTGCCCAATCCGTCCGAGATGCTCAATAGTGACAGTTTCGCTCAGCTCTTGGAGATTCTCTCGGACAAGTATGACCGTGTCATTATCGATTCGCCGCCGGTTATGCCCGTCACCGATGCCCAGATACTTGGTGCGATCTGCGATATAACGCTTCTCGTGCTGAGGGCGGAAAAATCAACCAGAAAGATCAGCCAGCAGGCTCGTGATGGACTATTAAGTGTCGGCGCACGCGTCCTCGGGGCGGTTGTGAACGATGTTCCAAGAAAAAGCCACTATGGCTATTACAGCGGCTACGGATACTACGGCTATTATGGTTACGGTCACCGCAAAAAGAAAAAGGCCGGCGATAGAAAACCTGCGGTAGTTATGGAAGGCCCCAATAATTTTGCAAGCGCGAAGGATTAAGGATAGCAAATGATAGACTCTGTGAACGGCAACATAATTGATGCAGAAAATGACCACCTCAAAAGATACAGGTGGCAGAAGTTCATCGATATCCACTGCCACTGCTTGCCTGGTCTTGATGATGGCCCGGCTACAATGGCCGAGTCACTTGCGTTGTGCCGAAGGCTGGTCGAAGAAGACATAGCTACCGTAGTGGCAACACCACACCAGCTTGGCCGCTTCGAGGGTTGTAACGAAGCGGCGAGAGTGAGGGAGACTGTCCGCAGCCTGAACGAATCGCTTAAAAACAGCGACGTTCCACTTAAGCTCGTCCCCGGAGGCGAAGTTCGGGTGGATGAGAGGATTTGTGAGCTTCTGGAGGCTGACAAAATACTGACACTTGCCGACGGCGGCAGATATATCCTTCTCGAACTTCCGCACCAGGTCTTTATAGATATTGAGCCGCTGCTTACAGAGCTTGCCTCTATGGGTATCCAGTCTGTCATATCACATGCCGAAAAAATCGCTTCCCTAGCGACACAGCATCAGGTGCTGCTCAGGTGGCTTGAGCACTCCACGTACCTGCAGATAACCGCGTCCAGTTTGATAGGTGATTTTGGGCCGGAAGTTCAGAGGGCTGCATGGCACTTTCTAACTTCGGGCCGGGCAACACTTGTGGCGACAGATTCACACGATATAAACGGCCGCAGGCCCCGAATGAGAGCAGCTTTTGAGCGCATAAGTAGCAGACTGGGCAAAGACCTCGCTCATCTGGTCTGCATTGAAAATCCATCGAGGGTGGTAAACGGCCAGGATATACTGCCTGTCTCACTCTATAACCAGCAGGAAGCTGACCGATGAGGGGAAAGCGAACTAATCTCGACGTCATCGATGTTCCCTTAAGCTGGTTCGATAAGGTAATTGAATGGCTGTTGATATCGCTTCTTGCCTTTATGCCTCTTGCATTTGGGGCGGTGGAGGCCTGGAGCGAAGAGGTTGTAATAGCCCTTGCAGCGGCTATTTCGGTCTGCTTTTTACTGAAGCTTATCTTTGAAGAAAATACACGCTTCATCTGGTCGTGGGCGTACGTTCCGTTGGCAGTATTTCTCCTTGTGGCAGTGTTTCAGCTTATCCCTCTGCGAACCAGCCTGGTAAGCGCAATTTCCCCCAATACAGCGGCGGTAAAAAAAGAGCTTTTGGGTGATTTGCCAAATTCCGCCGCCTTGCTTAAGTCTATGACCCTAAGCTTTTATCCAAACGCCACAAAACATAACCTGCGGCTGGTGCTTGCCGTAGCAGCGGTTTTCTTTGTGGTTGTAAATGTATACCGCCGACCAGAACAGATAAAGCGGCTTCTGGCGGCAATTGCCATTATCGGTGGTGGCATAGCATTGATCGCTCTCGCCCAGGTAATTTCCGGCACAGATAAGATTTACTGGTATATTCCGACCGGCCACAATCTGGCCGACGCCGGTACGTTCATAAACCACAGCAATTACGGCCAGTTTATGAATCTATCCATTGGGGCCGCCCTTGGTCTTATCATGGTAAAAGTCCATGAAGCCTTCACAGGAAAAAGAATCACACCGCCCCTTGTTTTTGAATACCTCAGTTCTCCTGCGGCAAGAGTTATATGGTTCCTTGTGGCAATGGTAATTATTGGTGCGGCGACGGTTTTCGTGTCACTGACTCGCGGCGGTGTGGTCAGCATGCTCATCGCAGCAGGCTTTACCACATTGGTCCTTACTTCGCGACGGTCTCTAAAAGGCCACGGCTGGATAATGGCTCTCATGGCGCTGGGCGCATTTATCTGTGTACTCTATATAGGCTTTGACGCCGTCTATGACCGGCTTGCAACTCTCAGAGAGTTACATGAAGCTGAAGGTGGTCGTTGGCAGATACTCAAAGACATATCAGTTGCCTGGACAAAATTCCCTGTTATCGGAACGGGTCTGGGCACACACGAAGTTGTTTATCCTATGTTCGACCGTTCTACAATAGCTTCGTTAGCTGCCCACGCAGAAAATGAATATGCCCAGGCTGCAGAGGAAACCGGTATTGTGGGCCTGATTGCTCTGGTAGGCTTTGGAATTTTAGTATGGGCAAGTTACATTCGCAACATAAGAGTCGGATCTATTCCGATTCGCTCGGCCGCCTACGGTATTGGTTTTGGACTTCTGGCAATAATGCTTCATAGCTTAAGCGACTTTGGCCAGCACCTGCCTGCTAACGCATTCCTTTCGGGAGTATCCTGTGCGCTCTTACTGGGTCTAACCCGCGCAGGGCAGAAAAATAATCCAACCGTAAAAGTCACTGAAACATCTCAAGGCTCCCGA
>JABUBO010000629.1_pt1 | contig 11500 bp, 11 predicted proteins | sample 7240361 | NCBI WGS metagenome assembly JABUBO01 (sample SAMN07256346, study PRJNA390944) | subsurface metagenome | isolation source: Methane hydrate marine sediment | place: Pacific Ocean: Eastern North Pacific, ODP site
ACGGGCACCTTTCCTTTGGCAGCTTCCACCCCTACATCTATTATCTTCCTTCTCTGTTCCATAGTCATCAAACCAGCTTCCCCCATACTTCCGCCGCAAAAGATTCCGCTAACACCTCTATCCATTAAATACTGGATATAACTTTTGGTTTTCTCTCCATCAATTTCCCCTTTGGAATCCCATGCAGTGAGTGCCGCTGGTATAACTCCTCGAAGTTTTTTAAATTCCTTTTTCATTTTCTATCTCCTCCTTATTTCGTATTTATTAACAACAGGTATTGATAAATTAAAATTTCCAAGGCTCCCAATCACGAATCAATCCTTTATGTTTTAAGACCTCTCTAATTGCCAGTATGACGCCGGGCATATAGGACTCTCTACTTATGGTCTCATCACACAAGGTCAGGTTTTGTCCAGGGCGGCTAAACATAATTTCATGCCCAGAGGAAGGAACCCCTGGCGAGCGTACGCTATGAATGGGTATTCCCTTGATTTGACCACCCCGGGTATTGCTAATTATTGCTGTTTTAGTCTCAGGGTATATGAATGGTTTACCACGCGCCTTCAGCATTCCTTTTGCCATGGCTATGGAAGTTGCTGATGGCGCATCAGGTTTGTTATCGGGGTGTCTTTCTATAATCTCAGCATAATCATAGTATTTAGCCACAATTCTGGCTAAATGCATCATAAGCAGCGTTCCTAAAGAGAAGTTAGGTGATTCTATAGCACTGACACCATTATCCCGGCACAGCTGGTCAATTTCCTCTAGGTTATCCTCAGTAAGACCGGTGGTGCCTATTACCATATTTACCTTATTCTTAAGGGCGATACGAGCGATTGCTATAGAAGCTGATGCTTTAGTGAAATCTACTAATACATTGGCATTACAGCTCTTCAGAAGGGAATCTGGGTCAGAAGAAAACGGTACCTGCTCCGAGGTCTCAGGTAAAGTAAGATATTTCTGAGTCACCTTTTCCTCTAAAGCACCTGCTAATTTCATGTCAGGCTCACGGAGTACAGCTCTGATTACTTCCCTCCCCATAGCGCCCAAAACTCCGCTGACGACTATTCTTACCAGACCCATTATCCACCTCCGTATTTATATCCCGTAGAAGAATCTAGGTGGTCTGAGCTGCTGCCACACACTATCGCAGGCAGCAAGTTCTTCCTCAGTTAATTTTACCTCGGTAGCTCCAATGTTCTCCTCTAGTTGCTTAGGCGAAGTAGCTCCGCAGATAGCTGCTGTAATTGTTTTATTAGCCAGTATCCAGGCTAGGGCAAACTGGGGCATGCTCCACCTATGCTCTTTAGCAGTCCGGCTGAGATTGGCTACCGCATTAAAGTTAATTTCTGACCAGTAACGGCTACGGTACATCTCACCGATATTCTCTTGGTCGAACTCGTAATTAAGAGTAAACCTAGTGCCTGCTTTCGGTGTTATGTTAAAGTCATACTTACCAGTAAGTAGGCCACCTGCCAAAGGGTTATAAACGCATACCCCTATTTCTTCGCTGGCACAAAAGGGCAATAGCTCATACTCAATGTCTCGGGCAAGCAAGTTATACGGTGAAGAAATACATTCAAATCGGGCTAGATTGTGGAGGTCGCTCACCCATAGCGCCTTACAAAGCTGCCAAGCGGTGAAGTTAGAGCAGGCTATATAACGCACCTTACCCTGCTGAATCAGGTTATCCATGGCACGTAGTGTCTCCTCTATAGGGGTCTCATAGTCAGGCCGGTGAGCATGATAGATGTCAATGTAGTCCGTATTTAAACGGCGCAGGCTGGCTTCTACTGCCTGCATAATATGTTTGCGCGATAGCCCGCTGCCATTGATGCTCGGCCCCATGCTAAATCCCACTTTTGTTGCCAGCACTACGGAATGGCGCTTCCCCTTTAGCGCTTTGCCGATGACTTCCTCAGACTTTCCTGCAACATAGGAATCAGCGGTATCCAAAAAGTTGACTCCGGCATCCAGAGCCCTTTCTATTATTTTGATAGACTCTGTTTCACTCACCTGACTCCCGTAGATCATAGTGCCCAGACAGATTGCTGATACCTTAAGCCCTGTTCTTCCCAGCTTTCTGTACTGCATAACAATATCCCTTCCGGTCAATCAGTCAATTTTAATTGATACTACTAAAGGTGTCTAAGTAGCTACTTTAGTTTCCCCAATTTCTTAAGCTCGGTCTTTATTTCCTCCATTATATCTGGGCGCACTTTGCTTGTAGGCATTAATGCGTCGCCTACGTCATGTCCCAAAAGCCTTATACTTTCCTTGAGGAGCTGGTAATCGTGCCTAGTAGCCAGTAGGTTGATAAGGAGTAAAATGGCAAGCTGTTTCTCCCTAGCCTGCTCTATCCTACCACTCTTAAATAAACTATATATTTCCACTATCTCGGCAGGTATAAGATTGGCAATGGTACATACACTACCATCGGCACCGAGGCAGAGGGCTGGTACAATCTTACTTTCGTAGCCTTCAAGAACTGTTATCTTCCCTTTAGTCAGCCGAATAATTTCTGCCGTATGGTCTATATCTTCGTGAGTGTCTTTTATGCCTCCGATGTAGCCGTCTTCAGCAAGACGTGCTACCATCTCCGGTTCCATACTATAACCATACTGTCCAGGCCAGCTGTAAACAAATACCGGGATATTCACTGCCTCGGCAGCTGCTTTGTAATGCTGATATAGCCCCTCTTCTAATGGCTGAGGATAGTGTGGAAGGGAAGCGACAGCGACATCGGCTCCAGCATCTTCCGCGTACTTGGTTAATTCAACAGTGATTCGAGTGCTGTTATGCCCTGTACCAGCAAATACTGGCACTTTCCCTTCGGCAGCTTCAACTCCTATGTCTATTATTTCTCTTCTCTGTTCCAGAGTCATCAAAGAGGATTCACCTGTGCTTCCAGCAACAAAAATCCCGTGAACCCCCTCAGAGATTATATATCTAAGAAATTTTTTAGTTTTCTCCCCATCAATCTCTCCGTCGGAGTCAAATACTGTTATAGTCGGTGGTATAATCCCGGGAAACTTTTTTGCTTCTTTCATTTCTACCTCCGTTCCTTCGTTAATTTCTTAGCTTTAAATCACCGTGTCGCCAGCCACAAGTTAGGCAGGAAAAGACTTATCGGCCGGACATAAGTGGTCAGTATCAAGACAGGTATCTGCCCCAAAAGTAGAAGGTAAAGGACTGTTTTAACATATCTATTTGGTGGAAACAATTTTACAGGAATGTTCCCGATGCCAGCAGCAAGGTAGAGATTCGGTGCCACTGGTGGGGTGAGATTCCCTAGCCCCGTATTCACACCTACAATCGCTCCGAAATGAAAGGGGTTAACCCCAAAATGGAGAGCTACCGGGAGTAAGATGACTCCGGCTAGAATACAGGATGACATATCATCCATAATCATGCCCATAAAAATTAGGAGGACATTTACCACCAGTAAGAATACAATCCTGCTAGGGATCGCAGCCGAAAAAACTCTCAGTATCAGATCAGGCACGCCGGCGAAAATAAATGTCCTGCTTAGGGCGAACATGAAGAAACATATAGTGCCTATGGCACCAATAGGTTTAGCCGCTTCTATAAAACCTCTCGCCACACCGCTCAAACCAGCCCCAAACCGTGAGAGTGATTTTTGGATGATCGCTGACACTGTGCCGCTTACCACGGCATATACCATAATCCAAGATACTGCCACTGCGGCAGCTTCTGTTGGAGTAAAAATGCCTCCGTAAATTCCACCCAAAATAATGACCGGCAGTGCCAGACTTGGCCAAGCTGCTGTCGCTTTGCTCCATATTTCCCCCCTCCTGCTAGTGGTTAATTCCTTCTCGTTGCCACTGATTGCAGGTGGTTGCTCGACGCGAGTCAGTCCCCCTCTCGTAGTAAAGAAAAAATTTAACCCTATAAAAAAGACGGCACCAAGGAACCCAGGTATTGCTGTGGCTAAGAACAGAAGAGGTATGCTTAGATGACCAGCGACACCGAATACTATCATGCTCAGGCTGGGGGGGATGAGCATAGCGATGAGCGAAGAGCAGGCTACCAAACCTGTGGTATATTCTTTATGGTAGCCATATCTACTCCCTTCCGGGATCACCAGTGGACCTATGGCACCAATTGTCGCCGAAGCACTACCGGTTATGGCACCAAAAATAGCAACAAATGATACCAATGCTCCTCCAAAGGCGGCTCTTGCCCTCCCCAAAATAGCGTGCAGGAGGTCAAAAAGCTTGGTAGTTAACGAGGTAGCCATCATCAAGGAGCCAACCATTATGTACAGGGGAAGCGCCAGAAAGGCAAACCCTTGCAGCATCTTAAAAGAATCTGGCACTAACCGAGTTATGGAATCAAAGTTCCCGCTTATAAGCATAAAGACAATACAGGCAATGCCAAAAATGTAACCTATTGGCACTCCGCTTGCAATGCCTAGAAGCGTAAAGACCACAACTATGGTCAAACTCAGCTCTAGGGTCATTGAGAACCTCTTTGTCTTGCCCGGCGAAAAGCTCCTATCTTGGCTACTGTTTCACAAGTTAAGTACACTGTGTTCAGCACTAAGCCCAAAAAAGCACCTGAGACGCTCCAAATCCAGGGAATTAGAAGACCACCACTGATTACCCTTGCCTCAATGACCCACACGCAATAGAGGTAACAAAGATAGCCAAACACAAAGCTCACCAGGAGACAGACAAAGGGATAAACCACCCCCATTATATCCCGGATCGACTGCCTCGTCACTGGCAAACCACCGCTAATGTGAAAACCCCTCTGGCTTGCCGAAGCTATCGCCAAAAACCAGAGCCACAACACCGCCATAATAGCAATTTCTTCCATACCAAGCAGGGGATGATGAAAAATATAGCGGAGGATAACCTGAATAAATATGGCTAAAACCACCACTAACGAACTGAGAAGGACTCCCAACTCGTTAACAATGACAATCTGCTTCCGCACAGTAGAAAGGGTTATCCTCCGCATTGCTCTTACTTTAGTCCTACTATCAGAGGAGGCTTTACCTAATATCACTTAATCCAGCGCTACAGCAATGGTCCTGGCATAGTCAATTACATCCTTGCCCAGTGTTGTCTCCAGTTCGGGCCATACCTTCTCGCGGACTATCCTTATATTAGCCTTGTGCTGTTCTAATGTTAGCTCAATGACCTCCTCATATCCCCACTCAGAAACCGCTTTTGCTTTAGAGCGCTCATCTATTTCTCTTGCTACCTCCCAACCCTTCGCCACAGCGGCTTCACCAGCTTTCGTCAGTATCGCTTGGTCTTCTTCGCTGAGGGTATTCCATACCCTGAGACTCATTACTACAGGCTGCTTCTCCACGCGATACCAGTAGTCGTAAACATACTTGGTGATTCCAGTGAATATTGGCAAATCCATGTAGGCGGGTCCACAAGCCACATCTACAACACCGGTAATTAGCCCGCTAGGGAGCTCAGACCAAGGCATGGGAGTAGCTATGAAGCCCAGTGCGGCCACTGTAAGCTCGTCTGACTTCATCACCATACATCTGGATTTCAAGCCTAAAGGTGCAACTCCCTCAGGAGTCGGGGTAAACTTGATATTAGAGATGGCTTTGTTAGCGCCAACCGGGAAGAGCCCAAACATCATCCACCCCACATCTTTTCCAACCGCCTTACACATATCAAGAAAACCCGGCTTAAAAGCAACCTCAGTTGCGCTGTCCCAATCAATTGACAGGCCAGGGATATTGACCACGTCAAGACGAGAGCTAAGAGTGGTAGCTACGGTGCCTATGTAAAACTCAACAAGTCCCATTGAGCATTGCTCCTGTAACCACAGATAATCTCCCAATAGCTCACCCGGGTAATGCTTGATGACAAACCTTCCGTTGGAAAGCTGCTCAGCCTGCTTAATAAACTCCTCGCCTACTATATATGGTATCGACTCAGGGTCGGCGTGATATTGAGCAAGTCTCCACTCGTAGGTAGCTGGAGCTGGAGCCGGCGCTGGTGCCGGGGCAGGAGCTGGTTTAGCACAACCGATAGCAACCAGGCTGATGGCTAACAACAACGCCAACGGGATTAACACTATTTTCCTTTTCATTGACAAAAAACTCCTTTATTTAGATTTTGGTCTGCTAAAGATTACTCTACTACTTCATTTCTCACCCCCCTTCCATATTAGATTTTCGAGCCCGTGTCTTGGTTCTGCTCACTGACCTCTACTTCTATCCCAAATGAAAAAGGGCACCACAACTGCTATATCATCCAGCGGTTCCAGTGCCTTCTTTCATCCCATCAACTCCTAAGCCAATACTACAAGCTACTTCGAGTTGAAGTTAAATAATTCACATATGAACAAACTTTTGCAAAAAAATAATACTACTTCGTATATGAATTGTCAACCCACGAAGAAAAGCGCCATTCAACTACTTTGACAGCGACTCAAGAATGTCATATCCTGTTCTATTACATATTTGATCAAAGGCAACTGTAACAATCGCCGGAGGAGGTAGGCAGGTTGATAGATGTAGACCATGATGACAGCATTTTGAGAACCTTTATACTGTTCGTGCAGACTGCAGATGCGGTGCTGAAGTATGCCAATGCTCATTTCTACAGAAAAGCACGTCTTTCGGTAATCAAGTTCACGGTACTGCGAATTTTGGCGGCCAATGGTGGAACCATGACACCATCCGAGATAGCTAAGTGGACGCTCAGGGAGCGGCACAATATCACGACCCTGGTCGACCGCCTACAGCATGACGGACTCGTCAGGACCGAGTGCAATGCCAGAGACAAAAGGTTCGTCAATATCATACTGACGGATAACGGACGGAAGGTTCTCGACCAGACTACACCAGTGGCAAGAGAGATTGTGAACCAAGCGATGTTCTCAATTGGCGAGGGTAATGCTCTTCTGCTAGAAAAGGCACTGCGAGTCTTGAGGCGAAATGCACAACATGGCTTAAAACATACGGCTAAGCCTGCTCAACCTCGGTCTGAGTAGAGTAATGGCATCGTCACTTGCAGATTGAATAATCAGCCATTCTGTTCAGTCAAGGTCACAAAGCTTGTTTCGTACAATCGGAAATAAAAATGGAGTCAGAGGTTAATCCTCTGACTCCTTCTACTTGAGCAGTTACATGGAGTAGTTTCGTACTTGACACTATCAGTAGCGTGGACTATCCTTAGAGTGCCGGGCTGACCCCGTAGGGAATAGTGAAGTGACGAGGATGAAATCTTCACAGCCCACCTTGCCTTATGGCTTTATGGAGGCTCCTCCTTGGTGGCAGCCTGGCAATTTTTTCGTTATGCGTTCCATCGTGGTAATAACCTGACGTTCAGTTGTGTAGCTGAACAAAGTCATTTCTGTTCAATTCCGTTTTTCTCTCCAAAACCATAACCGGGTTCCACTAATGGAAGCGGCTGTGTAATCAAAAATGGGGTGGTTCTTGATGTGGACTAATGATTTTCTCTGCCTTAATAGCTAGCGTAGCGGCTTCTCTTGGCACTACGCTGCTCCCTAGAGTACTGGTAGAGGGTCATCAGGGGGTCGGATATCTCCGCCATGGACGCCTTCCAGCCGGCGTCAGTGAGACGGTAGAATACTCGAGAAGGAGCAGGTGGGTAGTCCGTCCTGGATCGCTGATGGCTCTGTCTTGCCAGTCACCTCAACCCACCCAAGTCGTTTCAAGTGACCAAAGTACCTGGTGAAGCTCGCATATCTCATCTTGAGCAGCTTATATGGGATGCAGCTGAGGTAGTACTGTAGTCGCTCAGCATATTCTTTTTCAGTAAAGGCGGGCCGCCCTTTTTTTATTCGTCTCTCCTCCTCCCTTTCTGCTGCATGCCTGGCATGAGCTCGGTGCAGGGCACTTTTATACTCAAAGTGAATATCAGTCATCGGAGCCCCGAGATCAGGGTCTATCTGTTTTGAATCCTCCGGCCCATTTCCTTTAAGAAACTCAATAATGAACCAGGCAGTTCCGAAAGGCCGGATAAAACCACCTAGTACCGGCCTAAGATCCATCCGTCTTTACCTCCTTTTTCTTCCACAGTTTTTCATACCACTCTTTTTGCTCCTCACCCGATATCTTGCGGTATCTCATGGTAGTGGTAATGCTTTGGTGGCCAAGGTGTTCTTGAAGCAGCCTCAGGCCATTGCCAGAATCATCGAGCTTCACGGCGTGGACAGCAAAGGCATCGCGCAGCCGGTGAGGGCTGATACCTCTGACCTCGCCGGTCTCAGGGTTAACTAGCTGGCCCAGCCCTGCCCTAACGGCACAATCCCTAATTATTTGCCAGGCCCGACCACGGTTTAATCCAAAGAGAAGCTGCTTACCATTAGTCTCTACGGGACCACTACGATCAATGTATTCCTTCAGTATCTCCAGAGTATCTTCATCTATGGGTAAAGTCCGCTTGCGGCGATGTTCCTTCTCTTCGGCCACTATTTTTTCTACTCTACCGCCACAGCCCGGGCAAAATTTAGCGGTTCTACTTAACCTGGCGCCGCACTGGGGACAGGAGAGTTTGATTCTCCTCTTCAGGTGCACAATAGTTACTGTGCCGTGGTTAAAGTCAATGTCACTAACTGTGATTCCTAAAGCCTCAGAGATACGGCAGCCGAGCCTTACCAGAAGCCGTATCAGGAGTTTGTCTCTGAAGCATGTAGCTGCTTCTTCCAATTGTTTCAGCTCACTTAGGTCAAGATAAGATCTCATTCGTAGATAGTCCTCTTACACTGGCAACGTTCATCTTTTTGGTGGAATCCTCCGTTTCGCTGAATGACCGATCTGCTAAGGAAATAACTCCTATTCTTTTTCAGGATTTCTTCCCAGAGTGGCATCTCCCGGAAGACCTTTGTCGGCCAGGTATGCTTCAAGCAGGTCTTCAAGGGTTGAGCCGTTAATTTTATGGGGTGCAAGGAGAGGCAATGGTGGCAGATTGAAATCTCTACACCGGGGGCATTCCGCCACCCATGCCCCTTTGAGCAGAGCGGCGATTTGCCTTGGACCGATATCCACAGCAACCCTGCCATGGCACTGGTCACAGGCAAAGTGCCACGTCCCTTGAAGTTCTGCGATAAGAGTCTTAAGGTTAGAGCCAAGACGTGATGCCTCCTTCTCGATAAAGGGCCGCCACTCCTTCCATTTGAGCGCCTCAAGCCTGTCCAGGGCCTCCTCACTGACCCTGTGCTGAAACTCATCGTCTAGTCGGCTCTGTGCCTTCTCTTCTGCCTTCTCCTCTATCACTTGAGCTATCTCCGCCGGCCACTCAGGCTTCTTCAGGATGGCGAGGAGCTTCTGATAGACTAGCCGGGGTGCTTTGACCTCGAAGTTCTTCTTGAGTCCTTTAAACTCCCTTTCCACCCTGGCCTTAATCTCCACATCCTTAGCCTTAACGAAATCCCGGGCTGCCTGTTCCAGGGTTAGGTGCCCTCTGTTGAGGATAACTTTTACTTCCTTCAACATAGAGAGTTCTTCCTGCGCCTGGTTTAGAGCTTCCTTGAACTGACGTCTCTCTTCCTCGGCCTTCTTCCTCAGAAGGATTTCCTTCTTGAGCTTATCCCTCTCAGACCGAAGCTCTGAGACCATAGCCTTGAGTTGCGATACCTCCTGGCTTAAACTCTTGACCTCATCGTATTTTTTGAGTGCCTTGAGTTCCTTCAGGTGTGCCTCCATAGCCTTAAGCTCGTCCTTCATTTCCTCCTACTCCCTCGGTGAATGCTTCTAGGGACCACCGAACCAGGTCTACTAGTTCAAAATCGGTGTATTCGCTAACGCCGTAGTACTTCCGCACTACCCATCGTGGCGGCCTTAATTTGAGATTAAGTTTCCTCAAGCACCAGAAAAGGACCATCTGGAGGCCCTGAGTGACAACTAGAGGGCTCATTTCCTGGATATAGTTCTCAAGTGCTTCGTCACTTAATGGCAGCCTGGTGAAGTAACGAGCTCTCTTCAGGTCATCCAGGTATGCCCCAAGCTCTGCCCTGGAATCACCCCATTCTCTTGTCTCCTCTGCCATCCTCTGTGTCGTCTGTTCCACTGCGGTCAGAGCCTTCTCTTGAGCCTCCTCTATCACTCTTTGCCCCCACTCGGTAAGCTCTTTAATAGCTGCTTTGATACCTGCTTCTTCGGCCCGGAGGGCTTCGACAACTTTGTTGCGCTGATCCTCTTTTTCCTTAAGCCGTTTCAGAGCCTCGGTGTACGCCCTAATCGCCTTTCTGATTCCCCCCAGTTCCAGCACCTCCCGTTCGAGTTCGTCAGGACTAATCTCAGCTTGGCACAGGACTCGGTAGTAAGAGGCAATCGTCGAAGGTGTAATCCCTCTCTTTTTCAGTGAGGTTAAGCTTCTGACTGCTTCCTCCACTTCATGGTGTGGCACCCCCAGTCTGGAAGTAACTTTCTGCAAGGACTCTATCTCTGCCTTAAGTCTCGACACCTCTGCTTGCAGTTCCGCTTTCTTCTTCTCAAAACCGAGTATGGCTCCGTAGGCGGAAAGCTCCTCGAAGAACTTTGCCTCCAGCCCCTCGGCGGTGAGGCCATGGCTTGAGGCTAGCTCATCCAGCTTGATCCTCAACGTCTCAAGCTCGCTCTTGTGAAAGCCTAACGCCTCAAGGTGGTCCACCACTGGGCCCAGTGTGGTGGATTTGGCCTCCAGCCTCTCTACCTCAGTTGTCAGACTGTGACACGTTGTCTTAAGGTGGCTGTTCTCTTTCTCTAGTGTCCCGCGCCTGGCGAAGAGCTCAGCTACTGCCGTATCTAGGGCACGCTTTTCCTCCATGAGCCTCTCAATGTCCTCGGTGAGGATAGCCTGCGTCCTCTCCAGTTCCTCCTTTGTTGACCTAAGATCTTGTACTTCCCGTTCCAGGCTCTCGGACTCGGTGTGTAGCTCTGACCACGTCGCCGCTACAGAATCGTACGACTCGCCCGTCTCTTGTGTCAGTCTGAACAGCTCCAGAGCAGCAGCCGTAAATTCTTGAAGGGGTGCTTCGGGGGGCGACATCTCTCGGCACATGCTTTCCCAGAGCCACAGCTTCTCTGGCGTCACTCCCATCTCGCTGAGTCTAAAGAAGAAGGCAATACCAAGTAACGCCTCCGATACACCTCCGCCTCTCCTCCTCAGTTCGACTGAAAGTTCTCTCAGCACGTCCACCAACTCAGCAACATCGGCGAAGGCGGGGAAACGGCCATTCCTAAAATCGTTCACCGTATTCACGACGCTTCCCTTGGCTACATCACTTTTAGTTGATATGTCGTCGTAGGAGTAACCCTCAAGAAATAACCTGAGGATCTGGAGCTTCTTTTTCTCGGTAAGTTCCCTCATTTCTCCCCCTTTCTTGCCCCTTTCACCGCATGTGTTCCACAGTTACCTGTCACTGGTATCTCTGCGGCAGAGGCATAATTTGTTGACCATTTGACTATCTGACCGACCATTTGACTATCTGACCGACCATTTGACTGCTATTTGACTGAGCTTTTGACCAAGCTCGTGACCATGTGACCGTGCTT
>JABUBO010000631.1_pt1 | contig 11477 bp, 12 predicted proteins | sample 7240361 | NCBI WGS metagenome assembly JABUBO01 (sample SAMN07256346, study PRJNA390944) | subsurface metagenome | isolation source: Methane hydrate marine sediment | place: Pacific Ocean: Eastern North Pacific, ODP site
GGAGCAGATGGAGTTCTGCTTCTGGAAAAATCTCGGGTGGCCGATTTTAAAATGCGTATCTTCAATCCTGATGGCAGCGAGCCGGGAATGTGCGGAAATGGAGCCCGATGCATAGCTAGATTTGCCCACCTTAAGAAAATGGTAGGGGAAAAGTGCTCTTTTGAGACCTTATCGGGAAAAATTTTCTCTCAGGTAAAAAAAGATGGGGTTCGCATAAGAATGAAAGATCCTTCCCCTTTTCACTTAAACTTAGAGATAAACCTGGGTGATAGCTCCTATAAGGGCCATTTTCTGGATACGGGAGTACCTCACTTTGTTCTCTTTGTCCCGCAGGTAGAAAAGATTGATCTTCCCGAAATGGGATCCAGGATAAGGTATCATAGAAAGTTTCAGCCAAGGGGAACTAATGTTGACTTTGCCGAAATAAAGGATGAGACCGTGAGGATGAGAACCTACGAAAGAGGGGTGGAGGCAGAAACTTTAAGTTGCGGTACCGGAGCAGTAGCTACTGCTATAGCGGCAAATCTCGTCTACACCCTCAGTTCTCCGGTGAAGATAAAAACCCTCGGGGGAGACCTGAAGGTCTATTTTCACAAGTCAGGCCCCCATAAATTTACTGAGGTTTTCCTGGAAGGGGAGGCAGAAGTGGTATATGAGGGAAAATGGGAAGGGGAGGTTAGCTAATGTTCAAAGGATGTTATGTAGCCATAGTTACCCCTTTCAAAGGGGGAAAGGTAGATGAGGATAGTTTCCGTAAGCTCATTGGGTTTTGTCTGGAAAAGGGAGTGGATGGAATAGTTCCCTGTGGAACCACGGGAGAGTCACCTACCCTATCCTTTGACGAACATAAACGATTGATAGAGATAACTGTAAAGGAGGTCAATCATCGAGTTCCGGTAATCGCCGGGACTGGTTCCAACAGCACTCGTGAGGCCGAGGAGTTAACTCAATTTGCCCGGGAGGCTGGTGCAGATGCTGCCCTGGTAATCACTCCTTATTATAATAAACCTACCTCTAAGGGTCTGGAAGCTCATTACCGGAAATTGGCGGCTATTGATCTTCCTCTTATTATCTACAATGTTCCCTCACGCACGGGAGTAAATATTGATGCGGCATTGGTGGCTAAATTAAGTAAGCTCCCCCACATAGCAGGCATTAAAGAGGCAAGTGGCAATATGGACCAGGTATCCAGTATTGTGTCTTTATCCGACCCTAACTTTTCTGTTCTTTCCGGAAATGACTCTCATACTCTGCCCATTCTATCTCTTGGTGGAGTGGGGGTAATATCGGTGGTAGCCAACATCATACCCCAGGAGATATCTCAAATGGTGGACGCTTACTTAAAGGGAAAGATCAGCAAGGCAAGGGAACTTCACTACAAGACATATCCCCTCTGCCAGGCTATATTCATAGAGACCAATCCCCTTCCCATAAAGACAGCCATGGCCCGTCTGGGGATGATTGAGCCGGAGTGGAGACTTCCTCTAGATGGGATGAAAAAGGAGAATGAGAAAAGGTTGGAGAAGGCTCTGGCTGACTATGGACTGCTTTAATCTATGAAGAGCGTATATCTTGATCCTTCCATTCCTTCTGCTTGCTGCGAGACTTCCCAGCCGCAGCGCCGAAAGATCACTCGTGAGTGGTGGAAGGTCAAGATTCCTCATTACCGGGTGATAATCTCCAGGTTAACGGTTGAGGAAATAAAGGCCCTGGAAACCAAAGATAAAAGAGAGGCTATCCTCTCCTTAATTGGTGATTTTCCTACTCTGGAGATCTCCCCCCTGGCCGAGAAACTAGCTAGAAGGTACGTCGAGGAAAAGATCATCCCGCCCAATGCCTTCAACGATGCCCTACATCTGGCACTGGCCGTGATAAATAAAGTCGATATATTTGTTAGCTGGGACTTTGCCCATCTGGTCAAAACCCAGATAGAAAGAAAAATAAATGCCTATAACCTCATTAGCGGTCACCCCCGCATCAGGATTACCACGCCCGAGAATCTTATGAAACAAGAAGGAGGCTAAAGTGCTGAAAAGATTCTCCCTTTCTACCCATTCCCGGACAGAGTTAATCGACATCACCTCTCAAGTGGAGGATATGGTAAAACAGACCCAGGTAAAAGAGGGAACCTGCCGGGTATTTGTTCCTCATACCACGGCCGGAATCCTTATCAATGAAGGAGCTGATCCCAGTGTGAGAAGAGATATCCTAAATCAACTGGATAAGATCATCCCCTTGAGCGGTGATTATCAACATCGGGAGGGAAACTCCCCTGCTCATATAAAGGCATCTTTAGTTGGCTCCTCTGAGACTATATTCGTCGAGGCCGGCCGATTAGTCCTGGGCACCTGGCAGTCCATTTATTTCTGTGAGTTCGATGGCCCCCGCCACCGCCAGGTAATAGTGAAGATTGAGTAGACCTTTTGCCAGAATGCGCGCGGCATCATTATAGCCAGAGAAATTTCTTTAGTTTCCTTGACAATCACTTCCTCTGTTGCCACGCTTATCCATCGAAAGAACAAGTTTCTGCCAATAAGTGACTCAAAGTAACTCTATAGTCCAGCATCATCAGGGGATAAGCTTGATTCCTCAATAAGGGGAGGGTTTAGAAATGTATGCCAAAGTCGACCATGAGGTTCTGGAATTCCTAACCGGTCTATTCGGTAAAGACAGGGTTTTGCTCGATCCTGATTTGCTGGAGATGTATACCCACGATGAGGTCCCTGGCCTGAAGGCTTGGCCAGAGGTTGTTGCTAGAGCGACAACAGTGGAACAGATCTCAAAACTCATGAAATTCGCCAATGAGAAAAGAATTCCCATAACTCCGCGCGGCGCTGGCTATGGTCTCTCCGGTGGGGCAGTCCCTGTTTGCGGAGGGATAGTGCTCTCTCTGGAAAAGATGGACCGAATTCTCGAAATTGATAAGAAGAATCTTATGGTAACGGTTGAACCAGGTGTTATAACTGGTAAGATCCATGAAGCCGTGGAGAGTAAAGGGCTTTTTTATCCGCCGGACCCAGCCAGCCTTGATTCCTGCTCTATCGGCGGTAATATAGCAGAATGCGCTGGTGGACCGCGGGCCATTAAGTATGGAGTGACCAAAGACTATGTCTGCGGGTTGGAAGCCGTTCTGCCCTCGGGTGAAATAATTCAATTGGGCGGAAAACTTGTCAAAAATGTCACCGGCTATGACTTAATCGGGCTTCTTGTCGGCTCCGAAGGTACCTTGGCCATCATAACCAAGATAATCCTTCGTCTCATTCCTCTTCCCCGGGTGACCATAGACCTATTGGTGGCCTTCAATGAATTTCAAGCCGCAGCGGATACGGCCTCAGCCATTATCGAACGGCAGATACTCCCGACATCCATTGAATTTATGGAACAAGACTCCCTCCTCGCCTGTGAGAAATACCTCAAAAAAGAACTTCCTCTACGTGAAGCCGCCGCCTTTCTCCTTATAAAACTGGATGGAAATCGGAAAGATGATGTAGAAGCGCTCTGCGAGACTGTGGGCGAGGTCTGTTTTGAGCACGATGCCATTGATGTTTTGGTTGCCGATGACCGTCCCACTCAGGAGAAGCTATGGGAAGCCAGGCGTGTCATCGTTGACGCACTGAAGGAGAGGAGCCCGGTCAATCACATGGAGGACATCGTCGTTCCTCGAGCCCGGATAAACGATTTCCTGCGAGAGATGAAGAAACTGCAGGAAAGATACGAGTACCCAATCATCTGCTTCGGCCATTCAGGTGATGGGAATGTTCATGTTAATGTGCTCAAAGACGATCGTCCCCAAGACAGGTGGAAGGAAACTATTCCTAAAATCAGTGGGGAGATTTTTGATATTGCTCTTGCCCTGGGTGGACAGATAACTGGCGAGCACGGAGTTGGTGCCACCAGGAGCAAATACCTTGAAAAAGCGGTGGGCCTGAAAACGCTGAAGGTCTTCCAGGGCATCAAACAGCTTTTCGACCCCAACAACATCCTCAATCCGGGAAAAATTCTTCCTGAGTGAGAATGAAAACCGGATATTACCACAAAAATATCACTTCAGCTTTCTGTGTCCTGGTAAATAGCCCTAGCAGCTTGAGAACCTGCTGCTCCATCACCGGAGATGCCATATTTCTTGAATACTTCTCCAATAGCATTGAGAAGCCTGTACAGTTTATTCTCTGTTGAAGAGTGACCCATCAGTCCAATTCGCCAGGCTTTTCCCCTGAATTTTCCCAGGCCACCCCCAATCTCAATATTGTAACTTGATTTTATTTCCTTGCGAAGCCTGCCTTCTTCTACTCCCTCAGGAAGGTAGACAGCATGAAGCATAGGAAGTCTTTGGTTCTGTTTCCTCACAATATAGGTAAAACCCAGCCCTTCAAGCCCAGCTTGAAGGGCTGTCGCATTTCTTCGGTGGCGCTGGAATCTCGTATCAAGTCCTTCCTCTAGCACTAACCTCAGCCCTTCATGGAGGGCATAAATCATATTCACCGGGGCAGTATGATGATACTTTCTTTGATGTCCCTCATTCCAGTACTTTTCTATCATCTCTAAATCAAAATACCAGCTTCTTACCTTTCTTCCCCGGAGTTTCTCCATGGCTCTCTCATTTAAAGTAATGGGGGAAAGTCCCGGCGGCACACTGAGGCACTTTTGGGTTCCGCTATAGGCAGCATCAATTCCCCACTCGTCTATCTTTACTTCTGTTCCCCCTAAAGATGTCACCATATCAACTAGAAATAGGGCGCCATTTCGGTGAACAATCTCACCAATTTCTCTCATATGTTGTTGATGAGCACCAGTAGATGTTTCTGCGTGCACCAGGAAAAGCGCCTGACAGTTCTTTCCAGAAAAAACTTCTCTTACCTGCTCAGGCGTAACCACTGTTCCCCATTCTAGATCAATAGGTATAGCTTCTGCCCCAAATCGAGATACTTCATCGGCAATTCTTCCTCCGAATACTCCATTTCTCACCACAATTACTTTATCTTGAGGCTCGATAAGATTAGCTACCAGGGCCTCCATGCCAGAGCTTCCTGTACCAGAAATGGGAATGGTCATTCGATTTTTAGTTTGATACAGTTCTCTTAACATAGCCTGGGTTTCGTCCATTATTCTGATGAATTCTGAATCTAAGTGGCCCAGGGTAGTCACGGACATTGCTCTTAAAACCTCTCCCGGCACATCGCTCGGTCCAGGCCCATGCAAATGTATTTCTAAATTGCGCTCATATGTTGGACTGACTTTCATCCTTCTTCCTCCTAATTTATTTAGCCTGCTCTCATCTCATTGGGTCCAGTCACTTCGCTCTTTTTTCCATAAACACCTAAGTCTTGATTTTGCCCAGCACTATTTCCGTTCATCCCTTCCTTTGCCGGAAATCCCCCGAAAAACCTTCCTCTATTCTAACAGATAAAGGGTGGAGTGTAAAATGCATGATTTGGTTCCTTGGCTCATATTGACAATTGATATATCTTTTATATAATATTCTTGGAGGTGGGGATGATGGCCAGGATAATGATTAGTTTACCCAAAGAGTTCTTAGAAATGGTTGATGCAGCGGCTAAGATGGAACATAGAAGCAGGAGCGAGCTAATAAGAGAAGCAGTGAGGGGCTATATCGGCAAAAAAAGTGGAGCTAGCAGGCCCCTGCTGGATGATAAAGAAGTTAAATGGGCGGTAAAGATTCAGGATCAATCCCGGAGAGAATTAAAAAATCTAAAGGTTAACACCACAGAAATTGTTAGAAAATTTCGGGGCAGAATATGAAGAAAGGAGAAAACTTTCTTTTAGATACCTCAGTGGTAATGAAATGGTTTGTCAGTGAGGAAAAGTCTCAGAGAGCCTGGCAGATTCAGAGTGATTATCTAAACGGACGACATGACCTTAGCGTGCCAGAGCTTCTCTTATACGAAGTAGCCAATGCTTTAAAATTTACCAGCCTTCTTCTCACCGGGGAAAAAATTAAGGAAAAGATTGAGAGTCTTATTAAACTCAAGATAAATATATACCCTTTTAACTACGACATCCTTCAGCTCTCCGTGGATCTTGCCCTTGAAAGAGACATAACCGTCTATGACGCCTATTTTCTCACCCTGGCCAGAGAAACCGACTCTATCTTTATAACCTCTGATGAAAAACTATACGATAGGATCGGAGATCTGAATTTTGTAAGAACTCTCTAGATAAATCTTATCATCAACTTTCAAAGACTGTAATTAAGGCTAAGAAATGAAGACGGCAAAAGCGGTCTTGTGCGAGGCAAAGGGATTTTCAAAATGAGCCGGTGGATGAGAAAAAGGGTAAATGCTTCGGGGTAGAGATACCGGGAGACAGGGATCCCAAGGATTCTGAGAAGTGTGGTGGGAGGTATTTTGAGGCACGGAAATAAATGCCCGTCGTCTATATCGGATTAGGTTCAAATAAGGGCGATAGACTTAAGAATATAGACGTTGCCCTGAATCACCTAAAAAAGAAGATAGTAGTGGAAAAAAGATCCTCTTTCTACCTTACCGAGCCGGTGGGAATGAAAGGTGGATGGTTTGTAAACTGTGTTCTGGAAGGAAAAACCGAACAGTCCCCGGAAAAACTTCTCCATACCTTACTCGAAATTGAGAAAAGGATGGGAAGGGTCAGAGAAAAAAAGAAAACCTCCCGGATGATAGACCTGGATCTTTTGCTTTACGAGGATACAGTAGTTGACAAAGTCGACCTGGTAGTTCCTCACCCTCATCTACATAAAAGAAGGTTCATCCTTACGCCACTGGTAGAAATCAATCCTAACCTTATTCATCCTGTGCTGGGAAAATCATTGAAAGAGATTCTAAAGGAGCTTAAGGACTCACACCAGGTGGACAAAATCCTGGAGAATAGGGATGGAGGTCATTAAGGCTAGAGGTATCGGAAAGATTTATAAAGGCTATAGCTGATATACAGCGACGGAGGGGAAGAGTCCCGAGGTATTTCTTGACAGGGGAGAGGGGTAAGGTATAATAATGGTCAGTCGGCCAGGAGCGTTTTAATTGCACAGTATGACCGGGTATGGGGAAGGAAGAGAAAGCAGCCAGGAAGTAGATCTCCGGGTGGAGATGAGCACGGTTAATCACCGGTTCCTGGAAATAGAAGTTAAATCTTCTGAGGCGATTCCTTTTGCCTGGGAGAAAAAAATTAGGCAGTTGGTCAGAGAAAAAATTAAGCGGGGGAAAGTAAATCTTAATGTTGAGATTAGATGGAAACCCCCCTTCCTCTCTGAAGTAGCGATAAATCGGGAGCGTGCCACCTCTTACAAAAATGTCCTTTCCAGGCTTTGTCAGGACCTGGAGCTGAATGACAGAGTAACTCTCTCTCATCTCTTAGCCCTCCCCGGGGTAATCTCGTCATCCACAAAACCACAGATCAAAAAGAATTTAGAGACTATGCTGAAGAAAGCCTTAACCAAGGCCTTAAAGAACGTTCTCAAGATGAGAGAAAAGGAAGGAAAAGAGCATCTTCAAAGCATTCTTCGGTACCTTAAGAGAATCCAAAAAAGACTTTCCAGCCTGGAAAAAGAGATCCCCACGGCTCAAAAGAGCTATCAAGAGAAGACAAAGGAAAAGCTGGAGAGCCTTTTGGTACCAGGAGAAGATAGAGAAAAGGTTACCCGTGAGCTATCCCTTCTTATCTCACGCGGTGACGTCAGCGAGGAAAAGCTGAGATTTCAATCTCATTTAAATGAGCTGCAAATCACTTTGCCGCAGAAAGAGCCGGTGGGGAAAAAAATAAGATTTATACTGCAGGAACTCCAGAGAGAAATTAATACCATAGGAGCAAAAGCCAATTCTTTCATTATCTCTCGCCTGGTTGTCCAAATTAAGGAGGATCTAGAAAGAATCAGAGAGGAAGTTCAGAATATCGAATGACCAACCAACCACTTATGAGTAAAAGAAATTTGGAACTTAACTGATCTAGTTGGGTTTCCAGTGTTTAACTCTAAATCCTTAAAAATCTTTTTCCATGGATAAAAGAAGAAACTTGTTTAAAAAGAAGAAAGGCTTAATCGTGGCTATTTCTGCTCCTTCAGGAGCCGGCAAAACTACCCTGTGTAAAAGACTTCTCCAAAGCTCACCCTCATTTATTTTTTCGGTATCTTTCACTACCCGGCCTCCTCGCAAGAACGAGATAGAAGGGGTAGATTATTATTTTGTCTCCCGGGAAGAATTCCAAAAAATGGTAGACGCCCGGAAATTCGTGGAATGGGCAGAAGTACATGGGCAGCTTTACGGAACCTCAGCTAATCTTTTAAATAAGGCCATAGAAGCAGAAAAGGATGTGGTTCTGGAGGTTGATGTCAAGGGCGGGACCCAAATCAAGAAAAACTATCCTCAGGCGGTGCTAATCTTTCTTCTTCCTCCCTCGTGGCAGGAGCTAGAAAAGCGATTAAGAAGCCGGCGTACCGAGGATTACGAGAGGGTTAAGGAAAGAATAAAACAGGCAAAAAAAGAGATTGACTATGCGCCTTATTACGATTATTTAATAATAAACGACGATATAAACAGAGCTTTAGATGATTTAATCGCCATAATCAGAGCGGAACGCTGTCGCATGAATAGAGTACCCCTGGAAGAAATGAGAGATTCCGAGGGTTGATATCAAGTTAAAAGGAGCTTTAGCTGATTAAGTTCTCTACCGATGATTTACTACGTAAAAGTGGGATAGAAGATAAATACGAACTTACCCGTTTGGCCATTCGAAGAGTTAGACAACTTGTTAAAGAAAAGGATAAAATGGCCCTGGAGGACACTCACGAGAAACTCCCTACCCTGGTTTTAAAGGAAATTGCAGAGGGTAAACTAAAACCGGCCAGTCTTAAGGAAGAATCTCAAGAGAAAGAAACCTCCCCCTTCAACACTGAAAAATAGTGGTTATTTTGTGGCTCACTCCTGTTTGCCAAATTCCATGGCCTGGGTGAGGATATCCGAAAAATCGGGGTAGGAGGCCAGCTCAACATAGTCTACGCCTTCGGAAATTTTCTCCGTTTGCTTACGGTTTTTTTCTGAGACCAGAGCCATGATTGCCCCCAGACTTGCCGCATTGCCCACACTCCTCACTTTAGCTTTGGGAAAAGTAGGGATAAGACCAATCAGATGAGCACTTTCAGGGTTAATATAGCTTCCAAATGCTCCGGCCAGGAGAACCTCATCTACTTCGTCTCTTTCTACCCCTAGACAGGTGAGGAGAATTTTTATCCCCGAGCAAATAGCCCCTTTGGCCAACTGAAGCTCTCTTATGTCTTTTTGGGTGAGAATAATAGGAATTCCATCTTGAGCTCTTTCTTTTTCTACCAGAAGAAAACCATTATGGTCATTTTTCCTTATTATCCTGCTCGACCATTCTTTTGCTTTAGAAGAAGGCTTGAGCCGTCCCGAGCTATCAATGATCTTTTCCTTTAGGAGCTGGCTGGAGGCGTCTATCAGCCCGCTGCCACAAATCCCTCTGGCCCTGCCTCCTCCTATCACCTCTACCTCTATCTTCCCTTCCTCGAGTCTTACCTTCTCTATAGCCCCTCTTTCTGCTCTCATTCCCTGCGAGATCCTCGCTCCTTCAAAGGCCGGCCCAGCAGCTGTAGAAGCGCAAACTAACTTTTTTCCTTTGGCCAGAACAATCTCACCGTTGGTCCCAATGTCTATGGCTAGTCTTACCTTCCGGCTATCCTCATTAGATAAGGAGGTAGCCAGGATGACTGCTACTGTATCTCCCCCTACGAAAGCAGCAATGCTAGGGAAAAGATATAAACTTCCCTGCGGATTTATTCTAATTCCTAAATCAGTGGCTTTTAACTCCATGGATCTCTTGACAACAGGAACATAAGGATAAAGAGCTAAATTTGTCGGATTTACCCCTAAAAGAAGATGCTGCATGACTGTATTCCCTACAAAAGTAGCTAAATAAATGTTTTCTTTTTTTACTTCACCCACTTCCCTCAACCGCTGGATTATCCGGTTTATTGCCCCGATTATCCTCTTTTGCAAGATTTTAAGCCCCTCCGGATGTGACTGAAGAAAGTCTATCCGGCTTACCACGTCTTCTCCAAACGAGGTCTGGGGGTTTAAGAGAGCATCTGTAGCCAGCTCTTCTCCCGTGTCCAAGTCTATCAGTGTCCCCACCACTGTCGTAGTTCCTACATCGAAAGCCACACCAAAATTTTTTCCCCTCGTGTCGCCTTTTTCTACTGCCAATAGTTTCTGTTTCTCTAGTACGGCCGTAAGCTTGAAATCTCCCTCCCGCATAACCCCCGGGAGCCTTTTAATTAGATCAAGATCAGTTAAAGGATACCTAATCCCTCTTTCCGCCAGATGTCTTTCCAGGCGGGATAGATCCGCAATTTGGTCTTTAAGGCTGGGGGGAGAAAGAGAAAGGTATATTTTCTTAATTACAGGCTTGATTTTTATTTTTCTGTTTATTCTGTCAGTTAAAATTTTAGGAAAGGAAATTAAGGAAAGAGGGTAAATCTCAACCTCAACATCGCCTTCAACAGCTACCTGGCAAGCCAGGCGAACATCGTTCTCTACCGACTGGAGATGTTTTTTTTCAACCGAAGTTAAGGGAGAAAGTTTCCCTTTGACCCTAATCCTACACTTTCCACATATACCTTTTCCGCCGCAGGGAAAATTTATCTTAACTCCTGCCTTTTCTATCGCTTCTCTAATAGGAGTTTTAATGGAGGTGAGAATCTCCTTTCTTTCCGGTTGAAAAACTACTCTTACTTTTCTGTTTTTCATAAACAATTAACTTATCAACCTCATTAAACGATGCACAAGTTCCTTTTTTGACGTTATTCCGACTACCCGATCAACTACTTCTCCATTTTTAAAAAAAAAGTAAGCAGGGATGCCTCGTACTCCATACTCAGCTGCTTTAGAGGCGCTTTTATCTACATTTAATTTGTAAATATCAACCTTATCTTTAAACTCTTTACTTAGCTCCTCAACTATAGGTTCCATCTTTAAGCAGGGGCTGCACCATTTAGCCCAGAAATCTACCACTACCGGTTTATCTGCTTTTAATACCTTTTCCTGGAAATCTTCTTCTTTGAGCTCTTTAACCTCGCTCATTTTTCCCTCCCAAAAGGATTATTAACTCTGCCATTTTTTATTATTTGAGTTTCTTAGTTAAAGGTTTACTCAATACTATTACTATTATGTACTTTAAGTAAGTAGTAGTAGATTTCTGGTAGTAGAGTGTGTGAATTATGGGGATAAACACGAAAGCTATGGTTACACCTATTCAGAATAGAAAAATAAATGTGAGGATAAAAGATGAACTTTTCTATCTTATTCACAACAAAAGAACCTTTTAAGTTTTTACTAAGGTTTATCCTCAAATACTCCCCAGAATATTAAGAGGTTTTTAGCAGATTCTTTAATTCTTTTAATTCATTACTTAAAACCTCATCTTTCTTAGCCTGTTCGGCTATCTTTCTCCAGGCATACATAACTGTGGTGTGATCT
>JABUBO010000632.1_pt1 | contig 11470 bp, 16 predicted proteins | sample 7240361 | NCBI WGS metagenome assembly JABUBO01 (sample SAMN07256346, study PRJNA390944) | subsurface metagenome | isolation source: Methane hydrate marine sediment | place: Pacific Ocean: Eastern North Pacific, ODP site
GAAGGGGCTAATAAAGATTAAAGGCTATCCCCCACTCAAGATTTTGAATTTCCTGCGAATAACAGGCGGAGCACCCAGCACCACCACCGGTAAGGACCAAATTCCGAAGATTTACTGGTTGGAGGAGAACCTGCCTGAGATATATAAAAATTGTTACAAATTTCTTGATGTAAAGGATTATATAATCTTCAAGCTGACAGGCAAGATGGTCACATCCACGGACCTTGCGGTAGTATGGTGGTTACTCGACACCAGGAAGAACAGTCCTCACTATAATCATTGGTCTCAGAAGCTCTGTAACATGGCTGGTATCCCTATGGAAAAGCTTGCTGAAGTCCAAAGCCCTACTTTCATTGTTGGCGGCCTGACGGAAGAGGCAGCAAAAGAGACAGGTTTAAAACAGGGGACGCCGATAATAAATGGAGCAGGCGATATGACCTGTGCTGCGGTTGGTTCAGGGGCAATACTTGACGGGGAACTCCACATCAATTTGGGTACATCGGGCTGGATAGGAGGCCATGTAACAAAGCGGAAGGTTGATATTGCCCACTACACTGGTTGCGTCGGAAGCGCCTATCCTGAAAAATATTATCTTGTCATGGGACATCAGGAATTATCTGCTGGGGCGTTCGAATGGCTGATTAGAGAATTGCTCTATCCTAAAGAGGCGCTATGGAAGCAGACAGACGTGGAAGCGGGAACACCGCCGTATGCTCTTTTTGAAGAAGAGGCGAGTAACATTCCCCCAGGGTCTGATGGGCTAATATTTACCCCCTGGCTCTTTGGTGAGCGTTGTCCTCTTGATGATGATGCAGTGCGGGGCGGTCTGCACAATTTAAGTCTTGACCATTCCCGAGGTCATATAATCCGTGCTGTCTATGAAGGAATAGCCCTTAATCTGAAGTGGGCTTTATTTACAGTCGAGAATTTGTATTCTAAGGTCGATGAATTACGGATAATCGGCGGCGGGGCGACAAATGACCTCTGGTGCCAAATTATAGCTGATGTAATGGACAGGAAAATACAAAGAGTCGAAGATGTGCAAACGGCAGTGGCAAGGGGAGCTGCCATGCTCGGCAGCTTCGCTCTGGGTTATATAAAAAACTTCGAGGATATAGGAAAATATATAAAGGTTGAAAGGACGTTTAGCCCCGACAGTAGAAACAGGGCCATCTACGATGAGCTTTTTGGTAAATTCAAAGAGATTTATAAGCTCAACAAGAAATGGTATAAGGCTTTGAACGGATAGGTTAGCTGGCTCACACAATGAGGGATGAGATTGCCACGCCTTCGGCTCGCAATCACAAATAGAGGGGGGCGCAATGACACCCCCCTTTCTGTCATTGCGAGGAGCGTCAGCGACGAAGCAATCTCTGGGAAAAGCAAGAGAAACTCACCCTCACCCTGGCCCTCTCCCGTCAAGGGAGAGGGGATTCCTGCTGAGATTGCCGCGCCTTCGGCTCGCAATGACAAATAGAAATGGGCTCAGTGTGACAATTAAACGGGCTCGCAATAACAATTAGAAGGAGCTTACAATGACCTTAGGACTTTTCTCTGGTGAGGAAACTTACCGCGAAGAGGAGGATGGCGCTTACGGCAAAGCCGATGAGGCCGAGGTCTTCTTTGAGAGGAACATCAACAGCGGGTATTTTACCCATCAATCCTATCGCTCCACCACCTATCATTGCTGCCAGAGCCCCCTGCCAGGTTACCTTTAGCCTTTCCTTGTAAAATCCGGCAATCACGGGGACAACTAATCCGCAGGTGAAAATGGTATAGGCAAAGAGGAGAGATGCGATTACCCCTTTCAAGGCTAAAGCTAATGCCAGCGCCAGAAGACCAAGACCAACCAGGCTGAGACGAGTTAGTAAAACAGTCCTTCGTTCATCAAGCGAAAGATGGAACCGCTTGAATATGTCCTCTGTAAGGATGACACTCTGACTTAAAAGGCAAGTATCCGCCGACGACATCAATGCAGCAATCAAGGCAGCCAGGATTAAGCCGCCTACAGCGGGGGAAAGAACGCCGCTTATGAGCTGAGGAAAGGCTTGCTCGGGGGAAATCTGGGGATAGAGGATTTGGGCACTCATTCCGATAAGAACGACAGCGAAGGCAAGGGGGATAAACAGAGATGCCGTCAGGAAAGTTGACCTCCGGGCTGTTCCTTCATCCCTGGCGCAGAAAAGGCGAGTATATATGTCAGGACCTACCGCATAAGTTGCGCCAACAAGAATCAAAAATGATAGCAGCATCCTCCAGCTAAATTCGGGGCTTACCGGGAAGGAGAAATAGTCAGACGGCAGCGATGTCCTTAAGCCATCAAGTCCGCCGATGGAGGAAAGGGCAAACCCCAAAGCTATAAAGATACCCAGGAAAAGTATCACCGCCTGGATAAAATCGGTGCGAATGATGGAGAACTGCCCACCAAGAACTGCGTAAAGTATCACCACCAGGCTGAAGATAACCATCCAGGAGGTAACACTACCCATCCCCAGGATAGACAAAACCTTTCCCGCGGCAACAATCTGTCCGGCAACCACACCCACCCAGGCAATAACGATAAGGATGGAAGCTGCCAAACCTACCACGCTACCATATTGTTTTTCAACAAGCTCGGGAAGGGTATAAAGAGCAGAACCTCTTACTTTCCGGGCAAAAAAGAATCCCAGGACTAGCAGACCAATGGAGCCAACAAGAAGCCACCAGGCACCAGTTAGACCCTGCTGGAATCCCAACCCAGCCATCCCCACCGTAGCGGAGCCACCGAGGGCAGTAGCTAGAAGTGAGCCGGTAATCAAGGGCGTATTCCCCTGGCGATTGGCCACAAAGAAACCGTCCTGGCTTCGCGCCCTCCTCCTGCTCCACACCCCAACACCGATTATGACCAGAAGATAACCGATGAGGATGAGCAACCGGGACATCTTTTACCTTAGATGAATGCAGTCTCCAGCAATGACAGTCCTCACCAAGCCATCCTCATCCCTTATCAAAAGCGCCCCACTGGCATCAATGTCGATAGCTTGACCTTCCATTGTCTCGCCCAGAGATATTACCCTCACCCACTTGTTTAGCGTGACAGAGAGGTTCTTCCACTCCTCAAGCAGCTCTGGCCGAGTTAGCAAAGCATATTGCCTATTGATTTCCTTGACCAGCGAGCTTAAAAATTCCTTTCGGGAAATCTCCCTGCCCAGTTCCTCCCCTAAGGAAGTAGCACTATCTTCAAGTTGAGAGATAGGTGAATTGGCATTTATCCCGATGCCGACGTTGACGAAATTCACGGTATCGGTCTCAGCATCCATCTCAGCCAATATGCCACAGACTTTTTTTCCGTTTATCAAGACATCATTGGGCCACTTCAATTCAGCGTTCAAGCCAAAAAGCTTCCTGACGGTGTTAGCCACAGCAACTGAAGCCATCAAATTTATCCTCGGCGCCTGTAACGGACTTATCGCCGGCTTTAAAATAATGGTGAAATAAATTCCTCCCTGTGGAGACTGCCATTCCCTACTCAGCCTTCCTCTTCCAGTGGTTTGCCTTTCAGCGATAACCATTGTCCCTTCCTCTACTCCTCTCCGTGCCAATTCCCGGGCAATATCCATAGTGGAGCCAATTTCATGAAAATGATGAATCTTTGCCTCCAACTCAGGGAATTCACAGGGGAGCAACAAATCAGGAGAGGAAACCAGTCGGTATCCTCTGGGGGAAGCCTCTATTACATAGCCATCGCGTTTTAAGTCACGGATGTGCTTCCAGATGGAAACCCTGGAGACACCCAGGACTTCGCCTAACTTTTCACCGGAGATATATCCTTTAGCCTCACGAAGCGCCTTTAATATCTCCGCCTTCATTTCGTTAACCTTAATTCCATAAAGGTTAACGACCACTCAGCCTTTTGTCAAGCCTCTATTTCCCCGCTGCTTTCCGAAGTTTACGGAGCCTGCTCCGAGCGTAGAGCGAGGAATCCCACTCGGAGTTTGCTTCGGCTGCGCCTCGCAACCACTGGTGCTCCTCGCAATGACAGGAGGGGGGGCATTGCGAGCCCTTTTTTATTTGTCATTGCGAGCGAAGCAAATATAGGGCCCTTTTTTTGGCTGGTTGCACGCTTCGATGAAAAGTATCCTTAATGGGTGGGGGAGTAGAAGGGATATCCGTTCTGCAAAGACGCTGGGTACAAATATTCTCTTTTACCAGTGTAGCCGTTTCCGAAATATGCTATAATTTAGCTCTAGCTACGGAGGGAAGATTGTGATGACTAGTGAAAAGCAAAAGGTAATAGAAAAGGACAAACAAATTGAGAAAAGGTTAAAGGCGGTAGAAGTAGCTCGTACTGTCAGGAGTAAGATTGCTCAAGCCCATGGAGGCTTTCCTGAAATCAATTCTTTGATTCGCGAAACACGAGAGGGCATTGCCTCAAGCTATGAGTAAGGTCATCGTAGATGCCAGCATAGCGCTTCGCTGGGTGCTAAGGGATGAAAAGGAGGCTCAAGTTGATGTCCTATTAGAACAGTGGGCGGCATCTCTCACCGAAATGCTAGTTCCGCCCTTATTTCCAGCCGAGGTAACCAATGCCCTTTACCTGTCGGTAAAAAGAAAGCGCCTTACCTTAGAAGAAGCTGAATTAGCTTTAAGGACTATTATGGAGTTAGGGATACAAACAGCTGAACCACCTGGTTTATACTCCCGAAGTCTCAGATTGGCCGTGGACTACAGTACTGCTAACGCTTATGATACTCAGTATGTAGCTCTAGCCGAAATGGAAAGCTGTGAACTATGGACAGCAGATGCGCGACTGGCTGCAACTATGAAACCGCTGCCTTCGTGCATTAGACTTGTTTAATTAGGTTAAGCCAGCCCTTTTTATGACTGGTTGCACGCTTCGTCATATTGTTACCTAACAGTTAAAGCGGCCCGAAATTTCTAACTAGCTAATGCCTTGAAGTGTGCCAAATTCCAGTTTATCAAGCGCTTCACTCTGCTCTTTATTCTCTATCTTGATATACCTCATGGTCGTGTTAAGGCTCTTGTGGCCGGCGAGTTCCTATTATAAGAAATGGAGCGAGTTACCTGAAGAAAAAAAGGAACAATATCGTAAGAGTAGACATCTTAAGGCAGCTTTAAGATATGCTGAGAGATACGGAATTCCACTTGAAGCAGTTCCAGAAGAGCTTAGGGGAAGGAGAAGACTCACGGGTATTGTTAGAAAAAAGGAATAAACAAGTGATGGTGGCTTACCGTCTTCTCATAAATTGACAAAAATTTGTTTTGTCAAATGCGGACACTCCTTGAGACGGCACTTTAGTCGTTATCACTGGCTTCCTGCCCTTGTGTCGAGAACAGCTCTTCCTCAGGCTGGTTGAGATTGAAGCAGACTCGCTCAATAAAAGCCCGGCTCAAAGGAATTTTACCAGTAGCCACTCGGCTAAGGTATCCTTTGGAATAGCCGGTTGTGCGATGTAACCAATCTCTCTTGTATTTAATAAATAGTGGATGCTGTTTCATAAGTTTCTCCTAAAATGACTAATTGTAAACTGGAGTTGACAACTCGTCAAATCAAATTGCCATACTTAAAGTCAACAGAACTATTCACTTTATTTATATTGGGTGCTATAATGTCAACGAAAATTGCTAAATTTTTAACAAAGGAGGTTCAATGCAAGAAGGCAATGTTAATAGTTTGGGTTCGTGGTTGGAGCACAAATGTAAGTGTGAAGGGTGATCACTCACTGGTGGAACCATCAAGAAGCTAGCTGGATACTTCGGTGGTGATGGCAAAAGAAGGCTGGCGTTAGAAGACCAACTTCTTACCCTGGCAGGTTATCGAAGTGAACGACTGGAGGAAGAAGAGCTTAGCGAACCGCTTGCTCGTTTAATAGACGCAGTAAGCCAATTTAGCGAACCGCAGCTTAAGATAATGACTCGGTTCGCCGAGTTCTTGAATGAAAACACATGTTGATATAATGTCATCATAAATTGACAAAATATGAACGATACATTATAATATTAATTATATAGTACAAAGTCTGGGGAGTGATGAAGCATAGCCTGTAGATGGTCGCCTAGGTTATGTGGAGCGAATGGCGAAACCGACTCAAAAGGTTGGTTTTGCCTTTTTTATTTGGGGTGAAATGGAAACCTTGGGAAGAATTTTGGTGGCTCAGCCTGATGAGCAAGCTTTGGTAGAGTGCTTTACATAAGCATTGAGATGTTAAAAATGACTACTATCCATGCCGATGCCCTTGGGCTTTATGCCGGTCGATCTTGGGCGAAGAGGCACACCTTAAATCAAAGATAAGGTGAAATCTAGGAAAAAAATAAAAAGGAGGAAATAAATGCAAAAACTAGTTAGTGTTTTACTAGCACTGGCGGTGGTATTGGGCTTGAGCTTAGTGCCAATGGTATCCGTGAGTGCAGATGAAGCTAGCGGGTCAGTGAGCTTAAGCGGTGAGACTCCCATCATTACTGCTATCTCGGTAAGTCCCGATGCCATCGACTTCGGCCAACTAATGCCGGGAGACGTTGTTTCGGCAAAAAACATCGTTGTGGAGAATATCGGCTCACTGAAAGTCAACGTAGATGCCGGCTTAGACCCAGCAGGAACTGTGTTTGATTGCCAGTTAGGAGCTGAGCGACGTTTCCGGGCCATGGTCTCTTATAATTGAAGACCTGCTTCCTACAGATAACGAAACGTTTACCACTGCATTGAAAGTTCCAAAAACCTACATTCCTAAGGGTGCTGAGACAGCCACGCTAATCTTCGAGGCTACAAGTGGAGTGGAGCTATACGACCTAACAACGAGTATAAGCCCTGAAGGCAGTGGCAGCATTGAACCTAGTAGTGGAACATACTCTGCAGGCACTGTGGTTGACCTTGAGGCTACTGCGGCTTCGGGCTGGGAGTTTGCGAGCTGGACTGGCACAGACGATGACACTGTAAATCCAACTACCGTAACCATGGACTCGGACAAGAGCGTTACTGCCACCTTTGCGGAAATACCGGTGGTAACATATACCCTGAGTATCTCCAGCACAGAAGGTGGCTCGGTAACCACTCCTGGTGAAGAAGTCTCTACCTACGATGCCGGCACCGTGGTTGACCTTGTGGCTGAGCCAGATGAAGGCTACGAGTTTGCGAACTGGAGTGGTGATGTGGGTGAGATAGCTGATGTTGATGCTGCTTCAACTACCATTACCATGAATGACGACTACGCTATCGTAGCCAACTTTAAGGAAATACCACCGGATTGGTGGAAGATGCAGGTTGACGCCGTTGGCACCATCGCCCAGGCTGAGGCCGCGTTTACCTTTACACCTGACGTTTACCCACCTGTGCCTGTGCCCTCGAACTCAAGCTATGAGCTGTGGGTCAACACCACCGTCACTGATGGCTACAGGGCGCTCTCCATCCCAATGGACAGCTTCTACTCGCTCCCGTTAGTAATCTGGGATGACATCCTGGAGGGCTGGAGGACCACGGAGCTGGTGATGTCAGACGATGGCGACGGGAAGCTGTACGTGGAGGCAGACGTGGGTGACGTGGACGTCTCCTCGGTGACCACCGAGGCGGGAACGGTCTATACCTTTGGGGATGACAGCAACGACCCGGCGGGCTCTGCCTTGGTCCACCTGCCCCTGCAGGCCAATGTGTGGCTGATGGTAGGCGCTGAGGAGCCGCCGGACCCGCTCGATAATACCACCTGGACGCAGGAGGGGGGCGGCATCATACTGGTGGTGCCGCTGGACATGTACATGACAACGGCTCACAGTGAGAACCTCGTAACGGAGGAATCGCCATTGAACTGGTTCGATGGTAAGACGCTGGAAGCCGATGGCGTGCCCTTCGCGATCGGGGATGGCGACCCGGCTGATTATGTCGGCACCACGGGGACGGTTGTTGCCACCGGGGCTGCACTTGACCTCTTGGTGGCGGGGACCATCCCGGTCGACGTGCAGTTCGTGTCGGTGCAGGAATCGTCGCCAGCACCGTAAGCCGGTCAAGATGGTTGAATATGACCCTGCTGACCCCAACACCATTACCTTTGAGCACTGGTTCAGCCCAACTGTGAAGTCGGACGTAATGATGAAAGATTACGAGACTTTTGATGGTGCGGAGACCAGAGAGCTTACTGACTACGAGGTACAGTAAGGGCAGTTCAATGAGGGGGGTGAGCAATCACCCCCCTTCCTCCCCAATAGAAAGAGGTGAGAATTGAGAAAGCTGATTTGTTTATTAGCAGTAATACCTATACTGATAGCCGCACCAGTATTGGCTGCCAGCCTGGGAATAAGCCCTAGCTATACTGTGCTCGAAGTTCCTGGCAATGGCAGTGCAACGGCTGATTTTCAGGTTCATTACTTCAGTGGTGATTTGCAGGTGAGTCTGGTGGATATACCATTGAAAGTGGAGCCAACCACAATTCATATCAACCAATCAGATGAGCCTACAGATATACAATTAACATTCTATGGAAATGAGACACTTGGCTCACAAGTTTATGACGGCTATGTAAGGTTTCTCGGTATGAGCGGAGGCAACATAGGCGTGGCAGTAAAAGTCAAAGCCAAAATAAATCACCTGGTCGCAGGTCAGCTGCTGCCGCCGCAGACCGGAGGTGGTGAGAGCTTCACCATGCCACTATGGGGCTGGATAGTCATCGGCATTGCCGTGCTTGCAGTGGTGGTTTTCGCTGTGAGCAGGCGGTTTCATATTGAGATCCGAAAGAAGTAGCGATGGTAAAAGTAATCAGCTTGATTCTTGCACTCCTACTACCCGTTGTACTGCTATGTGAGCTATCTCCCGTAGTTCAAGCTGATGACAATGAAACAGGAGGAGTCAATCTCACAGCTGAAGTTGTGTCTCCTCCTAGCCCAGGCCCGGGTGGAGGTGGTGGCGGAGGCACCTATTATCTCGACATAGACATGTTGGGGAAGATAACCAGGGTGAGAATCTCATATGCTACCAGCAGAACTCTCAAATCGGTGGTGGTATCTGACTTTAATAACACCAACTTCGTGGAGATTGAACGTGGCACCACGGTGATTTGTGACGACACTAACAAAGCACCAGCAGAACTCATAATGAGAGTGGCGGAAGAGTCACCGCCAGCACCAGATGGTTCAGTATTAGTCGGTTCAGCTTATAACTTCACGGGCAACTATGGCTATAACAGGCTGAAATATTGTTCCGGTGTTAGCTTCGACCAGAATATCACAATAGTGTTGAGCTATGACCCCGATGATCTGCCGGAATCTACTGCTTCGGTGGCTGTTGCTTACTATGATTATGAACAGGGTAGTTGGGTTAGTCTGCCAACTGATATAGGGCGAGTGGCTGAGATTGGTAAGGCAACCGGTGTGATAAACCACTTCAGCACAGTTGCCATAATAGCAGAACTTGCTTCCCCCTCCTCACCAGCCAGTTTTGTGCTGAGTGACTTGAACATTGCGCTAAGCCCACAGGTATGGAAAAACATCTTCGTGGGAGTGACAGGAAATGATGTTACCATCACTGCTAATGTAGCCAATAACGGTGGGCAAGAAGGCACTTATATTGCTGAGCTGAAGTTAAATGGAGAAAGGATAGATGCCAAGGAAGTGACACTGGCTGCAGGACAGAGCCAGCAGGTAACCTTCACCCTGTCCGGAATGGATTATGGACAGTATGAGGTAGAAGTCGCCAGCTTGAGTGGAGAGTTCACGGTGTCACAAATCATCGACTGGTGGTCTATCTTTGGCATAATCTTCGCTGTTGGCCTGATTACCTGGGCAGCCATTTGGGGCAGGAGAAGATGGAAGAAGGCAGCACAGCCGGCACAGACTGAATAACCAATGAGCTAACAATGCAGGCTCGAATTGGCAAGGTGTAAGCAATATGGAGACAATCTTATTAATTCATCCTGACCCGGTGTTGAGAGACAAGTTGACTCTGATATTACAGGACTCAGGTTTTCAGGTGGCGGGTGTTTCGGGAGGGCAGGAGGCTCTGGCTGGTATATCCAGCGTTTGTCCTGACCTTATAGTCTTGGCTGAAAGCGACCACAGGTTGAATGGAAACGAACCACGAGGCTATTACTTGCCAGGATTCATTCATTGCTGCGTCGCACTAAGGGGCATAATGTTAATAGTTTGGGTTCGTGGTTGGAGCACAAATGTAAGAGTGAAGGGCTATCACTCAGGCAAGCAGCGGTCAAAACGGGCTTAAGTCACTCAACTCTTGCTGACATCGTGAAAGGTGAGAATAATGTCTCTGGTGAGACCATCAAGAAGCTAGCTAGATACTTCGGTGGTGAGAGCAAAAGAAGGCTGGCGTTAGAAGACCAACTTCTTACCCTGGCAGGTTATCGGAGTGAACGAGTGGAGGAGGATGAGTTTAGCGAGCCACTTGCTCGTTTAATAGACACAGTGAGCCAATTTAGCGAGCCACAGCTAAAGATAATGACTCGGTTCGCCGAGTTCTTGAATGAAAACACATAATGTTAAATTTTTGTTGATATAATGTCATTATATATTGACAAAATATGAATGACACATTACAGTGTTATTTATTATGAATGGTATATCAAAAAATAACTATACTCGGGTTACCATTGTCATACCGAAAGAATTACTTCAGCGTGTGGATAACTATTGTGAGAAGGTTGTACCGGGTGGTCCGAGGATAAGGTCAGCAGTGATGAGACAGGCTCTTGAACGGTTTCTTAAAGAAAAGGGTGACACCCAATCATCCCAAGGCAATGGTAGCGGGAATGTAGCGGACTGTTAATAGACTAAAATAATGGATAAAACAATAGATAACTGGCCTAGAAGGCTGTTTTACCTTGGCATTGCCGTGGTAATGATTTTGGGACTCCTTCTAGCGCCAGCAACCACTCCGCCAGTCAGCGCCGCTGGAGTGAATAGCGAGTGGGGGAAGGTGGATACCCCCAATATAGATGATTGGACCATTGCCCCGGGGTCGGATGTCTTTATGCCTGCCCTGGGTATTGATGGAAAAACGATTTATGTTATCGGCACCATGTGGGAGGATGAAAATGGCGATGGGTGGATAAATTATACCGAGGAAACAGCCCGACTGTGGAAATCTGAGGATAGCGGAGCTACCTGGGATGATATAACCGATAACGTCATGAAGGAAATTCGGGACGAAGTTGCCGGGTTTAATGACACTACTCCTTGGACTGATATGGTTGCCTGGTTCAACTTTATCACCGTGCCTCTTGACGACTCCAGCTTTGTCGTTCTTGCTGCCTACAGCGGCAATATCCTAGACCCCGCTAACTGGCAACAGGCGGTGTTCGTTTCCGCCGATGGCGGTGAAGAGTTCGAGCTCCTGCCTTATCCGATAGAAGATAGCTCGGCAGGCACTGACCTTACCGATATCTTGAATATAAACGTCGCCCCTGAGGTTGATGGAGTGCGCAACATCGCTGTGGCCGGCTTCTATGACCCCGACCGCAGCGTTTGCGGTGGTAGC
>JABUBO010000633.1_pt1 | contig 11464 bp, 9 predicted proteins | sample 7240361 | NCBI WGS metagenome assembly JABUBO01 (sample SAMN07256346, study PRJNA390944) | subsurface metagenome | isolation source: Methane hydrate marine sediment | place: Pacific Ocean: Eastern North Pacific, ODP site
GCAGCGCAAGCCGAGGTCCAAAAAGTCATAGGTATTCCTTTTCCAGGTCTTTTCTGATTCCGAATGACTGCATTAGCCAGGCTGATCCAACGCCTTAAGCAACTACCCGGTATAGGCGAAAAAAGCGCCCAGCGTATCGCGCGCCACATCTTGCGTATTGAGCATGAAGATGCCGCTAGGCTCAGCGAAGCGATACTTGAGGCGCGCAGCCGGACCCGTACCTGTAGGCGCTGCGGCAACCTGACAGAAGATGAGTTTTGTGAAATCTGCAAAGACCCCTCACGCGTACAGACCGAGATCTGCGTTGTAGAGGAGGCTTTTGATATACCGCTGATCGAGCGTGCCGGGGCCTACCAAGGACTTTATCACGTGCTTGGCGGGGTGCTTTCCCCTATGGAGGATGTATCTGCAGACGAGCTGCGTATCACTGAACTCGTAGAACGTGTCAAGAATGAAGGGACAAAGGAGGTGATACTTGCAACCTCGGCGACAACCGAGGGAGAAACCACCGCCCTTTACGTGGCCGGACAACTTAAGGGCATGGGTATACGCGTATCAAGAATCGCAAGGGGCATCCCAGTAGGTGCGGACCTTGGACTCGCAGACGAGGTTACTATCAGCAAGGCTATTCGCGGTCGTGAAAGCCTGGACAGCGGAGAGCGGACTTGAGGTTCGGCTTCCACGTAAGCATCGCCGGAGGTTTTACCAACGTTATCGAGCGTGCAAACCGTCTGGGGTGTGAGACGGTGCAGATATTTACCGCCTCCAACAAGCAGTGGAAGCGCACCCCTCTTGATCCTGATGTGGTCGCTGGTTTTCGGGCATCACTGAAAGAGACTCAACTCCATCCGCTAACCGTTCACCTGTTTTATCTCCCTAACCTTGCAACGCCTGACGAAGAGCTGCTCGAACGTTCGCGGCAGGCGCTTTCAGCAGAGCTTGGGCGCTCATCCATCCTGGGTGCTGATTTCCTGGTTCTTCATCCCGGCGCATTCAAGAACTCCAACATGGATGAAGGGATAAGTCGGGTTGCAACCTCACTTAATCAAGCTATCTCTTCTGCCACCACAAAGAAGGTAAAGATACTTGTCGAGAATACCTCGGGCGGCGGCACTCGCCTTGGGGGAAGTTTTGATGATCTGGCAAGGATAATAGATGGGGTTGGGAAGAAGGATTCCGTGGGTATCTGCCTTGATACCGCTCACGCCTTCCAGGCAGGTTACCCCCTTCATACCAGCAAGGGATTGGAAGAAACCCTGGCCCAGATAGATCACCTGATAGGTCTTGAGAAACTTCTGCTTCTCCACCTGAATGATTCCAAAACACCCTTGGGAAGCCATAACGACCGCCACTGGCACATAGGTAAGGGCGAGATGGGTATCCAGGCGTTCCGCAGGATAATCAACCACCCTAAACTTAAGCACCTGTCTGCGGTCATGGAGACCCCAAGCGCACCAGGCGGCGACGTCCGCAACATGGCTATGGTCAAGAAATTGAGAGAAGAAGGTTGATTGAGCTCAAGGACGTAGCCATAGTCATTCCCGCCTACGAGGCGGCTGATACGCTTGCCAAGGTTCTTTCCGATTGGTTTCGTTTCGGTGCTGTGTCTTATCAGATCTGGGTGGTTGACGACGGCTCACCTGATGGAACCGGCGATGCGGCGCGATGTATGGGGGTAGGCGTTTTGAACCATAAGAAAAACCGGGGTAAGGGAGCGGCACACAAGACAGGGTTCGCTGCGGCAATCAAAGCAGGCTATGAATGGATCATGACCATTGACGCGGATACCCAACACGACGTAGGGGAGGCCTCAAGGTTTCTTGCCCTGAACCCGGCAGAATTCGACATGGCGATAGGCACGCGACGCCACAACATGAAGGGTATGCCCTTCGACCGCTGGTTCATTAACCGTCTGACATCGATGGTACTCTCGATCTTTGGGGCACATAAACCGATCACCGATTCTCAGTGCGGATACAGGCTCATCTCCGCAGAAGTCCTGCGGAAGGTACCTCTAAGGACGAACCACTTCGACACCGAGTCCGAGCTTGTGGCCCGGGCTTTACGGGCAGGTTATCGGATAGCCGAGGTACCCATCACCACACTCTACACCTCGCCACGCTCACACATCAATCCATTCCTGGATACCCTGCGTTTCATAAGGCTCTGCTTCCGCTACCTATTCTGGTGGTAGTCCTCCTCATTCGATAGTTTAATATCCTGCTATCCAAATCAAAGATTGCCCACTTAGAAATCTACACGCACAAAAAAGCCGCCCCTTTCGGGGCGGCAAATGGTTAAGGAGTTATGTGCTTAACGCACGAGTACTGTCTTACGCGTCAGGTTAGCTGCAGGCGAAGAGAACTTGATGAAGTAAACACCGTTAGGAAGCGCGCTTTCATCAAGCTTGAACTCGTGTACGCCGGCTGCAAGCATACCCTCGTGAAGGGTCAGCCTGCGGCGGCCGGCAATGTCGAGCACGTAAAGCTCTCCATCGGTAAGTACAGGCAACGCGAGCATAACCGCTCCACCGGTAACTGAAAGTTCATAAGTAGTCGGGGCAATCTCCTTCTCTTTCACAGCCGCAGAAGTGCAGTAGACCGAGTCGTAGATGGTATCGTTGTCCGGTACCGAGTCGCCAGCAAGTAATGTGTAAAGCCGGATGTCGTACCAGGCACTATCGTGATGAGGAACGTTCAGCCACCCATTAAAGGTAATCTCTGCTTCCTCGTCCACACCAAGCGGGCCAACGGTCTTCGTGCTTGAGTAGTCCTGAAACCCGGAGTAGAAGATCTTGAACTCCACATTAAACGTAGCCGGCGTGTTGCTCTGATTGCGAACCGTTGCCATAGGGGTGTATATCGAGTCGGGATGGATCTGTCGGAAATCCGGCGGGTGACCTTGGAACCACCACGTTATGGGTAAGACGTCCTTGATGATCTTGGTGACGTATTTTAGATCGCCGTTGGTCGCGTCATAGTAGGAGATGTGAGGGAAGCTGGCATCACCTTGATAGCTGAGGGCAATGGATGTATACTTTCCAACGTCACCTGTGGTATCCACCTTCTCGGTATGCCAGCCGAGGTAGTTCTCGGAGTAGGCGTACTTGAGATCGCCATTCACTTCACTGTAGTAGCTGGCGTGGGTAGAACCAAGCGCCTGAGAACCGTATAACCCTTGATCTATTACATCGATTGCCCATGCCGAGCCGGTCCAACGAGCATACGTGAAGTATCCGTTTGTAGCATTGAAGTAGCTGATGTAGGGAAAGCTGCCTGCATTTTCGTTGATGAGGATATCCGGCCAGGCTCCTATGTTATCACCGGGAACCATCTCAACGGTATCTATCATCCAGTTACCTGAAACAAGATACGCATACTTCAGGTAACCGGTGCCGGTCAAGGGGTCGCCGTCCCAGGCGTAGTAGGCGATGTAGGGGGTGCCGATGGAATCAAGAGTGATCGAGGTGCCGGATATATCGGTTCCAAAGATAGGAAGCGGCCCTACGCTGTCCACTGTATCGCGCACCCATCCTGTAGCCGAGGATCGAACGTAGAGGAGATAGTTCGTGGTAGCATCATAGTAGCATATATGGGCATAATCATCTTGATCCACCGCTATATCGCATCCCTGGCCTACATCGTTGTCGCTAGGATCCGGAGTGCCGACAATCCAGTGTCCTGAACCATCAAGGCTCGCCCATTTGAGATTGGCGTTCGCCACGTCGTAGTATGCGATCTGAGGCAGGTCGGTCAGCGGACCAAGAGCCAGTGAGGCGAAGAAACCGACTCCGCCCAGGCCGCCGTTATCGTCGACAACCTCTATATCCCAATCCGTACCGTTCCAGGCGGCATACTTGAGAAACGCACTGTCCACGTACAAGTAGGCGATGTGTGGGTTATTGTCCGAGTCGATCGCCAGTGAGGTAAATAGCCCGACGTTGCCGGTGGTATCCACTGCCTTGATGTCCCACGCTTGCCCGAAGGCGCTAACCACCCCTATTACGAGAAGCACACTTATCCATTTCTTCATAAAGACCTCCTTGGGTTTAGATGTTCGTAACAACTCCATATATCCGTATAATCGTAAGGATTTTAGGGCGTTTGTCAAGGGGTAAGGTTAATAAAGAACCGCTCTAAAAAAATCCACTCCTGCCGCAGAAAACAAGGGACTTCATCGAGAGGAAGGAGCTTTCACGACCTTGCAGTACCAGTTCTTGCCCCGAATAAAATACACCCCCGCAAGCAGCTCGGAGGCGTCAAAAGTAATCCCACGAATGTTCGCCTGAAGTCTACCCGAGGCGTCGTAGAGCCGGGCCTGGACCGGTCTGCTGAAATACAAAACGGAACTAAATGGATTCGGCCATACTTCTATTGCAGATGCTGGCACTGGGAAATGTTCATCTATCCCTAAACCAAGGAAAAGCACAGACAGCATCCCGTCATAGCCGTCGGCAACCAGGAGGGTATCGCCCAGAGAAACGATGTCTCGCGACTCCCCGCCGGTGTTCAAACTCCCAACAAGATGCGGAAAGGATGGGTTGGCTACGTCGTATGCGTAGATTCCGGCCGCTCCATGTGCTAAAAAAAGATTGCAAGCCTCCAGGACAAGGGAAAAGTTAACGTGCTCGGTCGGGATGGTAGATAGCAGTTGCCAATCCAATCCAGAGATGTCGTAGATAGCCGCACCTTCGGTTGCTTGGGCTACGAAAAGTAGCGAGTCCTGCAAGGCCATATCAAGCACACCGCCTGCAGTAGGTTTGGTTTCTAAGAAAAACGGGGAGTCCGGTACGCTGACATCAACCAGGCCTATGCCTGATTCCTCAAACCCAACATACACCGTATCTCCGCTCTTGAGTACCGAAAGCGCGCGTGCACCTAGATTTATACGCGCCGCCTCGCTTGGAAAGGACGGATTGGAAAGGTCAACCACAATAAGGCCGGAATCGCCGCAGGCAAGGTAGGCAAAACTTGAATCAACTTCCAAAGCCCAGACATGGACCTCATCCATACTAAGGCGAGAGATCAAGTTGACCACGCTTACCGGATCATCCATATGATAAAGTCCAAGCCCGGCCCAACTCTCGGCAACGTATAGTGTGTCGCCGCGAATCTCAAGATCCCTTGGCCAATCGGCGGAAGAGATTGAACCCACGGGTATAAGCGAGTCTGAACGTTCAAAGAACACAAGCTTTGAACCATGCATTCCCAGAACAATCCAGCGATCGTTTGCAACGACAACGTCCGAGACCCCACCCCGCGCCTCGCCGTCGGTCACAAAAGGATTTTCCGGATCGGATACCTCGAACACCCACCACGAACCCAAAAAACCGGCCACCGAGCCGTAATCACCTTCTACCGAGACATCATAAGGCCACACACCCGTAACACCCGTAACACCCGTAACACCCAGGGTATCAAAACCCAGCCCGCCAATCCCTTCCCCTGAAGAGATGTTGATTATGTGCAGAGAGTCATCCCATGAAGCCACGTAGGCGAGCGTATCGTCCAGATCAACATCCCACGCCCCGAATATCGGTATCGAAGCGAAAAGAACAGGATCGTAAGGCATTGAAACGTCAACAACATGCATACCTCCGTCGAACGAACACACCACCGCCTTATCGCGCAATGAATCGAGTGCAAGCCCGTAGTGCTGCCCTGTAAGATCAAGTTCTCCGATAGCAACTGGATTAGTGGGATCGGAAACGTCTAAAACCAAAAGGCCTTTAGAGACATCTGTGGCGTAGAGGAAGTCTTCGTAAAGCTCAAGCGAACGAAGATTAAAACCGGAAAGAGAACCCAGGAGCTGGGGATTAGACGGGTTGCGGCAGTCGTATATCTCAAGACCTTCTGAACCCATCGCAGCGTAGAGGGTATCTTCTCGAACCTCAAGACCGAAGACCCGCCCGCCAGTGGAAAAGAGATTAAGTAGTTGGGGATCGTTAAGGGATAAGACATCCACAATCGCCACGCCCTGATCGTCTACGGCTACGTAGAGCCTGTCCCCGGAACGCACCATGGTATAGGCCATGCCTGAAAATCTAAGCTCTGAGAACCAGCTAACTTCACCTGAAGAGTTTACCTCTCCTATCTGCAGCACCGCACCGTTTGTGTAGAAGAGGTAGTCACTATCGCGCAGCACCGAGAACCCCGACCCGTACGGCCAGCGGTCAAGAACCTCGAAGTTATAATCGGTACGAGAACGTGAATATGAAGGCATATCTAAAACATCAGGGGAACGTCCGCCCCATGCAAGAAGAAGTGAAACTAACAAAGCAATCACTCTACTATCCTAGTGGTTTGACCAACGTTGTCAACTCAAGACCCGGAAATTGAAGACCGACCTACTCATTGACGGGAACCGAATTCCGGCTAAAATGGCTTAATGAAACCAGCGATTGAGGGCGGGAAGCCCGTACGTGAAGAGTTCCTTGTCTTCGGTAAGCCTGACATCAGGGAAGAGGACATAGCCGAGGTGGCCGATACCCTTCGCTCAGGCTGGATCGGCCAAGGTCCGAAAACCGAGCGCTTCGAGCAGATGTTTGCCGAATATACCGGAGCCAAAAATGCGATCGCGGTCAACTCTTGCACCGCCGCGCTTTACCTCTCGCTTGGTATGCTTGAGCTGGGACCTGAAGACGAGGTCATAACATCTCCCATGACCTATCCATCAACCGCCAACGTGATCCTTCACCACGGAGCAAAGGTTCGCTTCGCGGATGTTGATGAACGAAGCGGAAATATTGATCCAGTTAATGTCCAGGAGCAAATCACCACCAAAACCAGGGCGGTTATTCCAGTGCATCTTCATGGCTACCCCGTTGACATGGAGGCGATACTCTATCTGGCAGAGTATGCCGGCATTGCCGTCATAGTTGACGCGGCACATGCAATCGAGGCTCGTTACATGGACAAGCACGTTGGGGTGCTGGGGGATGCGGCCTGCTTCAGCTTCTACGCCACCAAGAACATCACCACTGCCGATGGCGGTATGATTGCTACCAACCGCAACGACTGGGCCAAGCGATTCAAGCTTCTAAGGATGCACGGGATAACCAGAACCGCGTGGAATCGCTTCCGCGAAAAGGGTTTCAAGTTTTACGATACCGTTGCCCCTGGCTACAAGTTGAACCTGACCGACCTGCAGTCCGCGATGGCCATTCACCAGATGGAGAGAATCGAGGATAGCTGGAAGAGGCGGACTGAGGTGTGGAAGGCATACGACGCCGCGCTCAGCCAGATGAAAGGAATAGAAACCCCGCCTGAGCCTGGAGAAGGTCGTCACGCCCACCACCTCTACCCGGTGAGGCTGAAGTTGGAGAAACTGAGTTCTACAAAAACACCTTCGGATTTAAGCCGGATGATTTCCCGGTAGCGGCGAGGATATCACAGCGCACCCTTTCCCTGCCCCTCTCACCTGCCCTGACTGATGAAGACGTGGATGACGTGATAGAGGCTATCCGCAAGCTTCTTTCCTACTATGCCCGTTGATTTCAAACCCTGGAAGGGGATCTGGGACGCCTGTCCCTGGGCTACGGCTTTCGCCTCCCCTCTCTGGCACGCAGTAACTGAGGAGATAGAACCCCAGGACGCAAGTTTTGAGTGGAAGGGGATCATTACCCCATTACGTAAGATCAAACTGGCCAAAGGGCTGCTCTCCGGATATGAATCTTCCGTACCAGGAGTCCCGGCAGGACCCATCGCTCTTAAAGTACCCGATGCCGCCACGATCGAGGCCTACTGGCAAGAACTACTACGTAGAACAGGTGGCAAGTTCCTTATCCACCTTCCGCCAAACTCTCCATTCATCAACGCTGTCTTCAGAAAAACAGAGATCTATACTCATATTCTTAATATCTCTGAGAAGGACAAAAAGATGTCCAAACACCATAGGGATCGAATGAAAAAAGCCCAAAAGGCAGGGGTATATGTAACCCCTGGCCTGCGTGATGAGGACTTTGAGGCCTACATGGATATGTATAACGCGTCGCTGCAACGATGGAAAACCAAACCTGCAAGGATATATCCACAAGACTTCTTCCAACGGGTACGGGAGATACTTGTGCCGGCTGACTCGGCAGGCTTCTTTATAGCATGGAAAGACATAAAACCCCAGGCAGGATCCCTTGTGCTTTACGGGCATAAAAGAGCGGTATCCTGGCATACGGTAAGGGCCGATGACTCTGTGCGGGGTGCGAATCAACTTCTGAACTGGACGATTATGGAACAAGCGGCAAAACGGGGGATAACCGAATTCGACTTCGGACCAAGCCCTAGAATGGAGGGGGTAGCGAAATTCAAAGAGAGATTCGGCGCTGAGCTGGAATCTCAAATAACGATAGTAGGACCTGCCCGTTTATTTTCCTCCTACTTTCTACGCAGAGCAAGACAATGATATCGATAGGGCATTTCCACTACTGTTTCTTTGAACGTTCCGAGACGTTCATCCACCATCAGCTTGCGTCCTTAAAACGCTACCGACCGGTGGCTATATCTTTGATATCTCGGAACCTGGATGAGTTTTCTTTACCCAACGGAGTCCACTACGATGTAGGCCTACACCTTCCCAGACCAGGACTTCAGTTCATCGAGCCATTCCGGTACGGCTCACTTAAGCTTGCCGCCGAGCTTTTTAAGAGAGAAGGCGTCGCGTTGATTCACGCTCACTTTGGAACATGGGGGGCCTACGCCCTGCCTTTGCAAAAAAGCCTGCGCGTGCCGATGGTGGTTACCTTCTACGGCCAGGATGTATCCTTGCTTCCTAAACGAACCGTATGGCGCAATCGCTTTCAAAGGTTGTGGGGGATGGCGGATCTCTTCCTTGCCGAAGGTCCGCATATGACGGCGGAACTCATTAAACTCGGCGCTCCTCGAGAAAAGGTAGCTCTCCAGCGCATCGGGGTTCCGGTATCCAAGATAGGGTTTCGCATACCCAAGATCGAATCCGATCCCCACACCGCCCTATGGGCAGGCCGCATGGTTGAAAAGAAAGGACTGATGGATGCTCTCAAAGCGGTAGGGATACTGAGCAATAAAGGGATCGGTCTCGATCTGCGGGTGATAGGAGACGGCCAGGAAAAAGCCAAGGCGGAAAGATTTGTTCAAGAGAAAGGACTTGAGGATAAAGTGAGGTTTCTGGGCTTTCTTGATTACCAAGGCTATCTTAGAGAGCTCAAGCAGGCGGATTTCCTCATCGCGCCAAGCAGGACATCAAGCAAGGGTGAAACCGAAGGTGGAGCGCCTACCACCATACTGGAAGCTCAAGCACGCGGCCTGCCGGTCGTAGCCACCCGTCATGCCGACATCCCGTTTATCCTACCCCAGAATTACCCCTATCTAGCCAACGAAGCCGATCCAGCAGATCTTGCCCGCGCTATCAAGAACCTGTTTGATAACGCGAACCACTGGCCCCAAATCGCACGAAAAAACCGCAAGCACGCGGAACGTTTCCACGATCTCAAGGTTACCACCCAATCGCTAGAGAAACACTATGACAGCCTCTTAAGCAGCAGGTGAGGTGAAACAACCAGGCGGGTTCCTTGCCAAGGCCATCTATTACATCGTACTGTTCGAAAAGCAAGGTGGATTGAACCTAAGCGAGATCCTCATCCCCAAAGGGGATGATTTCCGGATGCTTCTTCGCCGCATCAAACCCCAGCCTCCACATAAATAATTACTCGCCTGAAACCGGGTTCGCTCACGACGATGATATTGGATTGAATCTTCTATAAATCTTCACCTCTGCTTTAATCCTCTCAGGCCAGGGTTTCAGTCTTTTACGGGCGAACTCTCGCGCTCTGCTCCCTAGAGCCCTCCTAAAACCCTTATCTCTGATCAACCTTTCAACCCCTCCTGCTGCACCTTCAAGATCGTCAGGTGGATAGATGAGACCGGTCTGCTCGTGGAAGATAAGCTTGGCGGTGCAGCCAGAATTCAATACCACCACCGCTTTACCCAGCACAAGCGCCTCAAGAACGGTGTTGACCAGGTTGGTGCAATCATGTGTGGAAAGAACCACGCTAGCCCCGGAAAGCATTTCGTGTACCTTGGCTCGCGAAACGTTTCCCAAAAAATGCACGTTGGATGAGACCCCCAGCTTCCTTGTAAGCTTTTCCAGCATCCGCCGCCGTGGGCCATCACCAAGAATGATAAACTGAACCTCAGGCAGACTCTTCTTACATAAGGCGGCTATCCGGATAAATCTATCAACGCGCTTCTCCTCAATCAGACGTGTGGCAGTCAAAACATAAGGAGGAGAAGATTCCTTGCAGTCCATGGACAAAAGAGATGGGGAGTAGCCGTTGATAAGAAAGTCGTAGTTATCCTGTGGGACACCAAATATACGCAGGGCCTCATCCCCGCAGGTCCCGTCATCGGTAAGAACGATGTGATCCGGCGGATTACGAAGGATAAAGAGCAAATCGAAGTAGCGCTCGCGAAGCAGACCTCCCCTGAGTTGCTCTATGGGAGCGCTTATGCCGTATAGCCTTGAGATCGCGGGAACCCCGAGATAACGAGCGGCGCGGCGCAAGGCAAAGGCATTCTCCAACCCGTGTCCCACCACGAGATCGAAACGCTCGCCGGATTTTCTCAGCCAATCGGAGACAACCAGCGACCATGCACTGACCGCAGGCAGGCGATATAAAAAACCAACCCCAGTCTTGATGATCGGCTGCAGCCTAGCAAACGGATTGGATATACGAATGAAGCGAACGTGTTCGTGTTCTTCAAAGGCAGGGAGTCCTGAGGCGACCGGCGTAAGGTGCGTTACCTCAAATCCCGCCTTCACCAAGGCCTGTATTGCGTAACCTTCTGACGGCGATCCCCCGCCATGACCCATCACCCAGATGGAAGGCCACGGCGAGATGGAAAGCACCCTTCTCAACCTGTTCTCCTCAAAATATTTAGAGTGATTTTGCCTTCGGGCAAAATCACTCTATCGAGAAACCGGTCTTCTCCCAGTCGTCTAGAAACCGTTTGAGACCGATGTCGGTTAGTGGGTGCTTTACCATCTGACGGAAAACCCTGGCAGGCATGGTGCAGATATCCGCACCGATCAGTGCCGCTTGCATCACGTGCTCGGAATGTCGGGTGCTGGCAAAGATGATCTGGGTATCGATGCCGTAGTTGTCAAATATCTCTCTTATGCGAGCCACCTGATTGATGCCCTCATGGCCTATGTCGTCGAGGCGACCCACAAAAGGTGAAACGTATGCGGCACCGGCATTCGCCGCAAGGATCGCCTGAAGCGGAGAGAAGGTAAGGGTCATGTTCACATGGATTCCTTCCTCGAAGAGCACACCTGTCGCCTTAAGTCCCTCAGGGATGCAGGGGATCTTGACCACTATGTGTTCGGATATCTTGGAAAGTAATTGTGCCTGTCTCACCATACCTTCGGCATCGAGAGCGGTGACCTCTGCGGATACAGGGCCCTGAACCACGTCACATATCTCTTTAAGGAG
>JABUBO010000634.1_pt1 | contig 11463 bp, 2 predicted proteins | sample 7240361 | NCBI WGS metagenome assembly JABUBO01 (sample SAMN07256346, study PRJNA390944) | subsurface metagenome | isolation source: Methane hydrate marine sediment | place: Pacific Ocean: Eastern North Pacific, ODP site
ACTTTTGAGTTTACAATATATTCACATCCATTATTCCATGCATTTGTTAGGGAAGTGTATGTCCAGGTAGAAGCCCATACAGAACCATATTGCCAGGCACCATCCGGACTTAGACTCTCCCAGGAATCGCCATCCCAGTATTTACCCTGTTCTGTTCCCGAAGAACAATAAATTCTAACATTAACAGCATTTACTCCTGCATTAGGAGAAGAGGGATAATCTACAAATGTTCCCACAATAGCAGTTAAATCATTTCCATGAAACTCATTACCAGGACGAGTGAGAAATGATTCAGGACTATTTGTATCGAAAATAAATGTGCTCAGTATAGGAGGTGATTCCTCGTTTCCTGCCTGGTCAATATGATAAGCATAAACCTTGTATTGGCACCCAGTAGCCCAGGTGGGAGTTGATGAAAGAACCCAATCTCCAGATACAGCATCCTGGTTTTTCCAGTATAGAGTTCCTTGCCAGCCTGGACCAGGATACTGCCAATACTGAGTAGTACTGCCATTCAGTTGTTTTACCATTATATAGATGATGTCTAAATCGGAATTCTTAATATCTGGCTTATCAACGGCTGTTCCAGAAACATTACAAGAGGTATTGCGATTTACTCCATTAGCAGGAGAAAGAATTACTGTTTCCGGGTCACTTTTATCATAGAGAAAGGTAATAGTAGAATACTCTGCTTCATAATTGTTTCTATTATCTATTGCTCGGCAAACAATTTTGTGGTCAACCCCAGTAATAAAATCACTATCAGAAATTCCGGTGTATGTCCAGGAAGATGAATAGATTTCACTTGCCCCAAGCCACTTTTCATCAGAAGACCACTGGCTACCCTGCCAGTAATCTCCACCAACTTGGTGAATTTTAATCTCAACTTGTGAAACACTTTCATCATCCCACAATGTTCCCCGGATTGTTGGTGGCGAAACCTCATTATACTCTCCATCATCAGCTGGAAAAACAACTGCTGATTCTGGTCTCAGGGTGACGAATACACCATCTTTCTGCCCTTGTGTTGTTTGATCATCTACTACTCTAACGTAGAAAGTTCCACCTGTGGAAAAGGTAACACCAAAACCATCTTCTAAATCCTTAAACTCCTTATACCCCTCATCAGTTGATGAGAATGTATAATTAGGTGGCACAAATGTTGCTTCTGTATCATCAGATGAAAAGATTATCTGCCGATTATTTTCAGAGGAATAGTTTGTATCCCTGTTTCCATAAGTATCCTTTGCTTCCACAGTTATTATTGTGGACCTTATTCCCACAGTCTGATTGGTGGAAAGTTCAACCACAAACTGGCTGGCTGAGTCTGGAGTAACAGCTCTTCCAGACTGGGTTCCTGTGCTTATCGTCGTATCATACTTATCCCAGGCCTTAATATTCCAGTTGGTTCCCACTGTCTTTAAGATAACCTGAAATGGACGACTGCCATTATCAGATAATTCAAACACATAATCATCGGGGGGGGTGGCCTGAGGGTCACTTACAGAGAAGGTAACTGTGCCTGTGTATAGCGTATACTTATTGTCATATTCATCCTGTGCCTCAACCCAGACATAATTGCCTGAGCTTCCTGCTTGAACTGAAGAAGGATAGTTGAACACCTTCAAGTGGTCAGTAGGAGCAGCGACCACTTCAATATAGTCTTGCTGTCCCTGATAGGAAGCATCTTCTGCCCTCACCCAGATTCCAGTTTCTGCCTTTTCAATCGCCACATAGTTCCCTTTGTAGCAGTAGCCATTGGTCATAGATGCTGATGTCGGAGAATTCCAATCGGGAGCAACTGAACAATCAAAAGTGAGTGTGGTATCGTAGGAGGTGTTAGTATTTTCAAACTGGTCCTTGGCCCAGATAGTAATATCTTCAAGCACACCAGCGGTACAGAGAGTGGACATCTCTACTTTAAACTCAGTAACTGTTGCTGGATTAACTTGAATGTTCTGGTGGGAGCCTTCCCGTGTGGGAATGTCAGTCTGGTTGACTTTTACCGAGCGAGTTCCTTTTGTCCTCAGTCTCACGGTATCAGTGGAACCTGTGGCTTCAAAGGTATGCTCACCTTCTTCGCTCACCAGGAATTCGTAATTTATGGGAAGGCCATCCCCTGAACTGGTCAGCGGGTCATCATCATCAAATTCAATTATCTTGTCATAATCTTTAACAGTATTTCCACAGGAATCGGTTACCCTCACATAGACGCTTCTTCCGTCACCAGCAGTAATCACCGGGGTAGTGTCCACTTTAACCTCAAAGGTTGAGGGAGTTCCCACATTGACAATTATGCCTGTCTTCTCACCGGTAATTGAAGATTGCTCAGTATCGGTAATTGTGATTTTCCCTGTCTGGGTTGCCGTCTTCAAAACTACATAAGTTGATGTTTCTACTCCCCAAGTGTGCCGACCGTTATCAGCCCCTCCTCCAGTAGTGAATGTGTAATTGGCAGGAAGAGTGGCATTGGAATCATCGGAATAGAAATAGACTGTGCCCGTATAATCACTTACTCTGTTCCCGTATTCATCTACTACCAGGGCAGTACAGTCAACGAGCTCTCCAGCAGTAACAGAGTCGGGATAGGTTATTTGAATACTTCCCGGAGGAACTGCCTTATTGGCTATGGTAACATAAGTATCGGTAGATTTTGTTGGATTGTCGAAGTCCCTCACAGTAACTCTTGTCTGGGCAGTGGGATAAGGAGCATAAGTTAACCTCACAGTATCTGTATCACCAGTAGCTTCAAATATGTGGATTCCATTATCTTTCCAACTTTCTTTTCCCACAGTAAAGGTATAAGTTGAGGGAAGAATAGTTGTCCCTGGATAATTTGCATCATCAGTAGTGAATTCAATTCTACCCTGGTATCCAGAAGCAGTATTGTCCGACTGGTTCAATGCTTCGACTCGCACCTGCTTATTCTCCCCGGCAACAGTAGGCTCACCATAGGGCCAGGTAATCTCAAAAGTGACACAGGGAAGGACAACAGTGAAAGTATTCCAGCTCGATTCTGCCTCTGAGCCACCTAAATCCATTGCTCTGGCTTTGGCTCTATATTCCTGTCCATCCTGCCAGTCTACTGCAGATGTATCCACTTCCCAGATCCAGTTATTATCATCTCCACCCGTCTTGGTCGCTGTCTTCCAGCAGGCTGTAGCATAATAGGTTGTCCAGTCATTGACATCCCAGTTCCAGTAACGATTGGGGACGAAATTCTCCTGAATGGTAATTGAGGAAACCTGCACTCCCATTCCCGCATCATTAGAAGTTCCAGTAATAACATTCAAAGCCTCTACAGTTGATTCATGGGGAGGATTGGTGATTTCTGAAGTAGGAGGAGCCTTATCGCAGTGAACGGTTATCGTGTCCAAATATACATCGAAATTATCAGCATTATCTTCCGCCCGGGAGTTGATGGTATAGTCGAGGCCGTCATCCCAGGTGGGAACATTGGTAAAGGTCCAGGGCCCTGTGTCAACAGCCACATTCCAGGTATTTGAACTAACTGTCCAGGTAGAGCCAGAATAGTCCCAATATCTGTTATCCGAACTCCTTTTTATCCTCACCCAGACCTGTTTGACCCCGGAGTTCCAGGTGGTGGCTGTTTCCGTGGGATAGTCCTGGGCTGTGCCAGAAATTGAGGTGAGGTCCCCGATGTAACTATCATCTACTGGCGAAGTTATTCCAGATACAGGAGCAGAATCATCGTAAACAACAGTTGCTTCAAGATGAGATAGTTCATTCCATCCCGCCTTATCATAGCAATAAACACTAATTTCGTACTTCTCTCCACTCGACCAGACTATGTCATTAACATCGTATTTCCACTCATCTCCCACCACAACCCAATCGGTATTGTTCCAGGAAGAACCTACCCATCCTGTACCCGATTCCCATTCTTGCTCATCACTTAGACGCTTGATTTTTACTTGGGGATAATTGTCTACATCAGACCCATAAAGAGGAAATCCTCCTTGAGAGGTATGACAGGTTCCTTGAATTTGTATCGAAAGGTCAGCCGAATGGAAACTGTCACCATCAACAGGGAAGGTCACCTGCGACTCGGGAGTGGAGAAATCTACCTGGAACTGCAGACAACCAGCTTCGGCATCGATTGCATCTTCCCAGGTAGAATAGCCTATAGGAGGATCTTGCTCGTTTCCTCCCTGGTCATAGGCTCTTGACCAGAGATAATAAGTGTGGCCGTCTTTCCAGGTAACTGAAGAAGCAGCGTATTCCCAATTATGGGTTCCCAATCCTGTTGTGGAAGAAACAGCAGTGTTCCACACAATGGGAGTTGTCTGATATTCGTTTATTGATTGGTTCCAGAATTTGTTAATCGTGTCCGATTTGAGACAAATAGTGGTGGTGGAGTAGTAGACCGAGTCATAACCTGTCCCTTCTATTGTCGGCTCATATTCCAAAATATCTTCATCAGTAGGAGAGGTTATTGAAGAATCGGGGTTGGTGGAATCGTACCTGAAATCTCTCTGGATTTGAGGAAAGTCTTCCGGAGCATCCTGGTCCTGAGCGTGAATATTTCCCGCTTTATCTTCTGCATAGATAAAAACACGGTAGTTTCTTCCGTCCTGCCAACCAATTTCTGAAGTATCTAAGGACCAGGTCTCTTCGTATTTTGAAATATAATTGTATAGAGCAGAAGTTGTGGAAACCCATACCCCTGCATCTTTATACCAATAGGCACCAGAGGCTAAATCTTGAATCCTCACATATACTGTTTTTTCATTCAATACCTGAGCAGGAGGAATATTATCGTAACAATTTCCGGAAATGGCATCCATTGAGGAATAGTACTCTTGACCGGCTGCAGGAACATTTAAAGTTACTGTTGGTCTCTCTGTATCATAGTAAAACTTAGGTTCAGCCTGCTCATCATATTTTGACCCACCCAATCCATCCTGAGCCCAGACTTTCACCCTATATTTTTTCCCGTTTTCCCAGGAAGGCATTAGTGGGTCAGTAGCACCATGCATTGTCCACACTTTGGGACTGCCCGGAGGAGACCAGGGAGAGTCAGGAACATTGAGCCACTGTTTAGGGTCGTTCTGCCAGGCAGTATCTCTCGATATCCAGGAATATGAAGAACCACACCAGTCCCAGAAAACATCATTGGAATAGTCATCATCCATACCAATATCTATAGAAATCCTTATGGTTATGGTTGATACCCCAACTCCATCATCGGTCCCTTGACCTGAGAGAGAAGTAAGGTCTGCTGAACCTGGATTATAAGTATTGTCTGTATAGAAGGTGCCTCCTGAAGGAGAATTTATCACATTGGAGTTAAATTTCCTATCAATGGTAAATGTTTCGGGGTCAGAATCAAACCCTTTTCCTCCATCATCGCTATATCCCCGGGAATAGAGAGAATACTGCTGTGCATCAACCTGAACATTCCAGGCAGTATAAGACCAGGGACTGGAGCCGACAGCAGCAACGTATTTATCATCTTCATCAACTCCAGAAGGATCCTGAAAACCCGAGCCATTCCAGAACCAGTTAATGGGATCGGAATTTCTTATAATTTTTATCTTTGTTGTTTCCAGTTCTGCTGGAGAAGGGGGTGAATTTAAAAAAGAAGTTCCAGTAAATGAACTCACCCCTTTTGAATATTTACTTCCACCCACATCAATCAGCTCCGGATAGACATTGTCAATCTGGGACTGGGGAGCAGTGACAACAAATGATGAAGTTAAAACATTTGAGGATTGGGCATCAGGATTTGTAAGTTGAATATCTCTATAGCCAGCAGCAGCATCAAAGGCAACAGTTATTGTTGCGCTTACCTTACTTTGCGATACCCAATCAACCTGATTTACTGTAATTTTAGTGTCATTAAATGAGACGCCAATATCACCATAGGAAGGACTAAGAAACCCGCTTCCATAAATTATAATCTGGCCGCTAAATTTCTGTCCCGCAGATGCAGGAGATGTTCTTCCTTGAGGGTCTTCCAGATAGGTAATTGTGGGAGCTGAAAATGTTGAGGTGATGATCCTATCAAACATACAATCTGTTCCTGATTGATAAACTAATGGCAATGGTTTATATCCGCCGCTACCCTGATAAATCAGGTTTGGTTTTGCCCCTGACCGAGGAGCCCATCTATCTGAAGCCATTTCACTCCAGTCAGAATGATAACCATTCCCCACATTCCATACTCCTTTAAATGCCCTTACCAAATTACTTGAATCAATGGCAACAATGTATAAATCATCAGTATAGCTGGAACCATTCAAGGATATGGTTACGTTCTTCCAGGGAGTATCAACATTGTCAAGTGAAACTGAGTCAATACCACTATTTGTCCTTTCTTCAAAATAGAGTTCTCCTGCGTTTGTATCTCCTATAAATATTCTTCCATCAAGTTCTGGCGCAGAAACAATAGATGGATAAACCTCTTTGCTATCACTATCTGAGTTTAATCCATCCTCGGTTCCTTTGGTGAGGGCGGTATCCACAGGGACACCTTTATCTGCTGCATTTATATCGTAAGTTAAATATGCACCTCCTGAATTATCGATTGGAACAACACCCGCATCATCTCCTCCAAGTGCTCCATCATCTGCCGCACCAAGTTCAATCGGCGTCTGCCAGGAACTAAAATTTCCGCTCCCTCTGGTTGTTCCGGGTCGGTTCTTATTGCCCTTTCCTCCTTCTTGATAGGGCAAGGTAATATAGACATAGCCATCAGGGGAGCCAACACATATTGAGGGATAGGCTGGGTTCTGCATAATATCCTTCCCACCATTTTTTGTTAAATTTGAGGTCTGCTGAGTGGAAATCCCCCAAATAATCTTTCCATCAGATTGGAGGGTTCCCCATCTTCCATAAAGATAGGAAGGGTTATCCTTGTCAGGAGGATATGTTGCCGGGGAACAGATCACATAGACCTTTGAAGATGAGGCAACATACCAGACAGAACCATAAGAGCCTTCATTTGCAGTATCATCCATAACTTCTTGAGGAGTGGAATTCCAATTTGAGCCATCCCAGGACTTCCAGGTAACGCCATCAGAAGAATATATCCAGGAGAATGTCCCACCATTATTAAAGAATACCCAGTATCCCCATTCGTTCTGAACAACATTCCTCTGGTTTGAATATCCACTTTCCCCACTTCCCAGTGATTTTGCCGCCTGCACAGAATTACAATTAAAAATTAAAAATGTAAAAGTAAAAATGACACAAAGTGTCATTGCCAGCGAACAAAGTGAGCGTGGCCCCGATTTTATCGGGGCTTCGGCGGAGTTTATCCCGCTTAAAGCGGGACCTCGCAATGACAGTGACGGTATGGTAGCCGCAGGTTTCGGCCTGCGTATCTCCCCCTCACCTTTTTCCTCTCCCCTCAGGGGAAAGGGGAGGGCGAGGGGTGGTTTATTAAATTTTCGCCAGTTTATATCCATTATCCCTTCTTCTGTAACTTTATCAATGTTTCCCTGATAATGTCTTCATAATCGGGGTTATAAAATATTGCTTGGGAAAACATATCTGCTGCCCGGCGATAATCTTTCAACTTAAATAATGCTCTGCCAAGATGATAATAAACCTTAGCCGATTTTGGATTTACATTGGCTGCATCTTTCAATACAAACATTGCTGCTGGTGGAACATCCATATAATCTAAATAAACTATTGCCCGGTTTATATAAGGCGCTAAAAATGTGAAATCAAGATTTATTGCTTTCTCAAATTTCTTTAATGCCACATCATAATTCTTTTGAGCGATGTAAATTAAACCTTCAAGATTATAAGCTGGAGCATATTTTGAATTTATCTTCAATGCTTTGTTTATAAGTTCTAATGCTTTTTTATAATCTTTTTGCTGGAGATAAACTTCAGCCAAATTAACATAAGCATCAACATATTTTTTATCCCGGGTTATTGCTTTATTTAATACATTAATTGCTTGTTCATATTTTTTACTTTTCAGATAAATAAATCCGAGCAAATTATAATACTCGGCTGAATCTCTTGTAGGATATTCAGCAGTCAACGTCTTTTCGGCTGGAATATATAGTCTTTTGTCTAAATATGTTCTAACCAAACTTGTATATCTGGTAAAATTCGTTAAATGAGAAGATGCCGGTTCCATGTTTTCTAAAAGCATCTGATAAGTTCTGCCACTAACTTTGGGATTGTAAAGATTGCGCGCAGCAGAAAATTCAATCAAAGGAAGATTATCAGTATTTAATTTTGTTTTATTGAAATTCGGTATCATATTGAATTTTGCAAGTAAATCTATTGGTTCATTTAAATAAATTTTTCCCAAATCTGGCTTCGCTATTATGAATTTTTCCTTCAATTTTTGATAATCAATAGACAATTTTTCAGGAATTGCCAGAATGAGTGTATCGCCACCAGAGGCATTCCAGATAGAAATATCAGGAAAGGCAGAAGATAATGTATTTATAATAACCTTATAATCTTGAGGTCGCATATTGTAAATCTGCACCCAGCGGCAATATATTCCATCTGGCTTAAGTCTTGATTTAATCAGTTCAAAATGTTCTTTAGTAAACAAAGGTGCACAGCCAGTTATCCAGGGATTGGAAGGCTCAGAGATGATAATATCGTATTTCTTTTTTGTGGTCAGAAGATAATTTCTGGCATCGTTAATGATAATTTTCACTCTTTTATCCTCAAGAGATTTATTGTTCCACTCATCAAAATAATGAGATGCTTCAATCATTACTGGTTCTATCTCCACACAGTCTATTTCTTTGACATCCTCCCATCTGGTGACCGCTCCTAAAGTCACGCCGCTTGCCAGACCTATTACCAAAACATCTTCAGGATTTGGATGAAGCAAAAGGGGTAGATGAGCCGAAAGTAGCTGGGTTATCATATCGCCCTGGAAATTATTTGAAGCATCGGTCTTACCATCTATTGATAATCCAATTACTCCACTTTGATGTTTCTGGACAGCAACCGTAAAATGTGTTCCTTCTTTATAGAAAAGCATTTCCTTGCCTTCCATCCTTCTTTTCCAGATTTCTCCTTCTTTTTGAGGGTTAAGAGAACTTTCTCTTAAATAATCCGGAGCATACTGATAAATACCCGAGGCAATTATTTTCTTATTCCACTGAGGAAGAGACAAAGCATATGGAATAGTGAAGAAAATCACAAAGCAGGTTATCAGTCTTCTTACCCATTTTTTATCTTTTAAACCAAAATTAAAAAGTAAAATAGCTAGTCCAATATTTATCATCGCCACAATAGTTATTGTCTTCTGTAACCCAATTAAATGGATAAAAACAAAGCCAGCGAGAATCGAGCCCAAAATTGCGCCGATTGTGTTTGCCGCATAGACATTTCCCACACTAGTACCTACTGCCTTCTGTCTACTGTTTGAGTAAATCTTACAGGCAAGCGGGATTGTGACTCCAAAAAGTGTGGTGGGAACAAGCATCACCCCAAAAGCAAGAAGAAACTGGAAAAACTGAAATCCGACAAAATTCTGTCCAATTGCCTTAAATATCTTTAAGAAAGTAAAGGGCAAAATTCCGAAAACTGGAATAAGTAATAGAACTGAAATACCAATCCCTGCTTCAAGAAAACCAAATGTAGTGTAGCCTCTTGTAGGCGTATTATTACGGGCATAAAAGTCTACACTACCAGAAAATTTGGCGTATATCATGCTCCCTAAAGCAATGCCGGCAAGAAATGCGCAGAGCATAGTAACAAAGGCATAAACCGATGAACCAAGAACCATCGATAGAACCCTGGTCCAGACAACTTCATAAGTAAGAGCAGTAAAACCAGAAAGGCCTATGGCAATTAAAACAAGTAGCGAGTAGCGAGTAGTGAGTAGTGAGGGAAGGGATATCTTTGAAGTAACGACACTTGTCTCGCGTTGACGCACCGCAAGCGGCGCTACTCCTTTTGCTAAAAGAAAAACAACGCCGGCAATTGCAAGATTTATCGCTGCTGCTAAATATAATGTTCCTTTTACACCTAAAAGCATAATAAGGATATAGCCGGTAGCAAATGCGCCCAGAACTGCTCCCCACGTATTGACAGAATACAAAATACCAACATTTGAACCTATATCTTCAGTTTGACCAACAAAATACTTACTTAACACCGGCAGCGTTCCTCCCATCAATGCAGTAGGAATTAGAATTACGATGAAACTCGTGCCAAAAAGAAGCAGAATTGAGCCTGGGGAAATCCCGGAAGTTCCAATAAGACTATAGATTTTTCGAATCAGATAAAAAAGAAGCGGAGTGAGAGCGCAGTAGATCCCAATGCCTGCCTGTAGTTTTCCATAAAACACCAAATGATTTTGTCTTTTATCCGACAGTTTACCGAACCACCAACTGCCCAGAGCAAGCCCAGCCATAAATGCAGCAAGGACCGTGGAAACCGCATAAGTTGTATTTCCAAAAATAAGCCCCAGCATCCTTACCCAAAGGACCTCATAAATAAGCCCACAAGCTCCAGAAAGAAAAAATAAAATCAGTAATATCTTCCTATATTTACCCATCACTCCACCCCAAAATATTCCAGGACTAATTTTGCAGCAGCAACTACTCTTTCATCCTCATCGTATTTTAAATCTCTCAAAATATCTAAAACCGCCTCCGACCCTTCTCCAACATCCCTGAGAGCAAGAATTGCTTTCACCCTGAGTGGCGATTCTACATCTTCTATTTCTTTCAAAATTGCATTAAGTCCTTCCTTATTTCCCAATTTTCCTAAACATGAAGCAACTTCACATCTAAGTCGAGGATTTACATTCTCAATTAAAGGAAGCAACGTGGGTATAGCTTCAGGCTCTCCAATCTCTCCTAAAGCCCTTATTGCCTCAATCTTTACTACCAGGCGCTCATCATTCAAAGCCTCTATCAACGCCCCTACTGAATTCTTATCTTTAATCTTTCCCAAGGAGAGGGCGGCAAATGCCCTGACATTATCATCCCGGTCGTTCTTAAGGCTATGGATTAGTTCTGAAATACCTCCTCTATCCTTGTTTAGACCGAGATTTCTTATTGCTTCTCTTCTCTGCCACTTATTGCCCTCAGGACCCTGAGCCCACGCCGGGCAGGCCATCACCAAGTAGCAAAAAATCAAAAACAAAAGGAGAAAGATAATCCCAGATGGCGTGGCCAGATGAATTGTCTGAGTAGTTCCTGCTAATCTTTTGCGCGTTCGGCTTGAAGGCGGGAAAATACTGCGGTGAGCTCGAGGGCCGGATAAGTAACCCTCGAGGTCTTGTGACAAGTAATTTCTATTCAACTGCGGTTTGGGATTTCCTTCTTTCAAAAATTTCCCCCTAATGGAGCGTCCAGAATTTGGGTCCATCCTTCGTATACTCAACTCGATAGTGGGTCTTATTCTTCTTCATTTGGCTCTTTCCAGAGGATGGCGACCGTGGAAGGTCGCTTTTACGCGCATTATCGGGCGACCGTGAAAGGTCGCCCCTACGCGTCT
>JABUBO010000635.1_pt1 | contig 11446 bp, 8 predicted proteins | sample 7240361 | NCBI WGS metagenome assembly JABUBO01 (sample SAMN07256346, study PRJNA390944) | subsurface metagenome | isolation source: Methane hydrate marine sediment | place: Pacific Ocean: Eastern North Pacific, ODP site
CACTCCCGAGATTTTCTATGTTCCAGTGGCGTTGGAGAAAATAGGGCCTCCCTATGGTAAGGCCTACGGGCACTTTAAGAAGTACCGGTCCAAAAAGGAATGGAAGAAGATTGTCCTGAACGATTATGAGGTCGCCGACCTTGTCAACCTCAGGTTCATCTCCGAACACTACAAGATAAAACCCGAAGCGGTCATCAAGATGCGGAGCCAGGGAAAGAATTTCCTCACCATTAACGAGGAAAACAGGAAAGGAAAAGCAAAGGCGAAGGGAAATCACGGGAAGGATAAGAAAGTCAAAGCAGGTAAAAAAAAGGTCAAACGCAAATAAAAACCCAGCTGGAGGAAGTTTATATTAGATTTGATCTATTTTATCTACTTTTTTGGTTTTAATTCCTCAATTATTTTCGCATCTAGCCAGCATACATCACTAAATCCATTTCCTGGATTCAAATAAAATTTTTCCATCTCTTTATAGGAATATGTTCTTCCTGTGAGGAGGTTATCATTCACCTTGTCGGACACGAAAAAAAGAAATTTTCCAACCATATGATTCAAATTCAATCATCTGTCCAATTATCCACATAATATACAGCCTGATATATCTATTTTCGTTATATGATTAAGCAAAAATTGAGGAAGATAGAGATGGACTTGTTGGGCAGAAATCCTTAGTATATATTTAATTTAGCTTTTATTTCGGAGGATTTTGAAGATGTCAATCCCCTTATACATGGTTTCAGCCTTTATTTTGGTTGCATTTGCCTTTATCACTTTTCGTATCATTGCCCGACGCTCTTATCGGCGAAGGAGACGGTTAACATGGTTTTCTTCCTCTCTTGAGTTTTTGGTTTTTTTCTCATGGGGCACGTTTACATGGCTGGACCTTCCTTCTGGTTGGCCTCCCGCGGATGTTAATCCAACCCTCCGTACCTTCGCCTGGTTATGTATTACGATCGGTCTATCTGTTGGGTTTATCCTGATATTCTGGTTCGGATGGCTACGAGCGATGGGCCAAAAGGTCGACGGATTAATGCAATCTGGGCCTTACCGTATCACCAGAAATCCGCAGACTGTAGCCTGGGGTATCGCTGTTATTGGATACGCTCTTCTTTGGCCATCATGGCACACTTTTGGATGGGTGATCTTATTTTCGGTTATTGTACATGTGACGGTACTTACCGAAGAGAAACACTTGCGTGAGATCTTTGAAGAGGAGTATGTTCAATACTGTACTCGCGTTCCACGTTATGTTGGCGTTCGAAAAGGACGGATTCATCAATCCACCCCAAGCTGAGTTGAAGAACCTCAGCCTCCAGAACAAATTAACGCATTACAGGCTCAAACTCATTTTCACTACATCCTGCCTTCTAAAACGTCGTGAAATATTAACATTTGACGACATTTTACTTCAATCATCTCTGGATAATTTCCCGGTATCTCTGTTTTTCCAGAGAATAGGAACTCCATCGGCAGAGGCATGAATGCTGATTATGGCGGATGTGCATTGTTCGTTCCTGAAAAAAGATCCTCATTTTGAATTAAAAGTTTTTCTGTAATATAATCTTTGATAGCAATTATAAAAGCAAAAATATCAAGCTGGTAAATTTAAGTATTATTTTCTTAAGGAGGACTTCTATGAAAAAAGGAGTTATATCCATTGCAGCAATCTTCATAATAATTATTTCTGCCTGCACTACCTCTAAAGCACCTCCTTCACCCGAGATAATGCCTGAGGAGAGAGATTTTAATTTTTACCTGAGGCAAGGAGCTATGTCTTTGGATAGCAGTGATTACGAAAAGGCTATAGAGCAATTTAGAAAAGCTATAGCTTTAAGGCCTGATTCATCAAAAACATATAATCTTTTAGGAATCGCCTATTTTGATCAAAAAAATTACAAATTGGCTAAGAAGCAGTTTGAAAGAGCAGTTGTTATAAATTCCTCCTATGCAGAAGCGTATAACAATTTGGGAAGTGTATATTTCATGACAGGACAGTTCAAGGAGGCGGAAAAAATGCTCACGAAAGCTCTTTCCATGTCCTCTAACCTTGTTTCTGCTAACTATAATTTGGGAGCACTTCTTTTAGCCCAGGGTAAAATTGAAGAGGGCACGCCTTATCTTTCTAAAGGAATTGCGCTTGATCCCGATTATGTAGAAAAGCATAAAGCCTTTGCCACCAATATTTCTTCTCCCTTTTTTAATACATCAGAAATGTTCTTCATCTATGCCAAACTTTATGCTTCAATAGGAAACATAGAAAAGACAGTGGAATATCTTAAAGAGGCAGAGGGGGCAGGTTTTAACGATTGGCATAGGATTATGAAAGAAAAGGATTTTGAAAAGGTCAGAGAAGATCCAAGAATAAAGGATTTCCTTAAACGAAAAATACAGAGGACACCGATGGTGAAGCATGCAGAAGGCATCCTATCTAGGTACTCATTATGCGATGAAACCAAAATATTAAGAGGAGGTATCAATGAAATCAAAGTATGATTATTTATTGATCTTTCTCATATTTATGCTTTGTGTTGGAAGCAGCCATGCTGCTATTCCTGAGAAATTTCAAAAGTTTATCAATAAAGGTGAATTCTCAAAAGCTCAAGAATTTATGAGGGAAGAGATAGCTGTTAATTTAAATCTATCTTCATTAGATAGACTTGAAATTATTTTTGAAATTGAGAGATTGGAGAGGATTAAAAAAGATTTCACTAGATCTAGCGCAGAAGTCATTGATTATATTAAAAAATATATTCCTGATGTAACTGATAAAGATTTAGAAAAATGGGAAAAGGAAAAATCACTGGAATATATGATTATTGATGGGCAAAAAAAATATTTTAATCCAGCAGCGCATAATTTATTTCTCATAAATAAAGAAGCAAAGAAAATTAAACAGGAAAAGGAAAAGCCAAAAAAACCTGAACTTTATAATCGCGTCGAAGGTGCTCGAGAGATAATTGAGTTGGCTAAGGAAGAAGGATGTAAATATGTCAGACCAACGCGAGTTCGTATAAAATATTCTCTTTCAGTGAATAAAGATGCTGTGCCAGAGGGTGAAATCATTCGTTGCTGGTTGCCATTTCCTCGAGAAAAAATGAATCGTCAGACAGATATCAAACCTATTTCAGCTTTCCCTGAAAGATATATTTTGAGTGATAATCGAGATCATTTACAGAGGACTATTTATTTTGAAGCACCTGCTGTTAAAGGTCAAAAAACAACCTTTAAAGTTATTTTTGAATACACAGGTTATGCATTCTATAATAAGATTAATCCTGAAGAAGTTAAGCCAGTTCAATTAAATGAAGAATTAAAACCATTTATCCAAGAACGACCTCCTCATATCGTTTTCACCGAAGAATTAAAAGAACTTTCAAAAAAAAATAGTGGATCAGGAGACCAATCCATATAAAATAGCTCAAAAAATATTTAAATGGATTCACGATAATATTCCATGGGCATCAGCTCGGGATTATTCAACTATCAGAAATATCAGCAAATACTGCTATCAGAATATGCATGGTGATTGTGGTATACAAACTATTCTTTTCATGACCTTGTGCCGAATAAACGGCATTCCTACAAAATGGCAATCTGGCTGGACAACTACACCTGGCAGAGCAGGGATGCACGATTGGGGAGAGATCTATTTCGAACCTTATGGCTGGCTTCCAGTTGATGCAACTTATGGTTTGCTCGACTCAAAGGATGATGATATGAAATGGTTTTATCTGGGTAATATGGAGAACTACAGACTTATTGTGAATGATGATTATACTCAGCCGCTCTATCCTGCAAAAATTTATCCACGTTCCGATACTGTAGATTTTCAACGTGGCGAGGTTGAGTGGGAAGGAGGAAATTTGTTTTTCGATCAGTGGGATTATAATTACGAAGTGGAGTTTATTAAGTGAAAATTAGATGTTTAAGTTGAAAATAGAGGTGATGCACTCTGGCTAAGATCTTTCTTTTTCTCCTCAGAACGGGTTGACTTTGAGGGGAAAGAAATTACATCCTTCAAAAGCTCTAAGTAATAATTGGGCAGAAGTGACAAAAATAAAAAGAGATCTGTGTAAGAATATCGTTAAATTAATTATTTAACGACCTTCTGTTTAAGTCCCTTCTACCGATAATAAAGGAGCGTTCCCTTGTGCCTCCGCGTTTACTGCTTTTTATCTTCATCCTCGGTGGCTGGCGGTTTTTCGAATTCGAAATCCCGGCCCATGATGTATTTTTCCAGCCACTGGAATTCTTTGTTCCACCTGTAGAGCCTGTGCCTCAATTCCCTCGGCCCGTGTCCGGAGCGCGGGAAAATGACAAGCTCTGTGGGTACCCCGTTGGCTTTGAGACCGCGGTACATCTCCACACTCTGGGGCAGCGGGACTCTCCGGTCGTTCTGCCCGCAGAGGATAAGCGTGGGCGTTTTAGCCTGATGGACATAAAAAATCGGGGAATGCTCGCGGAAAGTCTGGAGAGGCGAATCCTTGTGCCAGGGGTTCCCTAGAAACCAGGGTGTGCGGTATATCCGGACATCGCTCTGGGCGTACATGGATATCCAGTTCGATGCACCCGCACCAGAAGAGGCCGCTTTAAACTTGTCTGTCTGGGTGACAAGCCAGTTCGTCATATGTCCGCCGGCACTCCATCCCAGTGTCCCGAGTTTTTCCGGGTCGGCGATACCTTTTTTGACTAGAGAATCTACTCCCGTCAGAACATCATCGTCGGCATGAAGGAAGTAATGTCCGACCATATCGCGGAGCAGCTCATTGCCGTATCCTGTGCTTCCCCTGTAATTGGGCTTTAATATTGCGTAGCCTCGTCCAGCCCTGACATGCGCATAGCTATCAAAGGTGAGCTTATCGGATGACGCAGGCCCGCCATGGGTATGAGCGAGAAGCGGATAACGTTTTCCTTTTTTATAATCCACAGGATACACAAGAACACCTTCCACTTCCTTTCCGTCCGTGCTCTTCCAGCGGACCGCCTCGTATTTAGCCAGCTTGAACTGCTCCAGTTCTGGATGGGGATCATGGATCATTCGGGCAGAGAGACTCTTCATGCCCATCATCCAGAATGTAGACGGATTATGCGGAGAATTCACACTATAAAGAATTGTCTCGGTTTTTGGATTGTAATCGAAACCGCGCATGGAATGCTCGCCGTCTGTGATCTGTTTGAGTTTTAAACCCTTGATCATTAAAGAAAAGATTTCGCTGTGAACACCCATATTCGCTGTAAAATAGATAGACTTCCCATCCGCCGACCAGTGTGTATCATATACTTCGTAAATAAAATCGGGGAGGGGAGCTTTGGGAGTTCCGCCCTTGGCAGGAACCATAAAAAAATTGGGCTGATAATAATAGTCTTTCAACTTCGGATCAGAATCAGCTACGAAAAGAATCTGGCTGTTGTCCGGGGACAGGGATATATCGGTCTCATAAATTCCGTTTTTAGTGATTTGGCGCTTGGAGCTATCCTTGAGGTCCATGATCCAGATCTCAGAGTTGAGAATGTCATCGTAAAGTGGGGTTGGCGCTGCGGTGAAGAGAATCTTTGTTCCGTCTCTGGAGACTGAAAACTCCCGGATTGTGAAATCGCTCTCGGTCAGGCGTTTTTCTTCCTTTGTTTTCATGTTAAATACCCAGAGATGAGTGGGCTTGTAATTATGTTCAAAGATGAATGCATCGTCCTTTGCTTTTTTCTTTTTTTCTTCTTCTTCGGTTAAAGGATCCTCGGCAAGAAAATAAACTTTCTGATCACTGGGAGACCAGCGGTGACTCTTGACCCTGGTTTTATGCTTCGTAAGCTGGATAGCCTCCCCGCCGCTGCTGTAAAGCAGGTGAATCTGAGATTCTTCACTCTCCCGCTTGGTGATAAAGGAAATATACTTTCCGTCCGGAGACCAGATGCCGCTCCCTTCTCCGTCTTTGCCGTTTGTCATCTGAAACACATTCGTACCGTCGGCGTTCATCCGCCAGATGTGAGAGATGGTGCGGTTCCTTTTCCAGTTGGCTTCGCTCTGGGAGAAAAGAAGCTGGCTGCTGTCGGGCGAAAGCCGCAGATTAGATATTCTCTTGACATTGATCGCATCCACAAAAGTCATGGGTTTTTTCTCTCCGGCAATAAGAGAGACATTCGAAATCAATAGAACGATTAAAAAGGCTGGAAGTGCCCAAGACGTTATGTTTTTTCTCATGTTAACCTCCTGGCATCGAATATATCCAAAAAGCCTCTTTGGTTCAACACTATTGTCTGTATTTCTTGCGAATCGGGCGTGCTATTCTGGGTGTGATATATTCATTCCAAGATATTAACAGGCATAATTGAGGAGAATTGTATGGGATTCGGTGCAAGCATCAGAAGGATATTTCCATAATTCTTTAATAGAAGAATTCTCGCCTATTTAAATTCTCATTTGACCCTACTGTTTTGTGTGTGGTAAATTCATCCTGGCTACAATATCAGCTGTATTCCATGAAAGTATTTGAAGGAGAGACTCCGGGCACCCCGATACAAGTTATGATATTCTTGGTATTGGGATGGCTTTTTCTATTCCTGAGTCATTACAAATCACGCAAACAACAAGGCTGAGTTCATGAAAAAGATAGGCATCCTAACAAGAGATTGCGCAGGGATTAACACGGCTATTAGAGCTGTGGTAAGAACGGCTTGTCATTACAATATAGAGGTTTTAGGCGTACAAAGAGGGTATGAAGGCTTAATTAATGGAGAGATAATTAAGCTTGATAGGCTTTCAGTCTCAGGCATAATTAACCGGGGAGGAACAATTTTAAAAACTACTCGTTCAAGAAAATTTCTCACCGAAGCCGGGCAGGAACAAGCACTTAAGACTGTAAGAAAACACAATATCGAGGGATTAATCGTAATCGGTGGTAACGGCTCGATGGCAGGAGCGCATATTCTTGCAAATAAATATAAGCTTCTCACAATCGGTATCCCTGCAACCATAGATAATGATATTTGCGGTGTTGACTTAGCCATTGGCGCTGATACTGCTGTTAATGTAGCTGTAGATGCTTTGGATAAGATAAGAGATACGGCAACGAGTTTAGAGAGAATATTTGTTGTTGAGGTGATGGGCCGGGATTATGGATATATTGCCTTACAGGTTGGCTTAGCAAGCGGGTGTGAAGAGGTTTTAATTCCTGAAAAAGAGTTTGATAAAAAAAGGATGTGTGAGGAAATTTCCGAAGGGAATGTGAGAGGAAAGGTCAGTTGGATAGTTATCGTTGCCGAGGGAAAAGCGAAGGCCGAAGGCGTTGCGAAAATAATTATTGAGGAAACCGGCCTGGAGACAAGAATAGCAGTTTTAGGTTACATTCAACGAGGGGGTTCTCCTACGGCCATGGATAGAATTATAGCTGCTCGTCTAGGAAATTATGCGGTGGAGATATTGAGGAAGGGAGAGACAGATAAATGTGTGTGTTTAAAGGATAATCGACTCAGTACAGTCCCTCTGGAGATGGCGATCCAACAAAAACCATTGGAAATAGAATCTAATTATAGATTGATTAAGATACTTACATGAAAAATGAAACACACATCGCTTTATAATTCGGTTGTTTCAACAAGAAAGGCGAAGCAGTGTTTCCTCTTCCGTTATTTATTGAACAAATGTATCAGGGCAACTTATCAATTGTAGGAGCTAAAGATGATTTACAGAGATGAAAAAGAATTGTTTGATCACTGCAATATTGAAATCATTGGCGACAAAGCGGAGATTAAAGATCTAGATTTCTTTAAGAAGAGCGCTGCAGATAATCTGGTAGATAATTTACTTCTGAGCGATTCCGATCATCTAAAAAATATATGTCACTGGGTGGTTTTTGAGGCTGCCAGTAAATTCGGCATAATCCCGTCGTCCCTTCAAACATTATATGAAGCAAGAGCGCGGCATAATTTAACGCACTTTACCGTGCCTGCGATAAACTTGAGAACATTAACTTATGATTCAGCAAGAGCAGTCTTTAGAGCAGCAGAAAAAATAAACGCCGGCCCGTTTATTTTCGAGATTGCTAGGAGTGAAATTGGCTATACAGAGCAAAGGCCTCTTGAGTATTCCTCTTTTGTGATCCTGGCAGCAATCAGAGAGGGTTTTAGAGGCCCCGTTTTTATTCAAGGAGATCATTTTCAGGTCAAGGCAAAGAATTTCCTTCAAGATAGAGATAGAGAAGTTAATCAGCTTAAGGATTTGATTTCCGAAGCAATTCAGGCTGGCTTTTACAATATCGATATTGACTCATCAACCTTGGTTGATTTGTCCAAATCTACTATCGATGAACAACAGAAATTAAATTATGAGATCTGTGCGCTATTTACAAAATTTATCAGAGAATTACAGCCAGAGGGAATTGAGATTTCAATAGGAGGTGAGATTGGTGAGGTAGGCGGAAAAAACTCTACTCCTGAAGAGTTACACGCGTTTATGCGAGGCTATATTCCTATGATGCAGGGGATTACAGGTATCTCTAAAATAAGTATTCAAACTGGCACAACCCATGGAGGAATCATATTGCCTGATGGTTCGATGGAAAAAGCAAAGATAGACTTTGATACATTAAAAGTATTATCTCAAATCGCAAGGACCGAATTCGATATGGCAGGAGCTGTCCAACATGGAGCTTCAACCTTACCTAAAGATGCATTTCACCATTTCCCTGAGTATGAGTGTGCTGAGATCCATTTAGCTACGCAATTTCAAAATATTGTTTATGATTGCTTGCCGTCTTCGTTAAAAGATGAGATTTATGCCTGGCTCCACAAAAATTACTCAGATGAAAAAAGGCTTGAGCAGACTGATGACCAGTTTATTTACAAGACGAGGAAGAAAGCTTTTGGCCCTTTCAAAAGGCAAATTTATTCTTTGCCACACGATATAAAGAATAAGATTTCTTCGGCTTTGGAGGAAGAATTTTCTTTTCTTTTTGAAAAACTCAGTTTAAATGATACCAGAATATTCGTGGAAAGATATGTAAAACCCACCAGAGTAGAGAAGAAGAAAGAAGATTTTTTATAAGATGAAAGATATTTCAGAAGGGAGGTAAAACTAACGACAAGAGAAAAAGAGAGAAGAGACAGGGAAAAAAAGGAAAAAGCCATAAGGAAAAAAGAGAAAAGAAGGAAAGAGAAAAGAAAAGGAAGATTGAGGCGATCGGGAGCCGGTATGCTTCAAGCTGCTACTCAATTAGAAAATATCGCGAAAAATTAGTACACGAGCCTAAAATGTCAGTGCTTATTTGTTTTCTGTTAACAGCAACAGTTTCCCGTTGAGGGCATCACTATATTTACCATTTTCTATGCTTATTTTTCCGTTGACAATCACGTATTCTGTCCCTGCGCTGTATTGTCGCGCATCATCAAATGTGGCATTATCCCTTATAGTTTCAGGATCGAATATCGCAACATCAGCTTTGTATCCTTTCTTGAGCAGTCCTCTATCTTTCATTCGAAGGAGATTAGCAGGAAGAGAGGTCATTTTCCTGATGGCATTCTCTAGCGTTAATACTTTTTCCTCTCTCACATATTTGCGAAGTACTCTGGCTTGACTGCCAAAAGCGCGTGGGTGAGCAGTTGTAGGGATGTCAGTTTTCTTCACAATAGGCAAAGCGTATCCATCGCTGGCAAACATCAGCCAGTCATATTTCATCACATCTCTCATGTCATCCTCGGACAAGACTCCACAAGAGGTGTATATGTCAGGTTCATCAATAACCAAATCTGCCACGATGTCGAAGGCATCTCTATTTTGTTCTGTTGCAAGATCTGAAATGATTTTTCCAATCAAATGGGTGTTTTTCTTTGCCGCAACAATTCCATAACTATCCCAACCCGATATTGCTAAAGGACTTGGATCATGTGGCGTTCCTTCAAGAACCGATTTCTTAATCTGCTCCCTTTTTGATTTGTCAGACAGGGCTTTGGCAAGCTCATTTATATACATTTTTTTCAGTTTTTCCATCTCCACATTTGACAAATTTTCACCCCTCATTTTTTTTCTCAGTTCTGCAAATGGTTCCATGTCATCAGGAAGACGAAAACAAGACCACCCGGCGTTTTCTGAAATCGATATAAGGGGTCCGCCTGATGGATATTCATAAGGATAAATATCTGCAGTCATTTGAATTCCATGAGTCCGGGCCTCATTTATCGCTTCTGCGGCATCTTTAAGTTTCCCCCAGTTATTCTTTCCACACACTTTGAAATGAGTTGTATGCACTCGCACCCCGGTTTCTTCGCCGATTCTGACAGTTTCTCGTGTGGCTTCAAGGACACCATCAAACTCATTTCGCTGATGTGTATGGTAAATCCCGCCGAACTCACCAACCACTTTTGTTACGGCGATGATTTCTTCGGTCGTAGCATAGCGGTCAGGGAGATATTCTAAACCAATACTCATACCCCAGGCACCTTCCCTCATGGCCTGTCGGATGATTTCCTTCATTTCCTCAATTTCTTCAGATGAAGCCTTGCGCGCTTCCACTCCCATGACCTCTTTCCGGACTGCGCCAAATCCAACTAGAGGAATAACGTTTGTTCCGATCCCCAGATTCTCCCATTTAACCTTTATCTCGGCAATTTTAAAAGTGCCCAATCCGTCGGGGCCTGTTTGAACTGTGGTTGTCCCCTGAATTAAATAATTCAGATTAGCATTGGAATCAACTTTCCATAATCCCTCATCACAGTGAGTGTGAATGTCAATAAACCCTGGAGAAACAACCAACCCTTCGGCATCTATGGTTTTCATGGCCGTTTTTCCAGTAAGATCTCCTATCTCGGCAATAGTATCGCCAGTGATTCCAATGTCACCCTCATATGCATTGTTTCCTGACCCATCAACGATCATTCCGTTCGTTATGAGAATGTCAAAATCTTCAGCACCTTTTTTTTGACACACAACAAAAGAAAACATCAAAACTGCCAGTGTACTAAAAATTACTAACCAGTGTTTAAACAATTGTTCTCTCCTTTTTTTAGAAAATTTTAATATCCTGATTGTAATGAATTGCTGATATTTGTCAAGAATGCACTAAATAAGAGTGAAAATCGTTTCTATCATAATAATGTCTGCATATAAAATGGATACTTGAGATATTTCAACTTCATTAACGTGCAACACTGTCAGGATCATCGACCACCTCAAACTCAGCTTCCATGCCGAACGCCCTCCTCCGCCTCAAGTCGTCCAACAGGAACTTCTAATGGCAGCTGAGGAGAGAGGAGAGTATTTCCTCTATAAGGCAGCCGTAGCCCAAAAAGAACATTTATTTTTTTCTTCGAATTTAACCAGATTGTTACTATTGTACAGATCATTTTAAGTCAACCTACGTCCAAATTATATGAAATTATTCTTGTGGAAACCTTTAATTACCATTAACATTTATATATGAAACCAAAAATTCCTGATACCACAAGAACCATCCACAAT
>JABUBO010000636.1_pt1 | contig 11446 bp, 11 predicted proteins | sample 7240361 | NCBI WGS metagenome assembly JABUBO01 (sample SAMN07256346, study PRJNA390944) | subsurface metagenome | isolation source: Methane hydrate marine sediment | place: Pacific Ocean: Eastern North Pacific, ODP site
AGGGTAAGAGCAAAGGATAGCCAGTTTCTGACGAATTCCCAGAAAGGCAGACTGAACATATAAAAACCGATATCCCGATTGAAGATAGGATCGGCCGTTCCAAATGAAGTCCTGTTGAAATAAATCAGAATTTTTTCCCAGCTGGCGCCTTCGGAGAATCCCATAAAGAGCGCAATAATCAGGGAAAACCATAAAACAAATTTTTTATTTATTTGAATATTTTGCAGACTTTTATATAGTTGAATCTCCGGCCTTTCAAACTCATCCTGGCCTATTTCCACCTGAAACTCCGGAGCAAAACGTCGAGCAAAAGAAAGATTTATAAAAGACAATATAAAAAATGCTGCGGCAAAAAACAGCATAACTACCCCTTTAGTCAGTAGTATCTTCCAAAAAACTGCAGCGTATTGTACTGACTTAAACCATATTAAATCAATATAAACTGAGGCAATCGCACCCACAATTATAACCAATAAAAAGATTATTCCAATAATTATCCATTTTAAACTTTTTGTTTTAGAAGCCATCTCTTCCCTCCAATTTTTATTTTTTATACCTGCATTATATCATGCTTCACCAGTATTGCAATAGATATAAAAATCGTATCTCGTATCTCGTGAATCGTATCTCGCTAAGATAATAAAATACCGAGAAACAGAATAAATTCGTATTGCGTAAATAGAAAGAAAAGTACCTTACAAAAAAGAAAATTAGAAAAACAAAATCAATAACTTTTCTTCTGTTTCTTAAAGTAGCTCACTAAAGTTTACACTAACAAAAAATTGTATCAGGGAAACAAAAGTGCCTGGCACCTTTGTTTCCCTTTAAAGTAAATCTTGATAGCTTAAAAGACCGTAAAGGGATTCTGCGTTTTTTATTGCCTTTACTATCGCCCGAGCCACCACCTCAGCTGCAATAGCCCCTACTACATTCACCCCGGCCTCTACCTCGCCGGTGGCCATACAAAAGATAGTATCTCCATCAAACATAGTATGAGCAGGACTTATAGTCCGGGCATAACCATCCTGGGCCATCATCGCTACTTTGGTTGCTCCGGCCTTGGTCAGCTTTGTATTAGTGGCTATAACTCCTATAGTAGTGTTTCTAGAAAAATTATCTTTGGTCTTTTGAGGGAAATTTCTTAAAAAAGACATGGTATTGGCAAAACCTTTCTTGTCCTCACTTAAAACCCCGGCAATAATCTCTCCGCTTTCCGGGTCAACTACATCTCCAAAACAGTTCACTGCCACTATGGCTCCTATTATTAGCTCTTGAGACTTAAAGCTGGCCGTGCCCAGACCGCTCTTCATACAACGAAGTCCGCCAAATATCTTTCCCACTGTTGCCCCGGTTCCGGCTCCAACATTGCCCTGACTGACTTCCGCATCAGAAGCATTAAGGCAGGCATCATAACCCATCCTGGCATCAGGTCTTACCCTGTAATCACCAACGCCCAGGTCAAAGAGAACTGCACCGGGGACTATAGGAACTTTGGTTAGCACCACATCAAAACCTATTTCTTTTTCTTCCAAATACTTCATCACCCCTGATGCCCCATCTAATCCGAAGGCGCTCCCTCCGCTCAGATAGATAGCATGGGCTTTATCTACCAGATTTACCGGATTTAAAAGATCAGTCTCCCGCGTGCCCGGAGCTCCTCCCCGCACATCAACTCCTGTTGTTGCTCCTTTCTCACAGATAACCACCGTGCAGCCGGTCCCGGCTTTTAAATCCTGACCGTGCCCTACTTTTATTCCCGGCACATCTACAATGGCATCTTTTAAAACTCTCGAACTTTCCTTATCCTTCATCTCTCTTACTCCTTGCCTTTAATATTATTTTACCTGGAGCTTCTATTTAATCTCCTTAACTATCTTCTGAAATGCTTTTAAAAATTTTTCATTTAATGATTTGTCAAACTCTTGCAGCCATCTTTTTATATATTTGGTATTATAATCTGGATTTTTTAAAATAATCGACCTTACATCTTCAATATCTATTGCCCTTCCAGCAATTATCTTATGAATAACCAGGTCTTCAAGAGAAGCAAATTTAACTATAGTATTGCCGAATTTTATATCAGATGCTCTTTTAATCGCTTGTTTTTCGTATAGTGAAAAAGAAAAAATAAAATCAACACGGATGCCTGTTTTTTCCTCCATTGCCAGTAATACCATAGTATTTTGGACAAAATTTTCGTCAACAAGAGCCTTTAGATTAAGTTTCTGTATAATAATACTATTAACCTCTTTTAAACCTTCAATCCCTATGCCCAAAGTGATATCAATATCCTTAGTTAATCTTGGTTCTCCATAGAGAAGAACCGCCTGTCCTCCTATGACCATATAAGGAATATTATGAGCGCTTAATTCATTGGCTATTTTTTTAAGAAGTTTTTGAAACATAGTTCACCACCAGAGCAATCTTTGCATCGATAACCCATCCATCAAGCGGATCTTTCATGGGAATTACTCCTAAGATTCGTGCTTCTTTATACATTGCATCCATTATCTGAAAATTTCTTATTAAATTTACTTTATCTTTTTTTATTAATTCTTCTTCAAACTTTTGTACTATTTCTCTATTTTTTATCATTTTGGTATCCTCATCATTTATAATTATATTCTACAAAACTATTAAAAATCCTTCTTTTTTATAAAAATAAATTGCCAATCATCGGTTTAGAGGTAAAAGAAGCGAGATACGAGGTGCGAGGTGCGGGCTGGAAAAAGGTTTCGGTTTCTAATTGTCAGATAGGGCGTATGGCGATACGCCCCTACAAGAATTGAAAAATTCACTATTGGTAAGGGGTAATTTCAAATACTTAAATCAATCTAATAGCAAATTCGGGGCATATCGGGTTACAATAACCGCATAAGATACATAATTTATGGTCAACCACTGCTTTTCCATTTTCTAAAGATAAGGCATTGTTGGGGCAGGTCTTAACGCAGGTGCCGCAACCTTTACAAAAAGATGAAATAAATAATCTCTTGTTGGGTCTAATTTTTTGGGTGAATAATTCTTGAGGAATTTCTTCATCATTAAATATTTTTATATTTAGCTCCAGTTCTTCTTGATTAACCATACCAACTGCTATAGAACTAATACCTTGAATCTTTCTTACAAAATTAAAAGCCTCTTCTAATTGATCAATTAAGTGTCCTCCGCCTAAGGCCTTCATAGCATATAGACCTTTCCCTGCCTTATGTGCATCTGAGATTGCTTTAATCATATCCTCGATACTACCGCCTACAATGCCAATACCAAGTTTATTAATGATGGGAAATATAATATCGATCTCTTTAATTTCTGCAGCTCGTCTAACTATTCCAACCGCATGAGTGGAAATTCCGATTGCCCGAATAACTCCCTTTGCTTTATAATCTTTCAAACATTGTAATGCCCCTGCTCTTTCTTCAAAAACTGAAGGGGTGACTCTGGCTGCATGTAAAAGAAAAATATCTATATAAGTTCGATTAAGGGATTCAAGCGCATCTTTTATGCTTTGCTCCATTTTTTTATATGTTTCGGCATTGGATTTAGTCGCAATAATCACTTCATCATTATAGCCTTCCAAAGCTTTTCTAATATGGGGATAAGTTTTGTAAACTTCTGCGGTATCAATAAAATTAATGCCCTTTTCCAGAACAGCACGAATAAGTTTTGCTCCTTTTTCCACAGAAATATTTGCCTGCAGGGGCCCTATAGGCAATGCACCAAAACACATTTCAGTTACTTTGATTCCTGTTTTTCCTAAATAATTCTTTTCCATATTTTATAAATTCCTTTTATTAGAGTAAGATGGCGAGATTGATTTTTCCTGTTTCTCCCAGATCGTTTGACACTAACTCACATTTGGTTCTAAAAAGACAGGCAATTTCACCGGGCACTTTTGACCTGTATTCGGTCAAGGCATAATAATTTGCCTGGCCTTTGGCAATTACCAGATCAGCAGTTTGAAGTTCTCGTTTTAGCTGGTCAGACATTTCATTAAGAGAAATACCCAGCGTATCCGGTCCGGCTAAAATGATTTCTGAGGCAGCTTCCTGAAGGCCTACTGTTTCTCCATCCTCCATAGTAGCGTCACTGGTTATCGGGCCTCCCCTTAAAGCAGAAATTACCGAAGCTCCATATCTTCTGAGCTCTTTTATTAAAAGTTTATCAAAAGCAATTTCACCCACGTTATCATGAATATAAAGTATTTTTGACGAGCTTTTAGCCTTCTGGAAAATTTCGGCTCTCTGGTCTATTCGTAAGCCCTCCGAAACACAGGTTCGAAGCTCCTCTATTATTTCAGCCATTCGGAAACCATAACCGGTTCCTACTGTTCGAAAATCCAAATGGTTGCTGGCAATAGCCCAATTAACTAAAAATGAAAATCTTTCTGATTCCTCCAGTCTTTCTGCTTCCAAGGCAATCTTTTCTGCCATCTCCATACCCAGCTGGTTACACTTATCCCTTCTTTCCTTAAAAGGAATTTCTATTCCTGATATCCTCTTTAAGATTCTGTGAACTTCAGTGATGAAGTAAGAGGGAATTTTTTCTGTGGAGAACTCTCGAGCAAGAAACTGAAAAGATTCCTTTAATATCTCATTTTTAATTTCTTCCTTTAAAGGTACCAAATTCAAAGCACCGCACAAATCATCTATTATGCAGCTCGCACAATTCAGTTGTGTACGCATCGGGCAATTACTCCTTACTCTTTTTTATTTAGTTGTCTGCATCGCAATTCCCTGAACAAAGCTTTTCCGTAAAACCAAAAGGACTATAAGCGGCGGCAGCATAGCAATCACCGTAGCAGCCATGATAACATTCCACTCGGGAGCTATCTGCTCACTGGCCAAGAGCATCTTAATACCAATTTGTATAACGCGCATTTCACCGGTAGTGGTTACAATTAAGGGCCATAAATACTGACTCCACATAAAGATAAACTCTATAACAAATAGTGCGGCAATATTGGTCTTTGAAATAGGAACCAGAATTTGCAGAAAATAACGCATAGGGCTTGCCCCATCAACCCGGGCTGCATCCGGGAGGTCTGCAGGTACAGTCAAGTAGAATTGCCGAAAAAGAAGTAGTCCTGTTGTGCTGGCAAAAAACGGTACCATAAGAGCATAGTAAGAATTTATCCAGTTGAAGGTAGCCATTAACTGATAAGTTGGAATAATACGGACGGGGAGAGGTAGCATTTGGGTGATCATACACATAGAGAACAACAGACCCTGACCGCGAAATTTAAAGTGGGTATAGGCAAAGGCGGCCATTAATGCCAGGATAGTTTTCACTATTGCTACTACTACTGAAATCAAGGTACTATTAAAAAAGAGCCGCCCAATATTAACTCGCTCCCAGGCTTCTTTAAGATTGTTCGTAAATTGGTCTCCCGGTATAAGTTTTGGTGGGTATTCGTAGGACTCCTGGAAGCTTAAGGTACTGGTAACCAAAGCGAAAAACACCGGAAAAGCCAGGACTATAACCAATATAATAAGTATTGCATGAATAAAAATTTTGTGTCGAGTTTTTCTTGTCATAAAATATTACCTCACCGGAAATAAATTGCTTTTCTTGTAACTATTCTCAATTGAATAATTGCTACCACAGAAATTACAAAAAATATTACAAATGATTGGGCCGAAGCAAATCCGGTATTTAGATGGATAAAACCATCACGATACAACTTATAAACCAGAAGTTCTGTTGCATTTCCGGGCCCGCCATGTGTCATAATATCTATCAACCCAAAAACCTGGAAGAAAGCATAAAGCATATTAACAAATAATAAAAAGCTGGTAGTGGGGGAAAGCATAGGAAAAGTTATACGCCAAAAAGCTTTCCAGGGGCTTGCACCATCTATCTGAGCTGCTTCCAGAAATTCATTCGGTACATTTTGCAATCCCGCCAGAAAAAAAATGATATTGTAGCCCAGCATTTTCCAGGTAGCGGCAGCAGCTACTATAAATAATGCTAACTGGCCGTTTGTCATCCAATTCAGCGTATACCCGCCAGATAGTTTGGAAACAATATAAGGAATAAGACCGGTGGCAGGCGCAAACATTGAAGCCCAGATAACACCAGCTATTGTCGGAGAGATGGCGTAAGTCCAGATAAGGGCGACCTGATAGAAGCCCACTCCCCTGATCTTCTGGTTAAGTAATTGAGCAATCGCCAGTGAAATAGAAAGTCCGATAATGATAACAAAAGCGGCGAACTTAAAGGTAACTACTACACTGTTTAGATAGTCCGGGGAAGAAAATAAACGGATATAATTGCGAAGTCCAACATATATAGTTCTCGTGCCAAACGGCGTTGAGACAAAGAAAGATTCATATATACTTTGGCCAAAAGGGCCGATTAAAAAGATAAAAATTACTGCAATAGATGGAGCAATAAGTAGGTAAGGTAAAAATTTGTGTCCTGGGAATCTATCTTCGTGCATTCTTTCTCCTTTTGCTATATTAAGGGTTAAAAAAACTACGGGAGCAAGCTTTAAACTTGCCCCCGTATTACAGTATACTTTTATTTGCCGTATAGTTCTAAGTAGTCTTTTAATAACAGGTTCATTTTTTCTGCGACTTCATTTAGAGCATCTTCGGGAGAAAGTTCACCAGCAAGTGCTTTTTCTAAACCAGATACAAGTTTTTCTCTCATTGCCACAAAAGGTCCTAAACGGACTCCAGTTGATGCTGCAGTATCCCGTCTCCCGGAAAGAATCTGAAGGAAGGCAGTAAGAAAAGCTTGGTCCGCAGAGAACCAACCCTCGTCTAGGAGAGTTTTGAGTGCAGCTCCGCTCACCGGGAAGTATCCTGTCCCCTTGTGCCACTGGATAGCAATATCTTTTTGGCCAGTATACTTCAGGAATTCCCAAACACCCCGGAGTTCTTCTTCACTTTGTCCTTTGGTGACCCAAAGACTTCCGCCTCCGACAACAGAGTTTCCTACCGGATACCCTTCGAAACGCGGATAGAAGCTGGTGCCAACCTTGAATTGAGAATCTTTTAAAATACCAGCCAGTGATGAAGTAGACTGAATGAGCATAGCTATTTGACCTGCTTTAAAGGCTGAATTCGCTGAATATTCTGCTCCGCCAAAAATATAAATTCCTTTATCATGTAATCTTGTCCAGGTGTCAAAGACCATATGACCAAAATCGTCGTTAAAGACTACTTTTGTTGCTAATCCGGACCGTCCATTATCATTATCTGCATAAAGATGGTCATGAATGGCAAGGACTTGTTCAAAAATCCAATCAGGCCAACCTGTGGAATAGACGTAATTTACTACTCCGCTTGCCAGGATTTTTTCTCCATACTCTTCCATCTCTTTCCAGGTTGTAGGTGGTTTATTCGGATCAAGCCCGGCTGCTTTGAAAAGGTCTTTGTTGTAGTAGAGCATTGCTGTAGAAGAGTTAAAGGGCATGGACCAAAGGTTCCCATCCACAGAGTAGTAATGAGTAATAGGGATGACGTATTGTGCCCAATCCCAGGTTTCTCCTAACATTTCAGGGATTTTATAGACAGGAGTAATAGCATCACTGTCTATCATCGTCTGAGTCCCTACTTCGTAAACCTGGACTATATTTGGGCCTGTTTTACTAGGATATGCTGCAACATATTTGGTTAGTGTTTCCGCATAAGAGCCGGTAAATAGCGGCTTAACTTCAAAATCGGGATGGGTGGCATTAAAGCTTTCGATAATCGACTCTAATACCCCAAGACGCGACCCGCTCATTGCATGCCAGAAAGTTATGGTTACCGGTTTTGCCAGAGCAGTTCCTGCTGACAGCAATAAACATAGAGTTAAAACTAAAACAATCGAAAAAATTTTTCTCATATTCATGGTTAAATTATAACCTCCTTAATAATATTGAAACCTTATTAACCGATACATGTTTATTGTTTCTATGTATCGCCCCCTCTCATCTTAAATTAGTAGCCCATGCAAAATTGCTATTCTCTAAGAGTGTGCTAAGAGCGGAGAAATTGAATAACCCTATCAGTTAAGTGATTAAAGCTCACCCACATCATAAATAATATCGAACTGATAGAATTCTTCCTCAAGTATCCAACGCTAATCTGGTAGCAGGTCAGCGAGGAATTTGTATTTGATAATTCGCGAGTTGAAGTTATCTGTCAAAACTCTAAATTACTTTACCAAAAAGTATGCTGGGTTATTTTAATTATAACCTAATCTCTACTTTATTTAAAGAAAATTTACACTACCATAATTCTTTTATGCTGGTAGATACGGCTAGGACTCCTTTTTGAAATAATTCCTCTATTTCACTTTTATCAGAAATCAGACCACCGGCAATAACCGGACAAAGCAATTCTTTATATACGTGTTCTATAAAATAAGGAGCAGCTATCCCGGGTAAAATTTCCACTGCATCGGGTTGGTTATTTTTTAACAGCTGTTCCCCGGTCCTTAAAGCAGCGGAATCGAGTAAAAAAAGACGCTGTACGGCAATAAGCCCTTCTTTTTTAGCTATATTGATCAGATTACTTTTGGTGGTAACAATTCCATTACAAAGTTCTTTCCTGGCTAAGTATATTATCCCTTCTTTGTCTCTGCCGATTCCCCTAATAAGATCCATATGTAAAAAAACCAGCTTGTTATACTCCTTACATTCTTTTACAATCCGGGGAAGATTAAATATATCTCCGTGGAGAATAAAAAGGGCAGCAACTTTGCTGTTGAGAGCATATTTAAAATCTGAATCGTTTCTTATGGAAGCAATTATGGGGTGTTCTCTAAAACAGTCTCTGAGGTCTTGCATCTATAGTTTTTTCCCTTATTTTATAATTTTATACAAATACAAAATATTGATTTTAAAATCGCTATAAAAATAATAACATATATAATTGGTTACTTCAAAATTAAATACAGTATCGAGTATCGCGTTAAGAAAGAGAAAAAAAATAAGGGAAAGTAGGGAAAAGATGTAAGCATAATCTTTAGGAACGCAGATTAGAATCAACTCTCTTAATATTGCGGGTGGCTACCAGGCTTACACCTGTTCCCATCAAATTATCTTTAATTACCTGACCTATTTTAACCGGGGCTTTAACTTCGATTTCAGCAATTTCTGTCATAGCTTTTAATAATAATCTTTTGGGAATTGCTTTTTTTGTCTTTACCGACACTAAAGGCAATTCACCGCCAATCACTTTAACTGTAGTTGGTAAAATTCTTAGCGGATTGATAAATTCTTCTTCGGCATATTTAATCCCCTTAGGACAGGCATTCCCTATAATAGAAGTAATCTTTCCATCTTTGCTCTGTATGGTCATCCTACAACCTATGGGGCAGCTTACACATATTATCTTATTTTGCTCCATCTTCTTTACTCCCTAATCGCTTTTAACAGAAATATTTATATTTTTCGATTTATCATCCAATAAAACTTCCGGTAAATAGACGCTCACCATCTCGCCCGGGGTTACAATCCTCTTCTTGTAAGAACCCAATACTCTGCCTTTATCATTTAATAAATTAATCCTGACCTTCTCTGCCGATTTTTTTACCCTCATAAATATTTTTATTTTCTTCCTTCCCGGAACAATAAAATCTATATGTTGAGGGACTACATAAGCAATATTTTCACCGGGGACTATTTTTATAAGTTGGGAGCGAAATTTTCTATTTCCTTTAAGGTATTCGCCTACAGCTCTGCCTACTATCTCTCCCTCTTCTGTAACAAAATCGGCTAAGTCATGGACATGTAGCACATTTCCACAGGCAAAAATTCCCTCAATCTCTGTTTCTCGGTTTTCATTTACTATAGACCCTCTGGTTACCGGGTCTAATTTAATCCCCACTTCTCTGGTTAGTTCATTTTCCGGAATTAAGCCAACAGATAATAGGATGGTATCACAACTTATCTCTTCCTCGGTTCCGGGAATCGCTTGCAGGTTTTTATCCACTTGAGCGACGGTCACTCTTTCTACCCGCTTTCTTCCTTCAATTCGGGTAATAGTATGGTTGAACTTTAAGGGAATATTAAAATCGTCCAGACACTGAACCTTGTTTCTTATTAGTCCGGTAGAAAAAGGCATAATTTCCAGGACCGCCTTAACTCTTGCTCCTTCCAAAGTCATCCTACGGGCCATAATCATCCCGATATCCCCTGAACCCAGAACGACTACCTCACGACCCGGTATGTATCCTTCAATATTAATATATCTCTGGGCGGTGCCGGCGGTAAATATTCCGGCAGGTCTGTTCCCGGGGATAGCAATCGCTTCCCGGGTTCTCTCCCGGCACCCCATAGCCAGAACAACCGCTTTAGCCTGAATATGCAATAAACCATCATCTCTGTTTATGGCTGTAATCCTTTTATCGGGGGTTATCTTTATAACCATCGTTTCTGTCTTTACATCAATCTGGTTATCATTAAGTTTAGCAATAAATCTCTCTGCATATTCCGGTCCGGTCAGTTCTTCCTTAAAATACTGTAAGCCAAATCCATTATGAATACATTGGGGAAGGATTCCTCCCAGATATTTATCTCTCTCCAGGAGTAAAATATCTTTCACCGTGTTTCTTCTGGCTTCCAGGGCAACAGCAAGACCAGCCGGACCCCCTCCGATAATTACTAAATCATACTCTAACTTCATCTTTAAACTTAACTCCTATTCTTTGATCATGTCTTTGTTCTTAGTTTTTAAAATTTCTGAGCTTTTTCCTTTTTTAGTTATTTTTAAAGGAGAAATCTTTAATTCTTCCGATAGAATTTTTAAAACTTTGGGACTGCAAAAACCTCCCTGACATCGGCCCATCCCTGCTCTTATCCTTCTTTTGATGGCATCCAAACTTCTGGCCGGTACCGGTTGATGGATAGCCTTGAGCATCTCTCCTTTACTTACCTTTTCACATCGGCAGATAATCTCTCCGTAATCAGCATCTTTTTCTACTATCTCCTGCCATTCGCCTGTCTTGTTTAAATAATCTGCAAATTTCGGCTGTTCAGGTAGGACTTCTATAAAATTATCCTTGTAATTTAATTCTAACTGAGGAGAAATTTCTTTAACCGCTTCTTTTAGAATGCAATTGACCATCTCGGCAATAGCCGGGGCAGAACTTAATCCGGGAGATTCAATGCCTGCTACATCGATAAATCCTCTAATCTTTTTTGAAGCCTCGATGATAAAATCATCTCTCCCTTCGATATCGGCTCTTAAACCGGAAAAAGAGTTTATCAGGTCTTGATGAGGAAGATGAGGAATTAATTTTCTGGCTCCCTCATATACTTCCTGTATCCCGGCCCTGGTAGTAGACAGATTATCCTTTTCTTTTACCCAACAAGAATTAGGCCCTATTAAGAGATTGCCATGAACCGTGGGGGCCACTAAAATACCTTTGGACAATTTAGTGGGAATAGGGAAAAGGATATGGTTAACCAGATTCCCCCACTGTTTATCAAAGAGCTGATATTGAAGGG
>JABUBO010000637.1_pt1 | contig 11436 bp, 4 predicted proteins | sample 7240361 | NCBI WGS metagenome assembly JABUBO01 (sample SAMN07256346, study PRJNA390944) | subsurface metagenome | isolation source: Methane hydrate marine sediment | place: Pacific Ocean: Eastern North Pacific, ODP site
CAGATCCTTTTTGAAGGCCGAAAGTATGGGAATGGGGGATGTAAAGCTGGCAGCAGGAATAGGTGCCTTTCTGGGATGGAGACTCACGCTGGTCTGTTTTTTTCTCTCCTTCCTCTTGGGAGCAATGGTGGCTATTTTTCTTCTGTTGACCCATCTAAAAAGAAGAAAGGATAGGATTCCTTTTGCTCCTTTTCTGGTGGCAGCGGCTTTAATTTCTCTTTTCTGGGGAGAAAAATTTTTCAGTTTTTACCTAACGCTTGTTTATTATTAGCAGGGGAGTTTCTTCAAGTCTTCCGGCAGATACTTCCTTGGGAGATCTATGTTTTGTAACTTTTTTCTGGTTCGAAGTTAAAAAGCCTTTAAATAAATTTAAGAGAACCTAACACCAGGACTCAACAGAATGGACGAAAAAACATGGAAAAAGAAACTCTTCCTTATTTTAGTCTTTATTGGATCTTCTTTTCTCCTCTTTTGGGGAGCGAAAAGTTATTACCAGGTCAGGCAGGCCCAAAATCAGGTAAGAAAGGTGGAGAAAGAGCTGAACCAATTAAGACTGGAGAATAAAATCCTGATGCAGCAAGTAGAAAACATGAAGGACCCTTTCTACCTCGAGAAAATGGCTAGAGAAAAGCTAGGTTTAGCCAAAAAAGGAGAAATTATCTATAAAATTCTTCCTCCCAAGGAAAAGAAATAATTAATCCTCCTCGAAGCTATGTCCTCCAAGCTTCCCTGATTTCCCTTGACAAGATAAAAAGATATGCTATAAATTTAATGGTGGGAAAGGTGCCTTATTTGACAAACTGCTTGCAGTGACCGGGCCGGTGATAAGAGCCGGAGTGGCGGAATGGGTAGACGCAGTGGACTTAAAATCCACTGGATAATTAATATCCGTGCCGGTTCGAGTCCGGCCTCCGGCACCAAATACGTAGCTCGTTGTTCGTATCTCGTAAAATGAATAATGAACCTCAAACAAAATTAACGAAATGTGACGAGTGTATTACATACATAATGAAGAGAGTTAGGTGTTTTAAGTTTTTTACGATATACTAGATACGAAATACTATATACGGATTCATTATAGCGGGGTGGAGCAGTCAGGTAGCTCGTCGGGCTCATAACCCGGAGGTCGTCGGTTCGAATCCGGCCCCCGCAACCAGATTTTTTCGGCGGTGTAGCTCAGTTGGTTAGAGCACACGGCTCATACCCGTGGAGTCCGAGGTTCGAATCCTCGCACCGCCATCAAAGCCTTCCCTAAAGCTGAATTAGCTAAAATAAAATAGAGAAAATCGCATTTGCCTACCACTTAGATCCCAGAGAAATCCTGTGGGTATTACCTAAATTTCCATAGGTAACATAAGCATAATCAAGATCAACCGTAGCTACCTTAAAACCTAATCCCGCCGTAAACCCGGAGCCGGCATCCTGATTGCTTTTATAGCCAACTCTTAAGGCTACAATTTTCTCTATCCACCACTCTGCTCCAGCGCAATAGTAGGTATCATCATCGGTGGGCTTTACTAAATCCAGGGCTATCATGAAGGGACTTCGTTTTAACGCCAGACCTAATCTTAGCGTGAGCGGTAAAGGATCACTACCTAACTGAGAGCCCAGATTCTGAACCGCGAAACCCAGAATAAGAGGTTTGCTCACCTCTGTGAGAAGGCCAACATTGGCCAAAAAGGCACTTTTCTTATCCTCAGCGATGGTATCCTGGATAATTCCGGCACCAAAACCAAAGCTTAATTTAGGAGAGATTTTTTTTGCATATCCCACCATCAGCTCCAAATCGGAAGCAGTGAAGTTCCCGGTAGGATTACCAGCCTCATCTCGACCCTCTAAAGTCCCCATGTCTACATAATTTGCAGCCAACCCCAGGGTTCCCCCCAGTGAAGGAAATCCAATACTTAGATAGCCCTGCCTGACATCCTCAAACCACAAATTATAGGTAGCTGAAAGTTCTCCTTCCTTCATTTGGGCCAGGCCTGCCGGATTCCAGTATAAGGAGGTACTATCATCAGCCAGAGCCGTAAAAGCCCCTCCCATAGCAGTTGCCCTGGCACCCACTCCAATTTTCAGGAAATTAGCCGCGGTGGTTCCCGGACCACCTGCATAAGTACAGCTGGCCAAAACCAGAATAAAAACCCCTATTCCTACACTCGTTAAAATCCTTGGCATCTTTTTCTCCTTTTCAAAAAAGATATTCAAGGGGAATTCTTCCCGGCTAAGAAATTAGGTAAAATACAATATCTTATCTTCAACAGGTGGAGGAAGAAAAGCTTCTAACTTTTGCCTTTGGCAAAGAAGGTTAAAAAGCGCCTCTCTATAATTTAGTGTAATTATAAGTATGTGCAGGTCAATGTATAGGGAATCCCTGTCAGTTCTTTCGTGGAGGTAAAATCTCACCCCCATTTTTTGGCATTAGATATTATTAAAAGCGGATGCCAAGGTCAGCCAAAAGACCAGTAAACTTGAGTGTCCTTTTTTGAAGTCTCCATCCTGTCCCCTCCCCCCAATACCAATCACCAGGAACTGACCACTTTGGGGCAACAGGTGCATTCCACCAGATGGAGTAGAAGCCACCGCAACTGATAGAGACATTCTCTGTTATGTAATAGGCAACTTTTAGCTTTAGCTCTGTCACTGGGAGTGCTACTCTCTTGCTCTTCGAGAAGGAAAACTCACCAGTATAGACATCGTGAAAAACAGTTTCGCCAGTAGCAGAATCTACCCACAATATGTCGTCAATATCTTCCCAAAGACCTGTATGCTCTACCTTGCCAAACAGGACCGACTGGTTGATAAAGCCCTCAATCCCAAACTTTTGACACTTTACCTTTCCTTCAAATCCTAAAACAGGGCCTGCCATAAAGCCATAATTTGCCTCACTTGTCGATTCGAGGCTAACGTGGTTGTCAAAGTTACAGCCATAGTCATAGTCATAAATAAACGCCCGCTGCTTTTGGCCAAGATTTTCTTTAATTTTGAGGCTTCCAAGCTTTGCTCCCAAGGAAAAATTTGCAAAGCTGTCCTTCTTTTCTGCCAGGGTACGACTGAGAAAAAGATCACCTGTCCACACCTCAAGCTTATCCTCTGCCCAGTAATCAACTGGAGACATATATGAATCCTCTAACTCATTGTAGAGAGGCGAGATGGTATGATCCCACATGCGGACCCCATTTTGGTAATAAATATATCCAGTTAGTGTAGTTTCCTCAGGAGGTGTGGTTACCCTACCACTCTTTGAGTCATCAGTGCCAAACCACCATCCGCTAAGACCAAACCCCCACTGATTTTTTCTGTAGATTGCCTCTCCTCTCAGGGTGAACTTATCCTTCATGTTGAGGTTTATTGGCTCATAGGTTGCACTGTAATCTAGGGTAATATTCCCGGCACCATCAACAGAAAACTCCTCCCTATACTTGACTATATCGCCTGCATGCTCATCATAGCCATAGACATCCATCCACATAGGCTCAAGCTGAATACTCCAGCCATCCTGAGCCTGAACTATACTCTCTGCTGCAAATATAAACATCGCTGACAATACAATAATTATTGAAAGTCTCATCCTTCCTTCTCCTTTTAATTTTTTGCTCGATTATCTCCTTCTCACCTCCTCATGTGTTATTTGTCCCCATCCCACCAGAGAAAAAATCAAAAGAAACAAAATATATGGCTTGGCCATTTTTCTTACCTCTTTGGCTTAACAAGGAGAAGGTTCGCGGACACAGGATTCAATTAATTTTAGAAGGTTATTTCAGGATGCGAAGCTTTCGTCCTTAGATCTAGCGCAAAACTCCCACCAGCTTGGTCAAAGTCTCATTATTACTACCACTCTTTGCCCTGATCCTAAAGATATAGACACCGTTATTGACCTCCTGCTCATACATATTCCTGCCGTACCACTTCCACTCCATTTCTCCTCCAGGAGAAGCATATCCACTCCATTCCTTAACCAGTTCGCCTCTAAGATTAAAGATCCGAATAGTGACCTCGGCCGGTTGAGTGACAGAGTAGATAATCCTAATCGGTGAAGTAGAGCTACCGGAACGAACCACATGGGGTGAGCGAATAACAATAGAAAGAAGACCTTCCGGATTATAATTCAGCTTTAAAGATTTTGAAAGCTCACTTTTGTTTCCCGCCTTATCCGTTGACTGGACCGCAATATAATTAGTCCCTTTAATCAATCCTATCCCACTTTTGACAAATTCATAGTTAGCATCAGCAGTAACAGTGCCTTTGGAGGAGTCATTAATAAATATCTCAATCCACTGGGGGTCTGATAGCTCATCCGGTACAGTCCTGCCGGAAACAGTTATGAAGCTGGTGAGGGAATCGAAAGAGGTTATCTTAATGTCTTTTGGCGGTGAGGGAGGAGTTGTATCATAAATAAAATAAAAATCAAAATCATTGGTACTGCCTGCTGTATCCGCTACCGATGCATCCACCCAGTAAAGAGCATCCCGTGAATGCTCGTCCACATTCGGATCAAATATGGGATCCAAGTGCAATATTAACTCGGCCCATCCTGTTCCTTGATTGATCTGTTGGCTTCCGGAGACCTCTTGGGTCTCGCTATCTACCAGCTTATATAAAGCAATGCTGGAAGCAGACTCATTAAGTGGAGCCCCGGTGAGCAGATTTACCTGAAGGTAAATCTCATCAATTTTACCGCTAGCAAAAACGCCAGGATTATGACGATTGGTGGAGGAGGCAAGGTTGTAAAGAAGAGCACCTTGATATTTGATATAGATCTGGGACTCACCAACTGAGGGACCAACAACGCCTAACGTAGCCCAGACCTCATTGGTGTTGGTTTCAATATTACCGGCGGCATCCTGGGCCCTCACCACGTAGTAATAGGTTACTCCATCAGTGGTGGAGGTATCGGTATAGGTAGTAATTCCAGCCGAAACAGTATAAGTGGGGGACGAATAATTCTCACCTCCGGAAGTAGTGGCCCGGTAAATGTTATATTGAGCCACATCGGCTTCGGGAGAAGAAGCAGTCCAGGTAAGCTTGATGCCGTCTCCGGCAATGGCCGTGGCGGTTAAATTAGTGGGAGGGGGAAGACCAGTAACAGATGTAGCGGCTGAGGCCTCAAAAGTGTTGGTTTCAATATTACCGGCCGCATCCTGAGCTCTTACCACGTAGTAGTAGGTAACTCCATTGGTAGTGGTTGTATCGGTATAGGTGGTAGTTCCAGCCGAGACCTGGTAGGTGGGTAAGGAGTAATTCTGACCCCCGGAGCTGGTGGCCCGATAGATGTTATAGTAGGCTAAGTCAGCCTCGGGAGAAGCGGTCCAGGTGAGCTGGATGGGGCCTCCGGCAGTAGCCGTGACTGCAAGGTTAGTAGGAGCAAATGGAGGAGTGTTATCCAGAGTAAGATTAGTGCTACTGGTGGCCGAGTTTCCGCCTCCATCAACGGCTGTGACGGCAACAGGATAAGTCCCATCGCCTCGACCATTGACCCTACTAATAAGATAGCTAATGACATAGACACCCTGCTCAGCAGGGTTATCTATATGTCCATCCCCATCATTATCTGTCCCATCGGTTCCCCAGTTGACTACCGACTCTGCTCCTGAGACATACTGATCATCAATGCTGGAAAAATCTGCTGTAAGGGTGCATCCGGTATTATGGTTGGCTAAGGTGACGGTCAAGGTAATGGTATCTCCATCTTTATAAGAAGACTTGTCCGGAGTAATGCTGATAAAAGAAGGAGGGGAGAGATATCTTAATTCAACACAAGCAATGGCCCAGTTGTCGCCGACGTTCAAAGTGGTATCTAACGTGTATGTCCCTGCCGTGGCCTCCTCCCGCGTGCCGCCCCATAGTCCATCGTCATCCAAGGGATCAGAGTCGAAGCCGGTCGTGCCGTCCCACAACTCCGTGATCGGGGGGGTAGTGGTGAAGGGCGAGCTATTCCTGCTACGAGCTGACACGGCCCCAAAGATGAGGGAGTTGGCGTAGAGTGTGGTGATACTGGTGCTGGCCTCCTTAGAGTCTCCGCTCGCACCAGCGGTCGCCCCGATGGGGATGCTCTGGTCTACTTTCGTGAAGTTCACGGCGGCGATACCATCGGGGTTCACATAGGAGGCAAAGTTAACGACGACATTCGCCTCCCCCACCGGTGGCCCAATAAGGTACCAGAATTCCACCCGCTGGTCATCTGATTCTCCCCCGTCCTGGACTTTGGCCAGGGTGAGGGGAGTCCCACCGTAGGTGACGGAGCTCACCCACTCGTCAGCGCGGATCATTACGGCCACCATCAGGAGTCGGTTGTCACCCGCGGGAACCGTGTGTGGGAAGGTTGCACTCTGCCGAAGGTCCGAAGACTTATTCAGCGTGTAGCTGACATAGGTTGGGGCACTAGCCGCCTCCAAGGTCCGCAGCGGTGGCCCGGCCAGAGCGATGGCCAAGATCGCGACAGCGGTGAAGATTTGAAATACTTTATTCACAATTTTCCGCCCCTTATCGACCCTTATTGTTTCTTCATCGGGATACATGTAAATTATATTGTAATCATGGACATCGCCGGTGACTGTTACGTAAGAAGTGGACTTTTATCACTGCCATTCTAGTATGCCCTGAAGACATTGTCAAACTGCCCATTGGGGAAGCGGCTCAGCCTAAAATCTTATCTCTACCTCACAGCCCCCTCCGAAGAAATAATAATCCTCACCTTGCCTCACCCTGTCTTCAAAATATCCCCCTTCCAATCCCAGCTTCATCTGAACGTTCTTTCCCACCTTATATCCTGCTTCACTGAACAAAGTCCACTTTTCAGTATTTTTGCTTATCCGGCCCGAGGTGAGATAATTCTTTTCTTTTTCCCGATCCAGTCCGGCGGTAAAATGGATTTTATCCTCAAAGTTTACGATCCGCCGCAGAAAGGGAATCTTTTTTCCCCAGACAAAAAAAGTAAAATAATCTAACTTTATCCCGTACAAAGAAGAGAGGTTAACTAAAATTGCCGGTTCCTCATGGTATTGCTTTCTATTCTGGGTAGAATTATAACTAACGGTTAGACTAAGATCCTTGAGGTTTTTAAAGTCCCCTTTCCAGAGGAGAGAGGGCCGATAGGTTCGGTTAGAAGATATATTCTCTTTACGGGTGAGTTTCTGGACATAGCTGCTCATCAGAAGGGAAGTGGCAAATAGTTTCCGAGAGAATCTACCTATACCCGAAGGACTCTTGTTCAAATCAATCCTAAGATCCAGACTGGGCCAGGTTCTAATCTTGAGAAAATAAGGAGTTCCTTCCCGGATCTTTTTCTCTCTCATATTACTATAGTCAGCTGCCAGGTTAAGAAAATCAAAAGGTTGCCATCTCTCTCTTAGACTAAAGTTTCCTCTCTTTAAGATTAGCTTAGTCCTTCCGTCTTTCAAATCCAGGATTTTCAGTCCCAACTGGGGGCCAAGACCCAAGGAACTGGAAGTATCATTATAAAGGCCCTCTCTGGTTATTTCATATTCGGTATAGAACCTTAAAGTACTCAAGAATTGAGACCGGGGGAAGAATTCTTTCATTCTCAGCGGTAAACTTAAGGAAATTTGAGAATGAGTGGAGATATCCCTTTTTTGGGGACCATCAAAAGAGAAACCATCTTCTCTATAGCCACCTTGGAACGAAAGGCGAGGGGAAAAATAAAAGAAAGTAGCCTCTGATTCTAAGCCAAATTCCTTTTCTCTCAGTTTAGGCATAAGAGCTCCCTGAGACTCCTCATTAACTCTCGTCTGACTATAGGTGGGCTTGATCTTGAGATTCTCAAAGGATTCCCAAGGAAGAGTAATTCGCCACTTTCTTGTTTTCTCTTTCTTATTTTCCGCTGCATCCAGAGAGACCTTTCGCTTTTCTCCTATCTCATAGGCAGTTTGGATAGAAGCAGGTAGAAGCGCAAAGCGAAGAGGATTTTTGTATTCTAAAGAGACCCCATAAGTATCCTCATTCTCCATCTCGGCCCGGGATTGATAATCTGTGACCTTATTTTGCACCCTCAGACCCATCTTAGGCCAGCGAGGAAGAAGAAAATCTAATCCGTAGTCTCTTTTCTCCTCCACCACCTTCCCCAACTCTTTGCTGCTCAGGGCAGTCTCTCGCACCCATAAGGTATTAGTTTCCTTTCTGGTAAAACCATATGAAAGGGGGAGAAACTCCAGGGGTAAAAGATCGATTCCAAGATTAGATTCTCTCATTCGCTGATTGGTTGGTAGTACACCTATAGTTCGGAATGCTGCATCTAATGTCTTATATTCACTACTAATTGAGAGGGACTTTCCCAGCTCCATCTTTAGTCCTACTCGGTTAGCAAAACCTTCCTCTTTCTGGACTCCCGAAAGAAAGATATCATCAAAATAAACCCCTTTGTCCGGATCAGAATTAAAATTACTTCTCATTCGGATTCTTAGCTGCTTGATTTCTCGCAGGGAGACAGCTCCGTGGGAAACTAAATCAGCAAAATCAGTCTCTATCAGGCGCCAGCCGGTGAAGTCTACTATGACTTCCTTTTCCAAATATTCTCCTCCGTCACTAACATCTGAGCCTATACGAAGATAGGTAGAATAGGTGTTTTGCTGGCTGCACTCATCAGATCCCCGAATCCAGAAATTAAGAGTTCGGTAACTGGTAAAGTCTTTTGGACTGAGGAAGGTCTGTTGAACATAACCCTCATCTCCCTTTCCCAGGCCATAAAGAAAAAGAGCTCCCTCTTTTCTTCTTTTGTGATGGCGGGTTTCAAAATCTCCGTACATCTCGTTATAGTAGCTACGAAAATCCTCATCATCAAAGGGATTATAATCTGGATTATCCTGATTATTTATGGCTTCGACTTTTAGGTTCTGTTTCTGCCAGCGATTCCCCGAAATGCTTATTCGGGCAAATTTAAGACTTGCCGCACCGGGGTCTCCTTGAATCCACAGACGAAGATGCTTAACTATCTGATTAATCTGGTCCCAATTAGAAGAAGTGGCTAAAGGAACAGTGACTTTCCTCCAGCCCACCCAGCTAATTTTTAGATCTGGCTCAATCGTGTCTCCATATTGAGTATAGTTTTCAGTAGTGCTCAAGAGGCCATCTCCGTCAAGATCCTCAGTGTCTAGTTTTCCGTTACCGCTTCCTATAAGTTCTCCACCCAGGTCTATACCGGTGTCCTCTCCCGGATTAAGCTTTCCATCTCCGTTTTTGTCCTCGGTGTCTAACTCGCCATCCGCATCAGCATCCTCACTCACTACTCCCAGATCAAAATGTAACCTCTGCCCCTGGCCATCGCCTTTGATCCATAGCTCAAGGAAGCACATCTCGCTATAATCCCTTCCTACCTCGGAGATAGGATAAACTAAACTCCCCCAACTTTCGGACATGGAAAAGTCAAAATTGAGAACCAGAACCTTTATTTTGTCTCGACTCCAGTCAGGATTAATATCCTCACCGGGTGTGTCCTCATTAAGGATATCGACCCCAATCCTTTCTCCCAAACCCTCCAGAACCGGCCTACTTCCGAGCCGCCAGGCATCCTTATCCATAGATAAATCATCACTAATTTTGGTAGATTCAAAGTTCTCTACAATGGCTCTGCCAAAGGTGTTGGGATTGTAGATGCTTCTGGCAACTTCTCCTGAAACCTGCAAATTAAGAAAATGGGCAGAATCGTCTTTTGCAGGTGAGCCAGGCCCCAAATTAAACTGGGTGTCCAGTCCCATTGCTTGATGAGAGGCGGGGGAAGACCCCACCTGCGGTGGTTGGTTGAGGCGAAGAGAACTCTGGGAAAGAAAGGTTGAGCCTAAAGAAACTCTCTCATGAGGAACCCAGGCTCCTCGAACTCCCAGAATAGTCGCCTTTGCCCCCATAAAGGGTATCCACTCATAATCTACTTTGATTTTGGTGTCTTCAGTTATACGAGCTGGATCTAGAAAGGCCAAAAAGCCCGAGCTATAATCGATTAAATAATCTACCTCTTTGGCCAGTCTCCTTCCATCCATCCATACAATTTCACTTCCCGGAACGATGTCGGGGTGAAGAAGGTAGACATCAACACCGTGCTTATATTCTGTATAAATGGTGTACTCATGAGTAGGATCAGGAGGGTAGGCATTAGGGAATGGCGGCAAGGGATGGGTAAATTTTAATACCCCGAAGTCATAATCTATCTCAAATTCATAATTTGAGGTTACGTCATGGCCCTTTAGATCAAGGATGAGAAGGATAAAATCCTCCCGGCGAATTTTCTGGGAGCCGAGATAATAATAGTTTCTTAACTCATATTTTTCTATATAAACAGGAGCCTGTTGTTTCTTTATCATACGGTATCCTGAGGCTGGACATCGGATACCATTTTTATCTCGGTAGCTAAGCGCAATGACAAAATTTTCCTTTATGCTTCGGTGAAATTTTATTATGCCCTCCCTGGAGTTCCATAAATAATCTTCTCCCGGGTATTGTAGATCAAAATAGCCAGTATAAGTGTTACTTTCTTCCCCGGTTACTGTTAGTTTCACTGCGGTTTCATTGTTGGTTCCATCCTGATCATCCAGGTAAACTTCCAAGCTCTGGGAAGCAAGAGGAAGATGGGCAGGATCAAAGTAGGTCAGGTAATACTTTCTCTTTAGATAAGAGGTATCAGGGATTTCCTTTTTCTCGAAAGTAGTCTTTCCGGTGAAGGTTTTACTCTCTGAGAGGCCTTTACTCACGCTGCCTATCCCCATGAGGTTAAACTGGCCTTTTTTAGCGGTCACTTTAGCTCCAAACAGGCTTTTATTATAGGCAAGGAATTCTGTATCAGGCCAGCCTAATTGAAGATCCCCTAAGGCAACCTCCTGGATGATTTCATCCTTTTTCCCCTGGTAGGTAAGGGACATTTTCTGCTGCTCAGTGCGGGGAGCAGTATCATCATAATCCACATTAGCAAAAATCCTCTCCCCCACCCTTCCCCGCACCTTAACCTGAAGCTTTTGCTCAATTTCGGTTTCTGTGGTGGGCTTCTTTGATTCAGCCTGGGCCTCATCTCCCTTAAGATAATGGCGGCGCCGGTATTTTACACCAATTACTTTGCGACCAAAGATCCTCAGGTGAGGCTCCCAGGAAAGCTCGGCGTTAATAATTCCTTCTTCGGTATTTCCTTCTAAAGTGGCATCCGCAGCCTCTTCTTTCTCGAAAGAAACACCCAACCAGGCCGAATAGAGTTTTTCCCGGGCCACTTCCCAGAGGCTTATCTTTTCGCTTGCTTTTATGGGTTCGGGAAGGCAAAAGGTCAAAAGGAAAAATAAAAAAATGGCTGCTACCGTAACTATCCGCAATTTACCCATCCTCTGTTTATGATATAGAAAATGGGAAAACCAGGCAAGAAATATCTCGGGGAAAGTCCCTCGATACGCGTATAAATCTTCTGAATACTGGTGTAATATAGGGAGATAAACGTGGCGAGGGGAATTT
>JABUBO010000638.1_pt1 | contig 11428 bp, 9 predicted proteins | sample 7240361 | NCBI WGS metagenome assembly JABUBO01 (sample SAMN07256346, study PRJNA390944) | subsurface metagenome | isolation source: Methane hydrate marine sediment | place: Pacific Ocean: Eastern North Pacific, ODP site
ACCCCCATTCTTGCTTTCGCAAGAAAGTACGGGGGTGCAGGCAATAAAACAGTAGTGTGTATCTTATGGAAACTGCTATGTCGGCCAGCCGTTCCACATCGGGGCGATGGTGGAACCATTTGGTAAAAAAAAGATTTGCAGTAATGCTCGAAAGACAAGTTTTTCTCCAATAAATATGGTATTATATGATGAAGTTAAAGTTCAGGACATTAGCAACGCTGGTGGTGAATTTGAAATTAACACCTGATATCAAAACGGAGTTGAAGGGCGTAGAGCTTTTCATAGAAGTGTTGAACGGGAAATGTCATTTATACCCTTCAGGGTAGTAAATTCATAAACTATTATTGTAAAGCTACTTACCCGCGCACAAACGGGAATTTTCAATCGAGAGCACTATAGAAAGGAGCGGCCCAGATGTTCATGTCACTCGCCAAAAACCGGCAAAGTATCTCTATTATGCTAATCGGCGGCCTTATTCTAACGAGTGTAGCATACGCTGCCGACCAGGACGCCTTCTGGCCCCAATTTCACGGGCCTAACAGAGACAATCTCTCCACTGAAAAAGGTCTTTTGAAGAAGTGGCCCGAGAAAGGGCCTACCTTACTCTGGACAACTAAGGGGCTGGGATATGGGTATTCAAGCATATCGATTGCGGCTGGAATGATATATACAGCCGGCAGCATCGAAAAGGATACAGTCATCACCGCCCTGAACCTGGACGGCAAGGTCTTGTGGCAAGTGAAAAACGGCAAAGCCTGGACCGGAGACCATCCCGGCACTCGCGGCACCCCAACCATCGACGGGGCTCGGCTGTTTCACCAAAGCCCTCTTGGAAACCTCCTCTGCCTAAAAGCCAAAACCGGAGACAGGATTTGGGAGGTCAACATCCTCGATAAGTTCCAAAGCAAAACTGCCACCTGGGCTCTATCCGAATCCTTGATGGTCGATGGAGAACACCTGATATGTTGTCCGGGAGGACCGCAAACTTGTATGGTTGCACTGAACAAGAAAACCGGGTCGGTTGTTTGGAAAGCGCCCAGCACGTCTGAGCTGGCCGGCTATGCTTCTCCAACTCTGGCTGAGTATAAGGGACTGCGAATCATCATCACGCTGACCTCCAAAGGGATGGTCGGCGTGAATGCCGATACCGGCGAACTACTATGGCACGTCAAACACGAATCCTATGCGGACGAAAATGTAATGATGCCCATCTATCACGATGGTCACGTCTTTATCAGCACCTTGAAGGCAGGCTCCGTCAAATGGAAGATTAATGCCAAAGACGGCAAGGCCTCGCTCGAAGAGATATGGCGTACGCAGGAGTTCGATAATCACCACGGCGGGGTCCTGTTGGTCAACGGAAATCTCTACGGCACGAGCACCTTCCGCAACAGCAACTTATGGGTTTGCCTGGACTGGGAAACCGGACGGAACAAGTATATGGACAAAGGTGTAGGCAAAGGCTCGCTCACATACGCCGATGGAATGCTGTACACACTAAGTGAGAATAGCGTCATGGGACTTGTCCGACCAACTCCAATGGGCCATGAGCCGGTCAGCTCATTCAAGATTCCCAAAGGCGGAAAAGGTAACAGTTGGGCTCATCCCGTGGTCTGCGGCGGCAGGCTGTACATCCGCCACGGCGAGTTCCTTTATACATACAGCGTGAGGTAAAAAAAGCATGTATAGCTCAAGAGATTATACTTGACCGGAATGTGGGTGATTTGGTATAAAAAAAAAATAGCGAACCCGATGAACCACTGTGTTTTCTCATCCCGTCTCAGCTCAAAAACGCAGACAAAGTCATATTTTCCCGCTGCTCCCCATATTTCTATCCCTTGAGCGTTTTCTGCATACTTTCAAAGATTTCTATTGTTAATTTCTGTCGATATTAAGACGATATAGAAATAAGAACGCGGCAATACGGCTACTGCAAGAAAAGGCAAATTAACGTATGCAGATTATTGTGAGCAAACTAATCGGACAGCAGAGGTGCCTGAGTGAATTCTATGGGTATTCTTCACGGGAGGTTTTTTTATGGAAACTATGTTAGTCGAAGCGGATGAGCAGATAGAAGTTACTAAGAAATGTCCTTTTTGCGCCGAGCAAATCCAGAAAGAGGCTATAAAGTGCCGTTTTTGCGGTGAGCTCCTCGACAAACCCGTCACATCGAAAACAAAATGGTATTTTTCCACATCCGCCGTTGTAATTACTCTGTTGTGCTTAGGTCCGCTTGCCCTGCCATTTGTATGGCTGAACCCGCGCTATAGAATAGTTACAAAACTCGCTGCCACGGTTATTGTTATTGCGCTTAGTATTTTCTTTTCTTATCTCACGGTGAACATATACCTCCGATTGACCGAACAAATAGAGTCACTCGGGCTGGGTTGAAGCCAACATTTCCTGGACAGATAAAACGCAGAGAAGGGAATGATAGATATAAAAGAATAGCTTTTATATTTTCATCGACTTATCTTACCCCTTCAGTCGCTAAATAGTCCAGCCTTGGCGGTAGTGCGGCTTTATAAATCTGTTGGCATCGGGAACGTTTGTAATATTCATGTTTTTCCAGTCGAATTCAAGTTTCTTGCCGGCACGGATTGCGACGTTGCCCATGAGCGTGAATTCGGTGAGGGGGCCGGAGTAGTCGAAGTGTGTGCTCGGTCGGCCTTTGCCTCTGCATGCATCGAGCCAGTTGCGGTGGTGTTCCTTGACGCGGGGCAGGGTTTTGCGAGGTCTCTGATAGGCCTGCATCCTGGTTTCGGGGATGATGCGAGGGGACCGCGACCAGCCGCCGCCGAGGATGGCGCCCTTTGTGCCGATATAGAGGATGCCATTATCACCAAGGCTTCTGCTTGCTTCCAACTCCACAGGTCGTGGCGGCATAAGTCCGCCTTCATACCAGGTGATGCGGACAGGTGACATACCGGGACGGGCCGGGAAATGGAAGTATATGAGCGATGCAGCGGGACAGGTCTCATCAGTGGTGCCGGAGGAGCTGGCCTCGACGCTGAAGGTAGTGCTTTGTTGCAATTTGAGCGCCCAGAAGGCCGGGTCCAGATGGTGGCAGGCAAAGTCGCCGATAGTACCGGAGCCAAACTGCCACCAGGCGCGCCAGCGGACGGGGGCATAATCTGGATGATAAGGACGGGGAGGCACAGGCTCGAGCCAGCGCTGCCAATCAAAACCGGCAGGCACCGGAGGCGTCTCCTTGGGTAGGTCGGTGAGACTGGTCCAGCGGTTAGCGCCTGTGCTGGTCCAGGCGTGCACGTCGTGGACGTCACCGATCGCACCATCCCAAATCCATTCGCAGGCAAGGCGGATGTCCTCGCTGGAGTGTCCGAAGTTGCCGAGCTGCGTAGCGACGCCGGCCTTGCGGGCGGCTTCGGTGACAATGCGGGTCTCGTAGATTGTGCGGCAGAGGGGCTTTTCACAGTAGAGGTGTTTACCCTTGGCGATTACGGCCAGGGAGATGACGGCATGAGAATGGTCCGGCGTGGCAAGGAGGACGGCGTCGATGTCTTCCTCGTCGAGCATTTGATTGTAGTCATGGTAGGTCGGGCAGGCTTGGCCGTACTGCTTTCGGACCAGCTCGAGGGCAGGTTTCATGCCCGCGGTGCCGCCGTAGTAGAACATGCTATAGTCGCTGAACTCGTTGATGTCACATAGGGCAGCGATGCGGACGTCGGGCTCGTTGAAAAGTTGCTTCATGTTGACGATTCCCTGGCCGCCCGTGCCGATGATGGCGACGTTGACCTTTTCGCTCGGTGCAATGTTGCCGCTCCCCCCGAGCACGTGGCGAGGTACAATGGTCAAGGCGGTGGCCGTGGCGAGGCCACCCAGAAAATCCCTCCGGGTAATCCTCTTCTTCGCGTTAATGGAATTGGCTTTTTGAGCTTTCATATAGTTCTCCTTTTTGCGTTCATCTGCATTTCAGTGATTGCTAAATCCCTTGTCCTTCTCGTAAGTTCCATCCGGAAATATATTGCTGACTTATTAGCCAAAAATTAATCGGCGAATCAGCCTGTAATCCGTATTTTATACCAGGGAGAATAAATTGTGAAGAACATTCTACCGATTATTACAGGCCAATCCTGCAATCTGCGTATGGATTCAGTTTTTATTTCATTGTCAATGAGTACAAAAATAACTCTAAAGATGGCCATCGGACTCATTTGTCCTGATTAAAATATGGTTGAAACAAATCTTGACCATCTTATCATAACTGCTTGCAAATAAAGAAGGACGGAATTTTCGGTATGCACAGAGTGCCTGAGTGCTTATCAGACGCGTTCGCAAGTCCGAACAAATGCTTGCAGTCCTCCCAAAAGGGCAGCATAATTACATCAAATTCAGTGTCTAAAAGATTTAGTTCCCAACAGCAATAACAATTTGTACAGGGCTGCTTTTGAATAATTACCGTACTAAGGAAAAAGAAGAGTCAACGAATAAAAGGGTAATTAAAATACCCTATGAAGACTCATTTATAGAATTACCAATACGTGGGAATGCAGAAATTACCGAGCTGATACCTCCCTACATAGAACCACTAAATTGTCAGCAAATTCTTCATTCCATAAAAAATCCTACTGCCAATGCGCCCCTTTCTGAAATTGCCAAAGGCAAAAACAATGTGGTAATAATCCTGGAAAATGCCACACGCCCTTTAGATACTTCTTTTATCGCCTCGCTTATCGTCGAGGAATTGAGCAAGGCAGGCGTTGCCGATGAAAATATCACCTTTCTCTTTGCCAACGGCGCCCATAAAGACATGGAAGAGTATAATTATAAGGACAAATTAGGGGATAAATTCAAAAATTTCAAAATAATCAATCATGATTGCGAAGGTGAACTAATAAACCTGGGCAAAACAAAACTGGGAAGTCCAGTTTTAATAAATCCGTTGGTTCTTGAAGCCGATTTAAAAATTGCTGTCGGGACAATTGGACCCCACTATGGTGACGGTGTTTCCGGAGGGGCTAAAATATTATTTCCGGGTTGTGCAGGATTAGAATGGATATTTAATAACCATAACCTGAAAAGAGGCGAGCTTGGTGTAGTTGATAACCAATGGAGAAATGATACTGAAGAATCAGCCGGCAAAGTTGGTATTGATTTTATGGTCAATGCGGTACTGAATTACAAACGAGAAATAATCGGTCTATATTGTGGAGATTGGATTAAAGCACATAGAGAAGGAGTAAATTTATCATTAAAGGCTTCTGTAGTCGAGCTGCCTTATAAAGCAGACTTTTGCATAGCGGGCAGCTCTCCCTTTGATTTGAACTTCATTCAAACGTTAAAAGGTCTAACGCAAATACGAACAGTTATCAAAGAAGATGGAACGTATGTGATGCTAACATCCTGCCGTCAGGGTTTAGGAAATCATCGCTGGCTATTGGACGAGAGAATGTTGGAAAGAAGACATAAACGAAATGCCAACTACGATTCGGCTATGACAGAAATTATTTATAGTACACATTTGCTGGAAAATGAATTACATTCATATTATCCAAAGCAGGTAAAACTTGTAGATGATATTAGTAAACTAAGGCAGATGATTGCATCATTAGATAAACCCGGTGAGAAAGGCATTATTCTTCCCTTTTCTCCTATTACCATTCTCCGGTATTCTTGATTTTATTTTTCTTACATACTATTGCGATAAGAGCCAAAAAGGTTACAGTGCTCCGAATCGACATTGTTATCAGATGATTTATTTGAAGACCTTAGGGACGCATTCATCAATATAGGGCATTTACGATTTGGCAATAAGACTGTGAGGTTACCGATGAGAGCAATCCAGATAGTAGAGCCGAGAAAGATTGCGATGCTGGACGACGCTCCAAGGCCCGAGCCGGTCGAAGGAGAGGTGCTTGTGCGGTGCAGCCACGTGGCCCTTTGTGGAAGCAATATTAGCCAATACGCAGGCAAAGGTCTCTGGGGCGACATTGATTTTCCTTGTCCGGTGGGCTGGTCCGGACATGAAAACATCGGTATAATAGTCGAGTCTCGCTGTGGTGACTGGGAAGAAGGAGCGTTGGTGCTGGCCCTGCCTCACGGCCCTTATGGTTTCGCCGAGTACATCGTCTCCCGACCTCCGGCCATTGCCCGTTTGCCCCGGGACACGCCAGACCCGGCGGCGCTGATTGTTGCCCAGCCACTGGCGACGGTGCTTCGAGCGCTTAAGCGAATGGGTGACGTTATCAACCAAAGCTGCATTGTGGTCGGCCAAGGCCCAATGGGATTGATATTCACACATGTGTTACGGCTGATGGGAGCGAGTATGGTCATTGCGACCGACCTGCTCGACTGGCGTTTGGAATGGTCCAAACGCTACGGAGCCGGCCATATCATCGACGCTTCGAAAAAGGATGTTATCAAGGTCGTCAAGGAGCTGACTAACGGCCAAATGGTTGACTTGGCAGTTGAGGCGGCCGGGTACGTCGATTCACTGAAGACCGCCGCGTATCTGCCAAGGCACGGTGGCAGACTGTTGGTTTTCGGTGTGCCAAACTTTGAGCTGCAGGAGTTTCCCTGGTATCATGTCTTCCGCCAGGAGATTCAGGTCAACACCTGTGTCGGCCCTGAGTGCGGTCTATTCTTCCAAACAGCGGTGGACATGGTCCTTGATGACCGGGCCTCGGCCCTCACTGAGATGGTCACCCCGCGCATGCCCTGGGACAAGGCCCCGGAGGCCTTCGAGATGTATGCCGAATGCGCTAAAAACTCCATGAAGCTGACCCTTGAAGTCTAACCAAAACGCTTTTGCAGTCTGGACCGGGATGAGCACATACGGTAGAACCAACAGTTTTTATATTCTGCACTTGAACAATCCGCCGCTCAATTCAATCGGTTTTTAATTTCTCTAAGGGCTCGGTGCAGCTATCAGAAATACTGCCGGTCATCAAGCATCTTTTTCATCCGCCGGTGCGAACCATCTGCCTGCCAGATGCGCGCCTGCCGCTGCGACCGAAAGCACGACGCACAGGCTGCCGATTGCGTACCAGCGGCTTTGGTCGTCCCAGTAACCTTTCAGCCCCAGGCCAATAAAAACGAAACCGGAAACCAGATTCAACAACCATAGCCACCCGGGCAGCCGTAAGGCTTTGGGAAGAAATCTCCTGTCCATCCACAGGTTCATCAGGCAAAACAATCCACAACCTAATACACCGGTAAACAGATTGGCGGGAGTCAGGATAGCCAGGAGCAGGCGCGGCTTGCCCGTGGCACCTGTGGACTGATAAGCAAACAACCATAACAGAATTGCACATGCACCGACGGCGCACCAGGTGACTGTTATGCGCCTGATGCGGCGGGCATGCCGGATGGCAAAGCTGCGACTCACCGAGTGCGTCATTTCGCTGACGATACTGCAAGCGACTTCCAGTGTGCCATAGAGCGTTCCGAGCATCGTCAGGAAAGCTCCCGCCACGTACAGCGGCAGCAACCAGGGATGTATGCCCGTGACGAACGCCGACTGGAGGTTTAGCAGATTCTTCTCGTCGGGGATCTTGTGATGCGGGCCGAGGACCAGCGTTCCCGAAGCTACGAAGACGGCGCTGAAAGCGATGATGACGAGAAAACTGATGGAGCAATCAACCAGCGGAGCGCGGACCCACCGGCGAACCGGATGTGCCGGGTCACCGGCGATTTCGGCAAGCCGTTCGGCAGAGACCGGACCCTCACCGGCCTGCCCCCAGGCTTTGTCGCGCATAAAAGAGGTGTATGCCAAATAGTCGAAACCGGCGCCGCCGATAACGCCAACGTAACGCGTCGTCTCGACCCACACCGGCTTACCGGCGATATGCGGATACTCGGCGCTGAGCCACTGCGGGTACACATAGGGTTGCGGAATGACGGCCCCCTTCAAAAGCTCCAGCCAATCCGGGTTGTAAAGAACCAGCGTCACGCCTGCGCTAAATACCATTGCGGCCACAATAATCAGTTGAATGCGCTCCAGCGTCGAGTAACCGCGCAAGGCAGTGATAGCGACCACGACGGCCAGAATCGCTGCGCCCCAGAGGTAGTCGATGCCGCCTCCCAATATTTCGCTCGTTCCTGTCATCCAGGCGGTCAAGTTGCCAAGGACACCGCTGTGGAAACTGACCCATATCGGCAGGCAAACGGCGGCGAGCAGGAACAGCGCCAGCGTCAGCCAGCCGCGGGGTCCCGGCAGATCGAGCATCCGCTGATAGGGGTGGACGCCGGTCAACACCATGTGACGTGACGATGCCACTACCAGGCCCCACTTCAGCAGCGAGATGACTACGAACAGAAACAGGATGCGGTATCCAAAGATTGCACCGCCTCGGCTCGAAAAAATCAGCTCGCCGGTCCCGATCGTCAGCGATGCAATGATTGCTCCGGGGCCGAAGACCTTCAGCCAGTCCAAAGGGCGGCGAGGCAATGCGCCGAAGCGACTCTCGCCGGTGGCGGTTGTAGCTGACGTGTCGTCCATAGTCGGGCCCGGGCGTGTTATTCCCAAGACAAGTGAGTCTCTCTGCCGGATGTCACGGCAATTGGGACAACGGTACTTAAAATGCTCATAAAGCGGCATATAATACATCCTGTCAGGAATGACAGAATATGTAACTCTAATATAAGGAGGCATTTCAAGTGAGTAGAAAGATACTTCGAAAATTGGGGCGACGCAAGGAAGAAATCCACAAAAAGTTGCAGCCGTATCAGACATTTATACCCATAAGGACTTTCAGCTCCAGTGTGTTAATACTTACCGGCAGTTGATAAGGATACGAGCGGTGGCCGGTTAAGGGGCTGGGCGTTGTGGATTTTTTGGGGAGGCGGATGGTAAGGACGGTGCGTGTTCAGAGACTACCAGTCGGTGCCGGCAAGGTCGATATCACCGGGAGGAAATTGCCTTACCCCAAGAGGATAGAACATCGTAATGTTCTTAGCCGGAATAGGTATCTTACCTTCCCGTCGTGGCTCGCCTGGCGAAGTCGAGACGCGACAGGCTTTGTCATCACGCATATAAACTTCAGAATCAAGTTTGTGCCAGCCCATACGGCCATATACTATCTTCATTCTATTGAGGCAAAACAGAAGTCCTGTGTCAAAGCGGCGTCTATTCGCTTCCTCCATTGTAATGGACATCATCCTATCTGAAAGGCCCGTACCTCGATAGTCCGGCAATACACACAAACTCTGTACCCCGGCAACACGCACTTTCGATAAATTGCGGCCGACAGTTACAGACCGCTCCACCACCGCAGTGTGCGCTACAATCGAATCTCTATCATCTCTGCCAAGAACACGATAGACAGGAACACAATGCCACCAGTTGTGACGTTGGAAGTGTTCACGGTCGGAGGGAAAACATACAACCAAGGTTTCCCGAATGGCTTTGTCCATATCCGGTGAAATGTTTTCCTCGTTGATAACACAGAACCGTGTGTCGTGATGTTTTGCTTTTGTTTTCATCTGCTGCAATGACCCCGAGGCTTTCCCCGTCTTCTAAACGAAAGTCATCAGAAATCCTATAGCATAAAGGACTAATCCAACAAGATAGGAAAACCATATATTTGCGAATCTTACCGATGGTGTGATTATTTGATATATGAAGCAGACTGCAAGCATGAGTATGGCAAACGCTTGTAAGCTTATTCCCAATACTTTTCTTTGATTCATTTCTTCCATATTCTCACCTATAAAACCAGCCAGAAGATTAATGTCAGCGATATTCCAATCACCAAAGCTACAACACTCCAGAGACGCCAATCCATTATCAGTTTTGTTTTTTCTTCTTCCTTTTCTTCTATAGTACCCCAGCAAAGACCTTTTAATTTTTCTTCAGGATATGGTGTGGTAAAATGGCTGCCAACAATTGTTATTACTGCTGTCAAGATTCCTCCCGCCCATCCAGCCCATACAAATGACCACCAATATGGTATGAATCTTGGTCCAATTAACGTGTCCAAGATAACGGCAGATACTGTACCTGCCAGCAGGCCTACGAAAGTCGGTACAGCCGTTGCTCTTTTATAGAATATCCCAAGTGTCAGTGCCATAAACAACGGAAATTGTATGTATGAAAGGACAGACTGCCATGCAACGTACGCTGTACCAAAAACGGGAAAAACCACGGTTGCGAATAGTGTGCCGCAAATCAAAATCAAAATTATAAATGCTCTTCCTGCCCAGACATAGTGCATATCCGGTTTGTCCTTAACTAAAAACCTCTGATATATGTCTCTGGTTAAAACTGTCGACATGGAAGTTAGTAATGAATCGCAGGATGACATTCCCGCGGCATAAAGTGCGGTAATCGCGGCGCCGGCAGTACCAACTGGAAGCAATTCAGTAACCATTTTCGGCATTGCATCGTCCGGATTGTTCTCGACTATCTGAGGATACAATACGACCGCGCAAAGACCAAAAAGCCCCCAAATAAACGTCATCGGGAATTTCATTATGCTCCCTACGACTAATGCGGTTCTGGAATCTGCAACTGTTTTACAGGCAAAAGTCCTTTGCAGTGTGTTTTGGTCTGTACACCAGTACGCAAGACCCAAAGAAAGCGTACCTATGAACATCGCCCCCCACCAGGTATCGGGATTGCCTTCAGCCCTGCTCAACACTACGTGAAACATCTTGGAAGGCAGCGCTTCACGCAGACCAGCCCATCCTCCAACAGCACGCATAGAAAAAAAGACTAACCCTGTAGCGCAGACGGTCATGATGATAAATTGAAGAACATCGGTAATCATCACACCCTTGAGACCGCCCAAAAAGCAATATGCGCCTGTCACGCCGGCAGCTACAAGTAACGACACCCACGATGGCCACCCGATAATCAATGATATTGGCAGCGCCATCGTATAAATTACGACACCCAGAGTGAGTGTCCTTACTAAAACGAATAATATCCCCCACAATGCTCTCATTGAAGGGTCATATCTTCTTTCCATAAACTCAGGGATAGTATAGACACCGCTTTTTTGATAATGCCTCATGAAAATCCACGCTGAAATTATACACGGGATGGTGCAAGCAGGCAGCCAATCATAATTCAACCATGCCAATCCGCTTGCCGCAACTATGCCGGTAACGCCTATATATGTTTCCGGGCCTATATCCGTCGCCTGCAAAGAACAGGCGGCTATCCACCAGGGCATCTTTTTCCCGGCAAGGAAAAAATCCTTTTGCGACTTCATATACCTGCTGAAATACGCACCCAAACTCAGCACGATAACGAAATAGCCGATGATAATTACAATATCTGGCCATGCAAGCATCGATACACCTCAAATATAGAAGTTCGTTGCTGGTTAAGAAATAATCGCTGTTTTTGTTTTTTGGGTCTTCGCATTCTGTCCCTTTATTACCAGAGCGTGACGTGCTCCTATTCTACATGTTTATTTCGCTGTTTTCCATGTTTTCCTGCTGAACGACCGTTGCCCTGCCG
>JABUBO010000639.1_pt1 | contig 11427 bp, 11 predicted proteins | sample 7240361 | NCBI WGS metagenome assembly JABUBO01 (sample SAMN07256346, study PRJNA390944) | subsurface metagenome | isolation source: Methane hydrate marine sediment | place: Pacific Ocean: Eastern North Pacific, ODP site
CAATTATGGGAGCAATATCTCGCTGTAATTTGAAATAAAAGGGTTGTGAAAAAATTTAAATGTCATCACTATCTTTTGTAACCACCCAAAAATAAAAGATAAAAGACATTCACTTGTATTATTTTAAAATTTATGAAATATACTTGATTATGGAAAATCGGGAACTATAACTTATAAATAATTAAGGTGTAGTAATTTATCATCAAAATAGATTATATAATAGATAAAATAAGTAAAAAAATAGAGAAAAAAAAGGAATTTGTTTATTTTAGGGATTTTCTCCGTTTTTTAATGAGAAATTTAATCAGAGCGTAAAAATATAAAATCTATTTTAATAAATATAGAATTGCTAAGCTCTTCAATGTGATTTCAAATTAATATAAAAAAAATATAGTTTTATTAACATTGTCCAACGAAAATTAAGTGATAAAAATGGAAGGAAAATATATTTTAACTTATGATTTGGGTACGGCTAGTCTTAAAACTGCACTTTTTGACCTAAATTTAAATATAGTTTATCAAGCAATTGAGAAATATCCGATGTATTATCCGAAACCAGGATGGGCAGAGCAAGAAGCAGAAGATTGGTGGAAATCTGTTATAAAAACAACTCAAACTATTATTCAAGGAAATAATATAGATCCAAGTGAAGTGGCTGCGTTAAGCTTCGATTGTCAAGGGAATTGTACAGTTCCTATAGATCGAGAGGGTAATCCTTTAATGCGAGCGATTAATTGGCTCGATACTCGTGCGTCTATAATAACACATAAATTTACGAAAGGAATAATAAAAATATCCGGCTATGGTTTAAGAACACTTCTTATGTTTCTTAAAATTACGGGGGGTGCTCCAGGAATTAACGGGAAGGATCCAATTTCACATATTCTATGGATTAAGGAAAAAGAACCAGAGATTTATAAGAAAACTTATAAATTTCTAAGTTGTAAAGATTATGTTATTTATAAATGCACTAATATAGCTATAATTTCCAGAGATTTAGCTAATACAGCATGGTTAATGGATACTAATCCGAATAAATTTATTTGGTCAGAAAAAATTTTAAACAAATTTAAAATAGATAAGGAAAAACTACCTGAGATAAAAAAATCAACAGAATTAGCGGGAAAATTAACTAAAAATGCTGCTGAAAAGCTTGGTCTGAAGCCAGAAATTCCCGTCATTGTAGGATCATTTGATGGAACTGCTGCGGCAATAGGTTCAGGAGCGATATTAAATAATCAAATCCATATATGTCTGGGTACAGCGGATTGGATCGCTACTCACATTTCTGAAAGAAAAAAAGATCTTATGCATTACACCGGATCAATTTGTTCTGCAAAAGATAATTACTTATGTTTATCGAAACAAGAAACTGGTGGGGCATGTTTAGACTGGATTAAAAATCAAATGTTTAAAGAAGAAGTAAATAAATATAAAGAAAATCCTAAAGAGCTTTATAAATATCTGGATTCGATTGTAGAAAAAATTGAGCCTGGAGCGAAAAACCTTCTTTTTACCCCCTGGATGTATGGAGAAAGAAGTCCAATAAATGATCCAAACCTTAGAGGAGGGTTCTATAATCTCAGTCTTGATCATGAGAGAGCAGATTTACTTAGAGCTCTATATGAAGGAATTGCGTTTAACATTAAATGGGGTTTAAAATTCGTAGAAAAATTAGTAGGAACTACTGAAAGTATTAATCTTATTGGTGGCGGTGCTCAGTCAGATATTTGGTGCCAGATTTTAGCTGATATATTAGAAAGAGATATCAATCAAATGGATGAGCCTGATTTTGGAAGCGTAAGAGGCGCTGCAATAATTGCAATGGTGGGTTTAGGTATTTTCAAAGATTTTGTAGAAACAATTAAATTAATTAAAATTAAAAATATATTCACACCTAATCCTAACAATAAAAAGATTTACGTTAAGCTTTTTAGTGAATACATTAAAATCTATAAGAGAAATAAAAAAATGTTTAAAAATTTAAATACATAATATATTCAAAATTAAATTCATTAGAGAAGATATTGATGATAAAATGAATCTTCAAAAAATCATTGATGATTTTAAAAAGGAAAACCCGCCTCTTGATAAGAGTAAAATTAATATTCCCGATTTCATTCCTGATGGAAAATATCTAGGCATTTCTCGTAATACTATTGTTGTAATTGGCGATACTCTTCAGGAAGTAGTGCGAGAATTATTTAAAAAATTTCCAGAGTCTGCGGTTGGTGTCATGCGAAAAGGTAAAGAATTAGAATCTTTTGAGACATTATATTGATTATTTTCATCAGAAAGTACTAAAAGTTATCACCAGGTTGAAAAAAGGGAAAATTTTTATCCATTTTTAGAATTTTCAATAATTATTAATGGAGAAGAACAATCCCTCTTAGGATTAATCGATACTGGTGCCACAATCATGACTTTGGATAAAAAGTTTGTTAATGAATATAATATAAAATCGTTTGAAAAGACTAAAGTTTTAACTGCAAATGGAATTATCGAAGCATCGATTTATAAATGCAAATTCCGTTATGAAAATCAAATAATTGAATTAAAAACTATTAGTTCAGATGTTAGTGGTCCATTAGCTATTCAGGCATTAGTCGGTAAAAATTTCATTGATAAATTTAATCTGATGTTTCTAGGAAAAGAAAAGCTATTTTGTCTTCAAACATTATACTAATCCACTCAACTTTATTAATTTATACTGAAAATTCTCAAGTTCAATTTATCCTAATTTTTGTATGCTTTATCTAATTTTTGTAAGAGTAACATATAAATACGTAAAATTCAATAATTCCTTAATTTTAGTGCCATATTAAATAAAAAAACAAAGAGATAAACAATTAAAAAAAAACATATTAAACCTGAAAAAATTTATTATTCTGATGATAATATGAGTGAAGAGAATTTAGATATATACCATGAATTGCAAAGACACCTCGATAAAATGCCAATTGGGTTTCCTACAACGAGATCGGGAGTTGATATCCGCATATTAAAACATTTATTCACACCTGAAGAGGCAGAGATAGCCAAGAAATTGAGTTTCATTCCAAAACCTTTGAAAAAAATTTATCGGTATGTAAAGAAGTCTGGGATATCTATCGAAGAGTTAGAGAAGATTTTAGACATCATGGTTAATAAGGGGTCCATAAATTACGATAAAAAAAATGATAAGAAATACTATGGAAATGCCCCCTTTGCAATTGGGATGCATGAATACCAGGTAAGTATACTCACAAAAAAGTATTATAAAGATGCTCAACAATATATTGAGGAGGCATTCTTAGATGAGTATGTAAAGATGGGACCCCAGATACGCACCATACCAATGGAAGAAAGCATTACACCAGAACATCATATAGCAAGTTATAATGATCTAGAACAAATTATTGAAAATGAAGAGGGTCCATTCAGTGTGTTTAGCTGTATTTGTCGTAAGGGGAAGAGACTCATTGGACAATCATGTAATCAAACATCTCGGGATGAAACTTGCATGACATTTGGGGGTGGAGCTCAATTTTTTATAGATCAAGGATGGAGTCGAAAAATAAGTAAAGCAGAAGCCCTTGAAATCTTACGTAAAAATGAAGCTGATGGTTTAGTTCTTCAACCAGCAAATATTAGAAAACCTGGTTTTATTTGTTCTTGTTGTGGGTGTTGTTGTGATATTTTATTAAATGCTAAGAAGCTAGTCCGTCCAATAGAAGCATTTACGACCAATTATTATGCAGAGGTTGATATAGAATTATGCACAGGATGTGAAACTTGTGTTAATCGTTGTCAAATGGATGCCTTGACTCTTATTGACGACACTTCTGTAGTAAATCTAGATCGATGTATTGGTTGTGGTCTCTGTGTTCCAACATGCCCTTCAGGGGCTATGCACCTTAATAAAAAAGAGGAAGAAGTCGTCCCCCCAAAAGATAAAACCGAATTATTCCTCGGTTTTGTGGATAAAAAAGCGGAACTGGCTCGAATTAAAAAGAACCAGTAAAAAACAAGTTCAGATTGAATCATATAATTTAATTTTATTCAATCTTTTTTTAATATTATTCATTTTGCATTATGAGAGAATATTACTTATTATCATACATTTTATAATTTTAGGCAGTAAATTGAATTTAAGAATATTTGGGAATACAGAATAAAATAAAAAAATGTGCTAAATAATTGATGAATATTGATATAATTGATGTATTTCTTCATCCTAGATCTGTTGCTGTCATAGGTGCTTCAAAAAATCCTATGAAAGGCGGAAATCGCATTGTAAATAATCTTATACAAAATAATTTTAAGGGAAAGGTTTTTCTTATAAACCCAAACTCAGAAGGTAAATTGCTCGGTTTAGAATTTAAGAAATCAGTTTTAGAAATTGAAGATGAAGTTGATCTTGCAATCTTTTATGTACCAAATCGACTCATACCCGGTCTATTAAAAGATTGTATAAAAAAAGGCATTAAAGGGGCAATTATTGAGGCATCTGGATTTGAAGAGGTTGGTAAAAAGGGTCTTGAATTAAGTGATCAAATCCTTAAAATAACAGATAATTTCTCGAAAATAAGAATTGTTGGACCGAATTGTATGGGACTTACAACAATTGATGGTGATAGCGAAGATGATGAAAAAGGGGGGTTTTTTTGTGGGTTTGGCGTTTTTACAGATTATAAAAGGGGAAATATTGCAATAATAAGTCAATCGGGAATGTTGAATGGGGGATATCTCATGCATCTAATGTCAAAATATCCGAATCTTGGTTTTCGATATTCATGTTCCATTGGAAATAAAATGGATTTAAGTGAATTGGAATTTTTGGAATATTTAATAGAAGATTCCACTGTCAATGTTATTGCTTTATATCTTGAATCATTTAAAGATCCAATTGAGTTCATTAAATTATGCAGAAAAGTCAAAAATATGCCAAATAAGACAATTATCTTAGTAAAGGGAGGAGTAACCTCTCAAGGTCAGAAAGCAACTTTAAGCCATACGGGAGCTCTTGCAGAGAATTCGCAATTGATTGATGCTGTAATTAAGCAAGCGGGTATAATACGAGCTTATAGCTTCCATGAATTATTTCAGTTTGCTAGAACTTTCTCAATGATGTATAACACAGGAAAGAAATTGCCTAAATGGGGTAATGTTTCAATGATTGCTGGTTCTGGAGGTGCAGGCACAATTTCAGCAGATCTCACCATAAAATATGGTCTAAATTTTCCTATTTTGGGAGATAAGGCATATAAAGCATTAGAAGATGTGTTTCCGGAGTGGATGCCTCCAAATCGATTCGCACTTGTAGATATATGGCCAGCTATGGAAAAAGCTATAATGAATAAGGTGGGACTTGATGCTGTAATGAATTCTGTTTATAAGGCAGTATTAAATGAACCTGATATTGAGGGTCTTTTTAATATGATGTTTTGTTCGAAACAATTTAGAGTTTTAAGTAATGTCGATCAAATAATTGAAATTGCTAGTCGATCTTCAAAACCAATATTTTTTTGGTTGATTGGTGAAGATAAGGAGGTTCGTCGAAATTCAAAATTGTTAGCTGAACATGATTTACCATCTTTTTCTAGTTTAGAAGAAATGGTTAAAAATTTTTGGGTATTAGTTCAAGAATCAAATAATAAAAATAAAATTTTAAATCAATTTATAACTCATAACTAATAAATTATTTCTCAAATATCAAAAATAAATTGTTATTCTTTCTTTTTTTTAAAATTTTATGTTTAATTCTTTTAAATTCTTTAATAATATCAAAAAAAAAACAATTCACTTAATTAAACTTTTCTGTGAATATGTTAAAAATTATAAGAAATATAAACGATGCTTAAAAGTTTAAATCTTTAAAATATGAAAATGATTCTCGAGTTCAATTTGTACCAATCTTTACAAAATTTATTCTAGTTTTTATAAAAGTAAAAATATAAATACAAAAAAGTTAAATAATTCTATGGTTATAAATTCCAATTTTATTGAATAAAAATTATAATGAGAGGTGAAAGTGATTTATGACATTCTTTATGGTGACTACTACATTTCCACCTGACAAGGCAAAAGGAGTAGGGAAGATATTTTCTTCAGGAAAACTAGCTAAATTACCACCCTTCGTAAAGCGTATAAGCATTTTTGTTGTGCCGGAAGGTAATATTAAGACTTATGCAATTTATAAGTGTGAAGATGAGAAAGCACATGAAGGATATAAGGCAATAGCAGAGAGATATACTGGCTACTACGAACTTGAAGGATGGAAGCACAAAATAGAGCATCTTTTAACACCAAACGAGGCATTACCGATGATAGGACTAGGTTAATCTTTCATTAAAAACAATGGGCTTAGTATTAATTGTAATAATTTTAAACCCTTTTTTTTTCATATTATTCTAAATTAAACTCTTTTTTGAATTTCGGTATAAAATCTTCTTTTCCCATATCAAACTATAGACTATACTAATTCTAAAAGAAATTGATGGAAGTGAATAACTTTTGATCTTTTACAGCTACAATTCTTATTTCTTTTATGTTTTTTTGATAATATTGTAAAAATTTTTATATAAACAAAAAGAAAAAGTAATTTGGATCTTGAATCCATTTTTATAAAAAAAAAATAATAGAGGTAAAAATAAGTTATGGCATATATTTTAGTAACCTCAACACTTCCACCTCATAAAATGATGGAATATGGAAAATTATATCTTTCAGGAAAACAAGCAGAGTATCCAGACTTTGTAAAACCTCTCCATCGATTCTCAGTGATGGATAATGATGCTAAGGGCTACGCACTTTATGAGGTTCCAGATGATAAAATTATTGATGGAATGAAGGCAATAGTGAAACGCTACGCTACGTATTTTACCGTTGAGGGTTTTAAGTGCAAAATTGAGCTTCTAATGGAATCGAAAGATGCTTTGGCAATTCTAGGATTAAGTTAATCATCCATTATAACGATTTAATATAAAAATTTTAAATTCATTTTTTTTTATTATTTTTCTTCTAAATTAAACTCTTTTTTAAATTTAGATATAAAGCCTTCTTTTCCAATTTCAAACCAGTTGCTACAATAATTCTCCATTTTATAACCCTCATCATAGGATTTTTCCCAAATATGATTGGCACACAGCCTTATACCATTAATTATCGCCTGATTTCTTGAAGCTAGAAATTTTGCTTTTTCCATAGCGACTGCCATTAATTCATCCATGGTGTTCACAAGCTCATCTATTAATCCAAAATTTAAAGCTTGTTCTGGCGTAATCTTTTCACCCCACATTAGTATCTTTTTTGTCAATAACGGACCTATCGTGCGAACCATCTGAGTTATACAGCCTGTTCCAGGAAAAACGTTTATAAGAATTTCTGGCATTTGGTAATAACCTTCATTAACTGCAACTCTATAATCGCAAAACAGAGGAATTTCAAGACCTCCACCTAACGCCCTACCGTTAATTGCTACAATAACTGGTTTCCCATTTAGAAGAATGCGAACAACTTCAGCCAATAATCTTTCAAGGTTTTTTACAACCGAAATATCCTTACCGCTTGCACTGGCGACGTCAATTCCAGTAGAAAAATTTTTACCATTGGCTGTCAAAATAATTGCTCGAATACGCTTATTATTTTGGCAATAAAGGAGTGCTTTCTTATAATTCTCTAATTGTTCTACATCAAAAGCATTTGAACGCTCAATTTTATTTAATGTTATAATTCCAATGCGATTTTTTATTTTAAATTCAATAAAGCGACCAAAATTAATTTCATTATCTGTCATTTTTTTTAAAAATATATTATTTTTAAATTGAAAATTGATATCGTTTAATATTTAATATTTATAGAATTTATCATTTTATTTGTTTTCAAAATTTTCCTTTTATCCAGCCTATTTTATCGGTTTCTCTATTATCAATAGATGGAATGAAAGGTTTGATATCTAAAACAGGGGTTCCATCGATTAAATCAAGATTCTCAACATAGATAAAATTCTTTTCAATTTTTTCCAATTTAAAAACCGAAAATCCTATTGGATTTGGCCTGTAGGGAGACCGTATTGCAAAGATCCCATGTTTAATATTATCCCAATGGGTTCTCGATTGAAGGTGCACTGGGGGTTTTACCAAGTGAAAATAAGATAGACATATTATGTATTCAAATCCTTCCAAATCTTTCAGACCATCTTTAAATTCTTCAAAAACTTCTATCCTTCCCTTTGCTTTAGAAAATTTAGGTTGAACGGGAACATTTCCATATGATTTAAAGGGAGAATGAATTTTTCCAATTGGTTTAAACTCTACTTCTACCATAATAATCATTATTTATGAATTATATTACCCCCCTGTAAGAGGTTCTAGATAATCCATAATATATTCTGCCAGAGAGCTATATGTCATAGTCAATTGTAAATCCCCCTCAATCTGCAGATCTCCACTCATATAAGCCGCAGTCCCATCTAATTCTCCACTAAAGAAATCTTTAGCAACATCGAGATCCCTAATTGTCATCGTGACATCTGGATCTTCAATTTCTTTATCAATCATCCATGAATATTTTCCATCTTTAAAAACTTGGTACCCTATAAAATTTCCAATTTTCCATTGTATTTTTGCTCCAAAATCTTCCATTTCCTCTTGAAGTTCCTCATCAACTTTAATAATTTCATCTAAACTTTTTAACATTAAATAAAATAGCATTTTAACCTGAAACTCTTTTTTATCCATAAAAACACCTCTTATTTGGTTAAATCTCCAAGATATTCTTTTACCGTATCTAAAATAAAATTGAGTCCTTCAGCTTTTTTAATATCCCCAGAAATTTTAACTTTATCCCCCATTTCATTAAAATCTTGCTTTCCAGTTAGTATTTTTAATGCAACTTCAGCATCACTAATTTCAATAGTTATAGTGGGATTTGTTGGCGCTGTTCCTTCAGAACCATTAATATCTCCATCTTTAATTTCAGTGTAAAATGAGATATCATCTCCAACTTTCCATGCAATTAATTCGTTCAAACCCTTTAATCTATCCTTGTAATCATCATCAAATTTCGCAATCTCTTTTGCAGCGTAATTTATCAAACTCATTAATACTTTGACACATACTCTTTCTTCTTTCGACATTTCTATAATCTCCAATCTATTTTTAGTTAACTAAAATTATAATAATTTGTAAATTTAAAAACTAATTAATGCTGAAAAATCTAATGCAATAATTATTTAGAAGATAATCCCAGTTAGAATTAAAATAAATTACTAATTTCATAAAATATTTCCCTGTAGCAGATATCTGATTTGTTCCAAAGTAAATTTTCTATATTCTTTAGCAGATAAAAGATAAGATTCCAATTTTATTGGTTCTGTAACACTTTCACGTAATTTAAGATCTGCCTCTACTTTCGCCGCTCCAAGAAGCACCCCATATATATAATATAAACGTTCAATAGCATCTTTTTTTTTTATTTCTTTGACATCTACAGCTTTTTCTACAATAACTGATATGTACTTCATTATGTGGAATGGTTTATAATTCTTTTCTAGGGGGCCAATTTTGTTGGAAGGAGGAGCAGAAAGTAGAAACATTATTTGAAATCGATGATAATCAGCACTTGCAAATTCCAAGAAAAATTCTGCCATTTTAAAAAACTTATCAGAATACGATTCTTGATGATTGTCTATTACTTCTTTTAATCCATCTCGAAATTCATTATAATATTTTATTCTTATTGCGATCCAAAGTTCTCTCTTACTCTGGACGTAATTATATACATTTGTTTGAGACATGTTTAAGCGTTTTGCTAAGGCTCGCAAACTAAATCCATGAGAGCCATATTTAACAAATAAATCTTTTCCAGTTTCTAGAATTTTATTAAACTGCTCTGCTTTTTTTTCTGGTGCTCGTGCTCTTGGAATTATTTTCTTCTTTTTACTTTTTTCCATTATGATTATCTAATTTTTTTAATAATTTATAATTCAAAGTTTAAATTTCTTAATATTATGATTATTAGATCGATTAATTTTTATATTTATATATTTTGATGAACGAGCATAGTTCATTTAAATTTTTATTAAACTATCTTCCTATATTCATAATATCTCTTACTGGGAAAGTTTTTCCCAGTTAAGCCATTTGTTTGAAATTAAACATTTAAATATAAGTTAGTATCGTTAATTAAATTAACCAACATAGATCATTTAATTAAATCTTTATAAAAAAAAACTATAGAAATTTATTTTTAAAAAAAAATTGAAAACAATATGGAGTGAAAGGATTATGACAGAATCTACAAAAATGAGGTATTCTGAAAAAATTACTAATAAGAAAATGATTTTATTTACATTAAGTGGACCAATCGGCGGACTTTTGTTTGGAATGTGGGGGAATATTCAGTTTTTTGCGGCATCGGTGCTTTTAATACCACAAGCTGTAATTACTGTGATTTACCTTATTTACTCAATAGTTGATAGCATCAATGATCCATTATTAGGTTATCTTAGTGATCGATCCAAAAGATTTACAGCAAAATTTGGAAAACGTTTTCCATGGATTATGATTGGGGCTATTATAAGTCCGATTTTACTCATTTTTTGTTTCATTCAAGTCGCTCAAATTAATGTTGATGAATTCGGTCGAGTGCTAAACCCTGAAGCAGTTTTAATAGCCTCTATATGGTTATGCGGTATAATGGTAATTTACGAAACATTTCGCACATTACATGAGATAAACCATACATCTTTGTTCCCTGATTTATTCCGAGAAGAGAACCAACGAAGGAAAGTTAGTGGAGTTGGAGGGATTGTAGGTGGAATAACCTCGATTTTATCTGCTATTTTGATTCCATTATTTATAGCAAGTCTAGGAGGGGCAACTAGCCTAACTGCTTTTTTATTTACTACAATAATAATTATTACTATTGCTTATTTATTGATTTTCCCCTATAGTTTAGGTGTTCGTGAAACTGATAAGATGAAAGCATTTCGAGTAGAATTAGATGATTCAGGAAAAGGTACTTCTCCAGTGAAAGAAGTAGTGATTCGTATATTTAGAGATAAAAATTGGATGGCTATTATAATTACGAATTTCTGCTGGGCTATAGCTGGAGCTTGCATGTTATATGGTTTAAACTTTTTTATCTTACATAATTTAGGATTGGGCATAGAATCTACCATTTTACCAGGACTATTTCATATTATAGTAAGTATTATTTCAGCACCCATTTGGATTAAGGTAGCGAAAAAGATAGGTGTTAAAAAAACTTACTTAGTGAGTTTGATTTTAAATGTTATTGGTTTCCTTGCATTTTATTTTGTAACTGATATTATTGGAGTGATTATAGTGCTAGCTTATGTAGGCATACCTACTAGTGCAAATTATGGTGTGATTATTTTTCTTGCAATGGCTGAAGGAATTGATAGCGCTGCTGTAAATTGGT
>JABUBO010000640.1_pt1 | contig 11420 bp, 9 predicted proteins | sample 7240361 | NCBI WGS metagenome assembly JABUBO01 (sample SAMN07256346, study PRJNA390944) | subsurface metagenome | isolation source: Methane hydrate marine sediment | place: Pacific Ocean: Eastern North Pacific, ODP site
AATTATTGTAATCAAATCAAATAATTTTGATTAATATGGTTCTGAAAGAAGAATTAAAAAAGAAAAAACCAGCTGAAGAACACGAAAAAAATGGTAAAACTAAGCAATACTTATTTGATTCGATGAAGTTAATTGTTGAAAATATAAATAAAAATATAAATCATCTTTCTGATAATTGGAAATTTACAAAGTCTTTCATAGATATTATATATGAAGGAATAAAAACCAAAAGACATTTCTTCTTATTAGCATCAGGCAGGAGTGCCATGATATTACAATGTTTTGCAACGCGGTTAGTCCATTTGGGAGGGAAAGCGTATATGGTTTCTAATTTGCAAAGCATTCCTGCTATGAAGAAGAAAGATATTCTAATTGTTCTTTCAGGATCAGGTACTACTTCAGTAGTTCAAAGTCTTTTAGGATCTTATGTAAATTCTGTAATTCCACACGCCATAATTGTAATAACATCTTATCCTGATACTACAATCGGCAGAATGGGGGATTTAACAATCAAATTATTAGGAAGAACAAAAAGAGACCAAGTAGCAAAAGGTAATGAGCTTGAAGCCATCCTTACTCCGGAGGGTACTGCCTTTGAACAAGTCGCATTTACTTATTTAGACGCGGTAGTTGCTGAACTAGCATTACGCTTGAAAAAAACTAATAAAGATATGTTAAAAAAGCACTCTCAAGGGACGTAAATTTTAATTATTTTATTTTGGTTTTAAAATTTTAATTTATTGTTGATTTTAGGATAAGTTCGTAATCCAAATATTAAAATAATTTATTATATTTTATATCAATGCACCTGTCTATAGTGTTTTTTTGAGATTCTAATTTTGGAAACAATGATAAAGAATCTTCCAACAGGTGCACTTTATAAAAATTTTGTGTTTGTAAATTAACTTGGTGCAAATAATATTAAATGAGTTTGGAAATAAAATCTTTAATTTTATTTAATTATTCAAAACCTAATACTTATTCCTATGCTGCTTTAATGGGCTCATTGGATTCCTACTCTACTTTTTCTGAGAATATTGAAATAAAAATAATAAACCAAGATTTATTTAAATTTTTTAAAAATGAACAAAATTGGAAGAATTATTCCAATTATAAACATATTATTTTATTATATTCACTATTCTCTGAGCAATTTCTTGGATTTTCTGATAAAATATTTAAAATTAAGAAATTATTTAAAGAACATATAGGGAAATCACCTATAATTATTGCTGGTGGGCCTCATCCAAGCGCAAGACCTATAGAAGTGTTAAAAGCAGGTGTAGATATTGTCATTCAGGGAGAAGGAGAATATAATTTTCCGAGAATTATAAATTGGATCCATCAAAAAGATTATTTAAATGAATCTTATGATGATTATCGCGGTAAAGGTGGAATATATTATCACTATAATAGCAAATTATGTTCAAAAGAAAGTTCGGAACGTTTAAATTTAGACAATTACTCATCGATATCTTTCAAACACAGATTATTTGGTCCAGTAGAAATTTCTCGTGGGTGTCCATTCTGTTGTAAATTTTGTCAATATGGAAATTTCTATAATAATATGAAGCATAAATCTATTAAGACCATATTTAAAACTATAAAAAAAGCAGTTGAAGTGAAATATGATAAAATATGGTTTCTTTCTTCGAATTCTTTTGCCTATGGATCAAAATCTCTAAACCCAAATCCAATGAAGGTGAAAGAATTATTAAGTAAACTTTACAAAATTGAAGGTTTAAATGAGATCTATTTTGGTACATTTCCAAGTGAAGTTAGACCTGAATTTGTGACACATGAAATGTTGGACTCTTGTATCCCGTACATTTCAAATAAATATTTTATTATTGGAGCTCAAACGGCATCAAATCGATTATTGCAATATATTAACCGAGGTCACACATTTGAAGATGTCTTGAATGCTATAGACATTTTAAAGGAATATGGATTTAATTCTCATCTAGATTTTATTTTTGGACTTCCTTCAGAAACTTCAGCAGATATTGATGAAAATATCCAATTTTTCAAATATGTTCTTAAACATAATAATATTAAAATTCATTTACATACTTTTATGCCTTTACCTGGTTCTAAATTTGAAAATGAGCCAGCTGGTAAGGTTATTCCTCTTCGACTACAAAAAATCTTGAGGCAATTAATAAGTCAAGGTAAGGCATACGGACAATATCAAACTCAACTAAAAGTAGCACAATTAATCGAAAATCTTTAAAAATCTTTCATAATTAAAAGGTTTAAAATTTATTCTAATATATTGAAAAGCTTTAATAAAATAAAATCTAGATTAAATTAAAATGAACAATGCAGTTAGTGTCTCCATTACTACGGGTGATAACCCAAAAGATGCTGTTATAAAAGGAATAAATAATCTTGGTGGAATATCAAAATTTATAGAAAAAGACGAAACTGTTTTTATAAAAATTAACTTAACCATGATTACCGGATTTCCTTCTAATGTTAATTTTAATACACTTATTGAAGTTATTAAACTATGCAAAACAGCTGGGGCTAAAAAAATTTATGTCGGCTCATTTCCATTTGAAAATCTTACAATCAAAGATGTTTCTGAAGAATTAGGACTCAAAGAATTTACCGAATATTTTGGTAGTGAATTAGCCTTTTTAGATAATAGTGATAAGTTAAAAATATCCAAAGAGGAGAAATTAAGACTTCAGAAAGAAAGTTTTAAGGAGGTTGAGGTTCAAGATTCAATTATTCAATATCCCAAATTAATTTTAAATGTAGATAAATTTATTTGCTTAAATCAAGTAAATGTCCATCCTTTATTTGATATTCGCTTATCCTTATTAAATTTATTTTCTTGTATTCCGTTCAAATTTAGGCAAATTGAACATCAAGAAGATGTAGAAAAAGATTATATTATTGCAGATCAATATAAAACAGATTTGATTTCAAGAATTTTGGATATCTATGAAATTAAAAAACCAAATTTAATAATAAATGATCTTTTCTACTTTATGGAAGGAGCAGCAGGTCCATTCATTTATAAAGATTCTAAAATTAATCCAATAAAATATATAGTATGTGGAAATGAAGCAATAGCAACAGACTATATAACTTTAAAAATTCTGGGACTTAATCCCAAAAAGAATTTCTTAATGTCTCATTGGATTGAAAAAAATATTGGTATTTCAAATTTGGAAAAAATAAATCTCTCAGGAGAAAATCTTGAAGATATTAATTTAACCTTTAAACAGTGTAAAAAAAGAATAGAAGATATTTATGTACAAAAATTAAATATCAAAAAAGGTCAGATTTGTAGTGGGTGCTTCTTGCAATCATATTATCTATTAAATTTTTTGAAAACTTTTATGTTAAAAGATTTGAACTATTTACCACAATGCTCGTATCTCATTGGAACAAATCCATTGGAACCCGATTCGCCTAATAATATAATATTATACGGAGATTGCGCAATAAAGACAACTGAGAAAAGAGAATTTCGAACTATTGAAAAAGAAGGAAGAGATATAAAGACTTTATTTCTAAAAAAAGCCATTATGGAAAAAAAGAATAAAAAAATATTAGAAGTCCCTGGATGCCCTCCAAACTTACAAGACACATTGAATATTTTTTTAAGATATTTTAAGAAAAGTAATCTTCCTGCACTAAATTTCTATATGAAAAAATTGAATAAAACCAAAAAAAACGGTTGATTTTGATGAGTCTTAATGAGATATTTAAAGAGAATTGGCTAAAAATTTTAGATTTCAATGTTAAAATTAGTGAGAAAAAGGATTTTGATAAATCTCTAATAAAAGTAAGAATTCCAATCACACCATTAGAAATAGACCCGGCTCTATTATATAAATTAGTTTCATATATTTATCCGGATTTTGTTAATGATAAGCAGCATGTTTTAGATATTATAATCTCAAATGATCGAAAAAAAATTGAGAAAAGCTATTTACATTTAACTTATAAAAATGGAAATCATTACCAAGTAAAAAAAATTGACCGGAATAACGAATCCCTTGAAGACCAAGATTTTAATAATTTGGGAGTAATTTTTAACAAATTTCAGAATAATTTAAGGGAAAAAGAAGGGATTACAATCTCTGGGTTAAGAATTTACACGGAAAAGGCAATAGATAAAATAAATTCATTAACTAGTAGTATAAATAATATTGATCTAAAAACTTATTTGAATAATCTATGCCAAATATTCTATAATCTCATCAATAAGAATATGTTATACATTTATCCTGAACCCTCTTTCATGACTTTTCTTAAACGTTTAGTTAGATATCTAAATTTTATTGATTCTAGTAAAATTTTTACATCAATTTTTGAAGTACTCCCTGAATTTAATAGTGGTATAATATTAGCCCAAGAAAATTTGTTCTTGTTAATTTTAATTAGGAAATTGACTTCGAATATTAATATCAAATTATTAGATCTTGAAGGTTTTAATTATGATTTTAATGAAATAAACAAAAAAACCTTTTTAAAAAAAATTACTAAAAAATTTAAACTTAAATCTTCCTATTATTTTAACTTTCAACAACTTTTGCATTTTTTAAATGATTTAATTGAGAGTGATTTTCCCCTTGAGCAAGGCCGGTTTTCACTTCTACTTCAAAAATTACTTTATGCTTATAAAAGCTATGAAATTAATTGGTACTCTTATCCAAGACCGATTATATATAATTTCTTTATAAAATTCTTTAGCCGATTAGTTGGATATAATGTTAATTTAAAAAAATTAAGCTACTGGGCTATTCCAGAATTAATTTGTAATATCCACAATTCTCTTTGGGGATTATCAAATAAATTAATAATCATATTTACAAACTTGGAATCATCAAATAAAGGAAAATCTAATGAGCAAGTTTTTTTAAAAGATTCAATTTCAAATGCTTACCTTATAGAAATATTTAATGGAAAACTGAAAAAAATTTCATTACTTGATAAATCAGATATAATTTCAGATAATCAATTAAATTCTTTATCTAATATTAGAAATATATTATCTTCTAAATTTGGATATATCTCATCAGTAATTTCAATTGATAAATCATTAATAAAATCAATCATTCAAAACTTTTTATTAAACTTGAATAGATTTAATCCATTTGCCAAATTAATAACTATAAGAAAATTTCAAAATCAAAATTACTTTAATATTTATCCGAAAAACACTTTAGTTCAAAACTTAAAGATCAGGAATTTATTACCAATTTTGATTGATAAATATGAATTTTAAATCTTAAGAGGGAAAAATATATGGAAAATAAGAAATGGATTTTTCTTTGCATTTTAGGTGGAAGTTTAATGATTATTGGGTGCGCTACAGGTAGTATTGTACTTTATGAAGTAATCTATGAATTAACAATAGGATATATTGGAGAAGAATTGGCAACAATTTTTTCAATAATTTTAAAAATCTTTGGATATATAGCCGCAGGTGGATTATTTTTTACTTCATCCAAAAATCAAGTAATGTATTATCTTCCAAAAATCCTTTAATATCATCTCCAGTATAATGTAATTTCTGATTATCATTATCGCACATTTTTTTCAAAGCTTCAAGTTTATTTCCTTCATTCAATTTAATTATCTCCATGAATTCATCTCTCTCAGCTCCTTGCAGATCTAATAAGTCCGCAAAAAGTTCATAACTAATAACCTTTATATTTTCAGGATACAAGATCGCTTTATCATTCGGGATTTCAATAATTAGTTTTTCATAACGCCAAGAAGTTCCGACAATAAAAATTAGAGCTTCATAATGTTGATATTTTATCGCTTTATTGATAATATTCTCTTTGCTGACCCAATTAGTAAAATCAAATTGCACAAATCTAATGTGTTTAATATCTTCTGGATCAATATTTAATCTTTGAAATAAATTATTCTTAGATAAAAGTTTCCGAAGATAATTAGGAATGTTTTTAAACCCGATATCAGCACATTTAGAACTACCTGAATATATTATTGGCTCGGAAACCATTTTCGGGACTTCGGGGGATTGTTTTCTTCTTTCATCAAAAACTTTAGTTAAATAACTTTTTACTAAGTTATGAGTAAGAATTCCTTTTTCTGAGGGAATCTTTTGAGGAAACTCTTCTTTAACCCAGTCTTCTCCCTTTTCTTCTACTAATATTTTTCGAACGGAGTAGTCAGACACATTATGTTTTTCAGCTAAATTATTTAAAGGGCCATGATTTTTGGCTGTCCCGTCTTCTATTATTGCCTTTATCTTCTCATCTGGGATTCTTTCTTGAGTTGGATATTCTTCTTTATACCATGCTTCTCCCCTCTCTTCTATTAATATTCCTCTAGCGGTTATTTGATCTACATTAAATTCTTCGGACAAGCTATTTAAAGACCCATGGTTTTCGGCTGTTCCAGCTTCTATTATTGCTCTTCTCTTTTCATCCGAGATGAGCCACGAATATTCTTCTTTATACCATGCTTCTCCCCTCTCTTCTATTAATATTCCTTTAGCGGTTCTTTGATGTACATTAAATTCTTTGGATAGACTATTTAAAGAGCCATGGTTATCGACTGTTCCAGCTTCTATTATGGCTTTTCTTTTCTCATCCGAGACTTTTTTGGGGGCAGTATATTCTTCTCTAACCCAATCTTCTCCCTTTTCTTTTACTAACATTCGTCTAATGGTTTTTGGAGCTAGATTAAACTCTTCAGACAATTTATTTAAAGAGCTGTGATTGTCGGCTGTCCCGGCTTCTATTATTGCTCTTCTCTTTTCATCTGGGATAATAACAGAATACTCTTCTTTATACCATGCGTCTCCCTTAACTTTTACTAAGATTTTTCTAATAGAGTCTATAGTCGTTTCAAATTCTTCGGACAAGCTATTTAAAGACCCATGGTTTTCGGCCGTTCCAGCTTCTATTATTGCTCTTCTCTTTTTATCCAAGATCTTTTCGGGAGCTGGATATTCTTCTCTAACCCAATCTTCTCCCTTTATTTTGATTAAGATTTTTCTAATAGATTTTCTAGTCGTTTCAAACTCTTTGGACAATTTATTTAAAGACCTATGGTTTTCGGCTGTTCCAGCTTCTATTATACTTTTCCTTTTCTCATCCGTATTTTTCTCATAAGGATTTATGGAAAACCTTTCATTATGTTTCTCTAAGTCACCATTATATACATCTTCTAAAGAAACTTTTCTTATTGTAACATTACTTATTCCTATGCCCATCTCTTTTAAAATTCCTCTAATCTCATTTCGAGATAAATTGGAAAATTTAATATGATTCTCTATGAACTTCTCAATTTCCTTATTCTCATTAACTTCATTTATTTTATCTAATAATACTTCTTTAACTTTATTGAAGATATTTCTATGATTCCTTAAAAAACTTTCAAAGCCGTTTGTGATATACACCCCCCAATTAGGATACTTTCCGACCTCGTCAGAGTATTCTTTAAAATAACGTTGTAATTCTGAGTCCATTAAGTTTATGTATTTCTCATCCCAATTTTTATTAACATCTAAAACGTTTTCTTTTCTCTCTCCCGATAATTCCTTTTTACCGCTACTTACTGAACAGGTTTCTTTACTTCCCGACTCGTCAGTTTTACCCATTTTCACAATCTTTAAATCTGGACTTGATTCCCGAACATTTTTTTCAATGTTATGCATTAGTTCGGAATTTTTTTGCGCCTCTTCTAATTCTTGATTTCCCACTTGGACTTTCATATAGATTTCTTTAAATTGTTCATATTCTGCGTCCTTACTCTGCAATTCTATTGCATCGGTTTTATTATGATGCTGAGATACATCCTTTTTTTCATCAAACCTAATACGCTTTTTTCTTAGATCGCTCAATTTTTATTCATTCAATTTTATATTAGTTATAAAAAGTTTAAACCAAACACATTTAAAGAGAAAAAAACAAAAAAGAATTTGGAAAAATAATAATTTATTAAAAGTTCCTTTTTTTTAAAATTAGTCTTTAACTATAGACTTGGGAAATTTATTATTGGTCTCGGAGTTGGCTTAGGATTGATTAGTTTAATAATATTTATAATAACAGGTATAATTCAGGGTACAATCACAGGATTTTTCATAGAGTTAATAACAGAATTAATCGCTTTAAAGGGCGGTTTTGGTTTTACTGGAGCAGTTCTTACATTTTTTTCTAGAAGGCAATTAAAAAAGGAAGAAAAAGAAGATTAAATTTACATTTTTTTTTTTAATTTTAAGCATAAAATGTAGGAATTAAAATATTCTCATAAACAATTAGAATTTAAATATTAGCGCAATTTACGTTAAATATATTTTTTAGCGATTAAATATTCAGCCGACAAAACTCCACCTCGCCCTGCACCCAGTTCAGTATTATGACATAGAACAGTAAATTTTAATCCGTTAATAAAATTCGTCTTTTCTATTCCACCAACATAAGTTATCATTCCCGTTTTATCATCCCCTTTATTATCAAGGTCAATTCTTGGTTGAGGTCGATAAGGGTCATCGAAAACTTTTATTGGGTGTTCAGGAGCATTTGGTAAATCTAGACCAGCTGTTTGTCCTTCAAAATCTCTCAATGTTTGTTTAATTTCTTCAATATCTTCAAATTCCTTAACTGTTTCTATAAAAACACTTTCCATATGACCATTTATAGAGGGTACTCGATTACACTTACAATCGATTAAAAATTCAAGATCATGTATTTTATCCTCAATTATTGTTCCAAAAATCTTTTTAATCTCTCTCATTACTTTTCTTTCCTCCCTCTCTATATGAGGAATAATATTTGCAATTATATCATAACTGGAAACGCCAGGATAACCTGCTCCTGTAATTGCTTGCATGGAAACCATATGAACACTTTTAATACCATATTTTTTTAAAATAGGATATAATGAAATTGCCAATCCGATAGCTGTGCAATTAGGACCAGGAACAATAAAACCTTTCCACCCACGTTTCTTTTTTTGAATATCTAAAATTCTATAATGCTCTCCATTAACAATAGGTAAAAATATTGGAACGTCTTCTTCATATCTATAAGCAGCTGCTGTACTTATCACAGGTTTACTTGTTGCAATTTCACCCTCAATTTCTCGAGCATACCCTGAAGGAATTGCAGAAAAAACAATGTCAATTGAATTTAGATCTAAATCTTTAATATCAGTAACTGTCATTTCTTTTATTTCCTCTGGATATACGAAATTGGTAAACCCTCTAATTGATTCTCCGAATTTTTTGCCAATCGAGGCGTGTCCATGCAATGATATGATTTCAAACCAAGGGTGTCCTATTAATGCTTCCATAAACTGTTGCCCCGCCATTCCAGTGGCACCAATTACGCTCGCTCTATATTTTTTAGGCATAATTCTTCTCTACTCAAATTTGAACATAATGAAATTTAAAAAATACTATATTATTTTATTTTTGAAGAAAATATTTAAAACTTATTTTCTATTTATATTGTTAACAAAAATTTCTAACTGGGTTAAATTAATTCTCCTAAAAATTTTCCCAATTTAGTGTAAATTTTTGAAGGATTGAGGTATAGGTGATAAAGATAGTAGATTCCATAGCACTTCTTGAATCACAAGCTGAAGACTTTGAAAATAAAGCAAAAATAGAGATGAGAAAAAAGAATTACGCAGAAGCCATCTTATTTTTTGAAGAGGCTGTAGATATCTATCTCAAATTAAGTTGGGATGGAAAAATAAAGATGTTAGAAAAAACAATTGAACGTCTTCAAAACGTTATTGGGTTTGAAAACAACAATCACTTAAACTCTGATTTTATCAATATTAAGCAAGAAATAGAGAATAAATCAAATAATCTAACCAAAACAAAAGAAGTACCAGAAGAAATTAAACAGAAACTTGCAAAAATCGAAATGCTCGAAAGAAAAGCAGATAATGATGAGATACAAGGAAATTTGAAAAGAAGTTTTGATAGGTATCAATTAATCTTGGAATTAACAACTGATATAAATTCTTTAGAACAATTTAATTTTGAAAATAAAATTGTAGGAATTAAAGAGAAAATAAATAAATTGACTGAAAGATTAAAGTCCAATTTATAAAAAAAAATTTATTCTTTGTGTTCTTTAATATTTTAGATATAATGATTAATCCTTTCGCAAATTTTTATCGTGTCCCGACATCTCAAGAACTTCTAGATATTGCTTTTAGTAGAGCTATGAAAAGTAGTGCGGCAGTATCTAAAAATGCCCCTAAAATATTAAAAGCAAGAAAAAAAGAAATTAAAAGAATTCAAGTCGCAATCAAAGAAATTATAGATAGAATATTAAAAATTATTAAAATGGTCCCGATTATCCAGGAAATACCCGAATTCTATCGAGAATTGGCCTCATTAATCGTTAATACTGATGAATTAAGACTATCTCTAGGAAAATTAAATGGTATATTGCCTATCTTAAGTAAAATTGAAAAAGATTATAAAACTCGAATTAAAAATTCAGAAATCCCCAAAGAAATTGCGAAATATAGACGAGCAGTATTTGGAAGAATATCTTCAATAATAAACAAACAAAAAAAAAGTTTAAATTATTTAAATGAAATTAGAGGAGAATTAAGAAGAATACCCTCTATTGATTATGAAATTCCTTCAATAGTTATTGCCGGGTATCCCAATGTAGGAAAGAGTAGTCTTGTAAGATTAATTTCGTCAGGAAAACCCGATGTTCAACCATATCCTTTCACAACTAAAAAGATAATTATCGGACATCATATAGTAGAAAAAAACTATGATATGACTAAACTCCAAATAATTGATACTCCAGGGATCTTGGATAGACCTATGTTAAAAAGAAATAAGATTGAATTGCAAGCAATACTAGCTCTAAACTTGATTTCAGATGTTATAATTTTTATATTTGACCCTACTCCAGCTTGCGGATATGATATTGATTGTCAGGTGGATTTATATTATGAAATTTGTGATAATTTCTCTAAAGATGGCAAAATACCAATTATCATAGTTTTTAATAAAATGGATCTGGCTAATGAGGAGGAAATTCAATTTTTAAAGAATAAATTAAATTTAAATAAAAATGATTTTTTTCTAATTAATGCTTTAATAAAGGATGAAAATGTAAAAGAACTACTTGAATTCGTAATAAATAAATTGATATAATCTAAGTCCTCCTATTTAAGATATTATTGATTTTTGTCTATTTTTTAAAAAAATAAAGTAAAGCTATATATATAAGAAAAATAAATGTATTTTCGATATATCAAAAACCCATTACTATCCTTAAAACAATGCAATTAGAGATTAAATCACTTTACAAAAATTTTTTTGATTTTGTTATTTGGGATGTCATTAAACCATTATTTAGTGGATTATCAATTAATATTCCTTATAATGAATTAAAAAAATCTATTGGTAAGGTTTTTGTGGAGGGAGCTTTACATTA
>JABUBO010000641.1_pt1 | contig 11417 bp, 20 predicted proteins | sample 7240361 | NCBI WGS metagenome assembly JABUBO01 (sample SAMN07256346, study PRJNA390944) | subsurface metagenome | isolation source: Methane hydrate marine sediment | place: Pacific Ocean: Eastern North Pacific, ODP site
TTTGTAACCCCGGAGCAGTTGACTAAGCCTGTGAAAGGAGAGTGTGGTGGCAGCGGAACATAAGACCTGGGCGGTAGTTGTGCGTTGGTGTGACGGTTATCTTGAGCGGTTCAAGGCTTCGGCAGAGCCTCGGTTTGACAGTGGTTTGCTCTGGTTTGAGATTGGAGCCACGAACCGTCACATCCCGCTTCGGCAGGTTCGTTGGTTCAGTAGCAACCCCGCCAGTCGTGAGTAAGGAGCGCCCCGTTGCGGCGGGGCAGGGTGTCCGGATTTGAGGGAGATGGGCGGGTATCCGGCCAGCGAGCTAATCTTAAAGGAGGTGAGAGCAATGCTTGAGATAACGGATCGTTACGCGGCACTTGGCATCGCACACCTGGATGTTCGGACTATGTGCAAAGGCCAATGCGAAGGGACGGGGCATGTTCCCATTCATCGCGATGAGGCCGACCCCCAGTGGAAGAAACTGTGGGACAAAGCGGAAGAGGAAAGCCCGTCGGAAGATGGATGGCATTTTGTTGTCTGCCCGGATTGCAAAGGGACAGGTAAGACCCCAGCCAGTCGTGAGTAAGGAGTGGCTCGCTGTGGTGGGGCAGGGCGTCCGGATTTGAGGGAGATGGGCGGGTATCCGGCCAGCGAGCCTATTCTAAAAGGAGACTGCGATGGACACAGGCAAGGGCAAGTTCGAGATGTTTGATTCTCTGGCCGAAGCGAGAGCAGGATCTGCTGCGTTAGGTCGTGCCTCAGCGGAGAGTGGTGTGTTCGAGAAGGGCGAGTTCATCAGCATTCGGGGAAGCACTTTCCGCATCGAGCGGATTACGAAGACTCATCTCGTCCTGAGACTCCAGAAGAGGTAGTTGTGAGCGAGCAGGATTATCTTCGGGCTTCGCTACTGGCTGCAGAAGGCGATATTCTTGGCGCCTTGAGACAGCTACGCTCGGCGCAAGTGGACATGAAGCACCCTAACATAATTTGTGTTCTGAATATGCTTCGTATGAGAGCGGAAGCGATTCGCAGAGCCTTGGACGAGGACACATTTCCGGATGGATCGACGGTACCAGTGAAAGGCTGCGCGCAGCTGACGGAAATGGCGACGTTGTTAGGCGAAGTTGCTTGTGCTGGTGGTGTTCATTCTTGGGCAAGCTTTGAGGATGAGCTTGGCGGCGGGAGCGAATGCACGAGGTGCGGGAAGCAAAGCGGGTGGTAAGTTGGGGCCATGAATTGGTGACGCGTACGGCAGGCCGTACGAGATCTTCTTGGCCTGTGTGAGTACGCCGGCCGAGTTTGCTACAAGAGTGAAGACAGCATTGAGGAAGGCCCCGCTGAGCGGTTTATCCGGGGTCTTATTAAGTTGGGGCATGAGTCTGTTATTGAGCATGGGAACATCACGATCAAGATCATTTGTGATCGTGCGTGCTCTCATCAGGTGGTACGCCATCGCATCGCCGCTTATAGCCAGGAGTCTCAGCGGTGGTGTGACTATGACATACTCGGCTTCAAGGTGATTTGTCCTCCGTCTGTTGCGGTTCTTCGCTTGGGTACGTACCAGTCGTTGCCTGGTGGTTGTTGGATGGCGCCTTACGGTAGGCTTACTCCGGGAGATGGGCTGTCTGTCGTGATGTACGAGCGAGCTTGCCGGTGGCTGCATTTGCGCCTCGCGGAGTATAATGAGTATTGCCTGGAACGGGAAGAGGGCGTTCCTCCTGAGGATGCCCGCTCGAACCTCCCGAATGCGACTAAGACTGAGTTGGTTGCTACATTCAACCTCAGGCAGTGGCGGCATGTGTTTGAGCACCGCGCGTTGAATCGGCGTGCTCAGTGGGAGATACGCTACATCTTGCAGGGTGTTCTTGTTGAGTTTGCTGGTCTGTTGCCTGCGGTGTTCAAGGACCAAGCGCAGGCTCTGTACAACCTCAAGGTTCCAGATCGCGACGCGGCTCTGGTTTGGCCGCCGGAACCCCGTATGGATTGAGGAAGTTGTTGTGTTCTTTGAAATGCTCGCTGCTGCGCGGACCCTGGGGACACTGCCAGGGGTTCAAAAGAGGACGTGCACGAGCCGTCGAGTGTGGCACTGAAAACTCGCCCTATAGCGCTTGGGGGTGGGACGGTACGGTAATCAAGATCACACGAAGTCGGGGCAGGACCGACCAACGAGCATTTCATTCTCTTTGGCAATGGCAATAGTCTGCTGCGGCGAGCTCTCGAAGCGCGCCGGGGAGCTTTGATGTTCTGGCAGGGATGTCATTGTGACCGCCGGAGCCATCACGGCGCCGCAACGAGTCATTGTTTCCCTCCTGGGCCTCAAACACCTCACGAACACGTACCAAAAGCGAATCACGATCCACCTGATGCTGCAGGATATCGGCTTCGACTCCCACAACGCTAAGCAAAAGCCTGTGCAGCCTATCACAGGGCAGATCCAAATCCTCAGCGGAGAACCAAGTTCCGGTATCAGGGGCCAGCCCGGCATACGGCGCAATGGCATAGCGCGTACCCACAGCGCTAACCATGATAGCCCGAATCTTACCGAGACAAGGGCGGGGATTGCAAAGACCAAGTTCACGATGGTGCTGCGTCTTTACCGGCACAATCACAAAATCTCCTACCCCAAACTCGCTCTCAACCGTCAACTTACCCATCAACAACTCCTCTCCACGAAATGCATGGTCCGCGGGCTGGGTTTACTTTCCGCTCGTTGTGTTGTAGACCAACGTTGGCACCAGCCGAGGGAAGACTCACAGCCGGCTGCCACGGACCACGCTTACTCCACCAAGTCACGGCCAACATCCTCTAACACTGCCGCCAGCTCCCGCAGGTTCTCCTGCGTGGCCACCGCTTTGTCAAGAAGAGTAGCCGACGAATCGGATTCCTCTGCCACTCCGGGCTCTGGCTGCGGACCACGAATCGCATTCCTGAGCTCCTTCGCCGTAGAGACCAAACTCATACTTTGGTGCCAGTTGGCACCCAGAATGCCAGCGAGGGAGTCCCCAACAGACTTCACCTCAACTTTACTCTTTCGCGCTTTGCTCGCCATCAACTCCTCGGGATTCAGGCACTACAAGTGCCCTGGGAATTATCTCAACTGTCAGCTTCAAATCGAGCGCCTCTGCAATACGCTGCAACGTAGTCAGGGAACGACCGCAGTAGTCAACATTCTCCAGCCGGCTAACAGCAGATTGCGACATCCCAACCAAAACCGCAAATGCTTCCTGGGTGAGAGCTGCCTTCGTCCGTACATCGCGAATCATCAGCGCCAGGTCAACGTTAAGTCGCTCTATCGCCACATCAGTCCGACGCGACAGCCCCAAAAGATACCGCCTTCGCAGGATCTCCACAGCATCGGTGGTTGGGGCCCGCATTCGACTCATCACTTCACCCCAAAATCCTGCTCGCCCAAGATGTTGTTCAGGATATCGTCGACCTCTTCATCATCAGACACGCGCGGCGTTATCTCAGGCTTCGCGGCGGCTTGCCCAGTAGGCGGCTCAGGCGACAACTCGGGGAGCGGCTCAGGCGCTTGCGGTGAAGCCGCCTCAGGAGCTACTGCCGGAGATTGCGGTTTTGCAGCGCCCGTCCGAGCCTCCTGGCACAAAACACAGACTCCAGCGATCCGCTCATCATAGGTTTCAAGCTTGCGCGTTTTGCAGTGCGGACAAAGAGGCCATTCGCGGCGACCTGCTGCTTGCTCTATGGCGGCTGGCGTATCTGGTCGAGACGCAGGGGGTCGCTGTCTGGGCGGTGGAGACGACGCCACAGGGGTAACAGGCGCAGTCTGCGGAGAGCGAAGAGAGGACCGACCAGTCTTTCCGCGACCAGAACGACTAACCAGGAGCTCCAACACATTCGGCCGAGCTGCCTTGTACTCCTCTATGATGGGGCCCCGCAGTGCAGTGTCCTCATCCCACAGCGCCGTCTCACAAACCTCAATTTGGAAATTCTGGAAACGAGGGTTGAAACATGTCAACATCAAATCACGATGGCGAAAATCCACCCCTGTTTCTACCAGACGACGAAGCCGAAGATATTTATCGCGACCAAATGTCCAAGGAATGAGCTCCCATTCACATTGCGGGGGCACCCGAGTGTAGTTGACAACGACACACCCGAAGCGGGGCACCGGCAACTCACCTGCCTCGCAATGACTACACGGCAAACCAGCTGCGCGTCCACACGCAACTCCTCGCGTTATGCCAGTATCCCCGTCCATTACAAAGTGCGCGTAAGCCACTGTGACCTGGGAATCAAGGACCATCACTCGAGCGGTCTCGTGGAGCTGTAGAGTCAATCTACCGCACAACGAAATATCATCGGAGTCCCAAGAATACAACCCCTCTTTGATGGCCTTGGCCATCACTTTACCTCCCAGCGTTCAAGACGTTTGAGGCGCTCATCGAGTCGTTTCCACGCGTCCACGAGGGCCAGATCCGCCTCGCCCTGCTTCTTGACGGTGAGGGCACCGAGGCGATCAATCTCAGCATCCTGGGCACTGAGGGCACTGAGGGCACTGAGGGCACTGAGACGAACCTCCACCCCGAGTGCCCATACCAGAATGGATACCAAAAGGAGACCAAGGACGGTATAGACAGGGAGTCGCTTCCTAATGGGTTGTGGCCTCACTTCTCCTCCTCATAATCTCTCACCCAACCAATTAAGTCACGCTCCTCCAAATACATGTTCAACGCGTTGAACCCGCGTCGCATCTGCTCTTTGTACCTCCGTTGGCGCACAGCGCTGCCAGGATGGTAAATAGGTACCACATCCATGGTGAACTCCGCAACGCCCCCAAGGGTCACCTCATAAGCCTGACCATTCACCTCACTAAACCGGTTGAAGCTCCCTTCACCTAACATCATCTTGGCAGCAAGCGCGCCAAGGGCGACAACCACACGAGGACGCAATATCAATAGCTGCGCCATCAACCAAGGGCGACACGCTATCGTCTCCTCAACAGAAGGCTCCTCATCGTTGGGGCAGTGGCAACAAGTGGTGTTAGTTACCCATAACTTCGATCGCGAATAGCCCAGACGCTCCAGCTCACCATTCAAAGTACGGCCTCCCGGGGCCTGCTTATAAAAAGGCACACCGCGAGCCCGCTCCTCTCGCCCAGGGTTTCGTCCCAGTATCACAACGAGAGCTTCAGAACTCCCTTCCGGGGGCACCGGCGGGGGCACGACCGCTTTGCACCTCCGGCAAAGCGATATCCGCGTCCTCAGGGCCTCCAAGAGCTGGTACTTCGTCGCCATCCGTTATCTCCAACAAGCGTTCACCGTCACGCAAAGCCAGCAGCATAGCAGCACCCATGCGCAGAATGGCCTGCGGGACACCCAACTCACACAGCAGCAGCGCACTGCGCTTGCTACGGGCATACAACTCATCCAGAGCTTGTTCCAGCTCATCAGTCATGATAACTTCTCCATCCGGCCCCACCCTGTCACACCACGCACAAAATCAACGGGATAACAACCCACCGGCCCCATATCCAACTCAAGCACTGACCGAACCTGCCGGACTGCCTCAACAACAGGCACCTCGTTCGAAACCTCAAACAGAGCCTCATCATGAACCGGAATAAGCAACCGGATCTCAGACGGCAACGTAGCATCAGCCCGAATCAATGCCAACTTAAATAGCTGAGCGGCACCTCCTTGAATCTGATCATTTATCACATTACGCAATGCCCGCTTCTTGTTATACCCACGGCCGCCCAAATCAGGCAGCGAACGCACGCGACCCAAGAATGTTCGCGACTCGCCTGTCTCCAAAGCTAAACCACGCTCCCGGTCCATCCACGCAAACAGGGGGCGCAATGCAACCTGTAAACGAGACACAACCCGCTGCGCAACCTCCTTGGAGAATCCCAAACGATAGACCAGACCAGAAGGCGTAGCTCCATAACACAAAGCATAGTTCACGGTCTTGCCTGCCGCCCGCTCCTCTGCGGTTATGGATCCCTCCGATCGCCCACTCACGATACATGCTGTACGCGTGTGAAAGTCAACACCAGACTCCAACAGTTCTATCAAAGCCCTGTCAGCCGAGCTGTAAATCATCAGCCGCAGCTCAATCTGGCTAAAGTCAGCACCAAAGAAGTAGCACCCCGGAGACGGCACAAAAACATCTCGAATACTAAGCCGCTTCTCCAGCTTACTCGGCGATCGCTTGGGCTGATTCATCAAATTGGGACGCGTACAAGCCAGCCGGAACGTAGGAACCACGGCATTCAAGATACTGGCATGGACCTTGCCATCGTCCTCAATGAACTGCCCTAACTTGTCCAAATACGTGCCCCGGCGCTTCACAAGGCGGCGATGCATAAGGATGTCAGCCACCACAGGGGATTGCAGAGCCAGCCCGGCTAACGCATCCTTGCTGGTTGACGCCAGTCCACCAGTCGTCCGCGAAGTGGGCTCAAGCTTGAGTTCTTCAAACAAAACATGACGCACCTGCGCGTGAGAGTCCAACTCAAAATCATGGCCAACAGCCTTCCACACGCGCTCTCGCACGCGCTTGGCTGCCTCCTGGTACATCCCTCCCAAACGGGTAAGCTCGCCTTGATTCACTGACACACCACGGCGATGCATGTTCACCAACGCAGGTACAAAACCTCGTTCTAACCGATAAACACGAGGCGTTACCGCCGCACTGTCCTTCAGCTTCAAATACAAACGCAAGGTCAAATCAGCGTCACCACACGCATACCGCACAAACACCTTGCTATCGCCATAAAGCTCAGGCGACCAATGCGGGTGGTTGATAGCCAAGTGCCGAGCTGACGCAGCACACAACGAAGCTGACTCATTGGTGTTCTCAATATAGGCCATCAGCATCACATCTTCGTCCCACCGGAACGGCAAGTCTGTGTTGCCAAAGGTCAATATCTCATGGATAGCATTGTACACCAGAATGCGCGCGTCCGACTCAAACAGAGGCCGAAGAATCTCAAGATCCCGCTGTCGCAGAATGAAGGCCCGACCAGGCCTATCAGACAACTGCACCGTATAAGGAGGATCCGTGCGGGCATTAAAACCAGACCGTGGGCCCTCTGTGTCAAGAGCAACTATAGGACCCAAGTCAGACGGGAGCTCACTAATCACCTGGTAGTCGCACCCGTGGGTCCATCTCAAATCAAACTCCATTCCAACCTCCTCAACTCAGTGTCCTGCCCGGCGTAAGCTGAGTCCGGGCCAACTCAAGCGGGCCCAGCTCTCGTAGCTTCAAATACACGTAAGCGACGGGCACTTCATCGCTCTGCTCATATAGCAACGACAGCGCCAAGCACCGTTCAAACAATGACTCCTTACTCGCCCGCACTCCCACCGCATAAACCGCGGACACCTCGCCAGGCGGAGAATAGCGCAGCGCTTCCTGCACCAATTCCCATTTGCGACGACCCATCGCATGTTTCAGAGCTACCCGCACAACACCAGTCAGCAAGTCAACCCACTCAGACAATGTCAAACTCAACAAAGAGACGTCCCAATCACTCAGAGCATAAGCGCGGGGCTTCACCCTGGCACGAACAGACGGAGCTCCTAACACGGTTCTCATGTAAATCCAGAACACATCACTGAGTGACAGCGCATCGCGGACCGCATCTCGAGGCAAGTCAAGCGACCTCGCAAACTCAGCCAGTTTGGCTCGATGGCGAGGAGACCCGATACGACAATCTACCCACTTGCCCACACGGCACAGCCGCCGCTTCAACCGAGACGGGGGCATCGTGGGCGCAACAAACACCAACTGTCGTCGGCGCCACTCCTTGATCTCTCGGGCAACCGGCTCTCCCAAAACATGCGCCTGACGTATCACCAAGTGCTCACGAGCAACCGCATAACCAACCAGCCACTCCTCAGTAACCTCGTCGGCCCACACAAGCTCCACATGAGGCCATCCGCGGGTTGCACGTTGAATCTCGGCTTTAACCCACACAAAATCGTTGCCGGTTATCAAGTGCAGCACAACACTCCCACAAGCCTAATGTCAATGCTCATCAATGGCGTCCACCAACGCAACCACGGCACGCTTGAACATCTCCCGAATGCTGTCCGTTCGCGAAGGATGAGGGGGCGGCTCTGAGCCCTTCAGCAGGCGCTCCATCATGTTCTGGAATTCGTTAAACACTCCACCAGCGGCATCCTCAATCTTCCATTTGCGCGGACCGTCTTTCATCACCCTCCCCAATCACATTCATATCGCTCCCAGACTCAGCGGTTCAACCTAAATCCTCAGTAACAACGTTCACCATCTCAGCCTCCTTCCTTCACCCAAAAGTAGTACCATTTCGAGACGCTGCCCTTTCCCCTGCAGGTTCTACATGTGCGCCACCGATACTGAGGACGGGTGGCCCCGCCCCCAAGAATACCTGAACCACCGCGGTATTCCCCAGGCTGCATATGGTGAGGCTGTGGTGTTGACCTGGAAGGACGGTAACGATAGCGGATTCTTCCTGTTCCCCCACACGTTGGGCATCTTACTTTGCAGAGGCGCAGTTGCCGGGAAACCTTGGGTTTGCTGGCTTCTGCTGCAGCCTTCTTAGCTCGTTCAGCTTCTGCACGGGCCTTGGACCACTCAGCGTACCTAACTCGCTCAGCCGCTACAAGAGGTTTATCCCGCTTAGCTCGCGCTGCTTTAGCTTTAAGATATTCAGCTATTCTGGCCTCATCCCTGGCTTTCTTGGCCTCATCCCTGGCTTTCTTGGCCTCAGCCTGAACACGCTTAGCCTCTTCAAGGGCTTTGGCCTTCTCAGCCTTAGCCTTAGCCTGAACACGCTCAATCTCGGCATCCCAGTGGGCCAATACACGAGTCCACTCTTCCTTGCCCTCCCACAGGCGGGAGGCAAATGGAGTCTCGGTGCTTCTCTTGGGCTTAAACTCCTTTCCCTTAAACTCCTCTCCCATATCAACCACTAATAGGAAGACCGGCCACGCGTCACGCTCCAAAGAGAAAGACACCCAGAATAAGAACTCATAATCCCCGCGGATGTTCGTACCATGTCCGCAACAGTAGGCTTGCCAATGAATACGGTGCGGTGGATATGAGGATAGCGCGTTCCTCCTTCTGCTAAAAGAGCCTCACGCGCCACCTTCCAGGCCATCAAGTCTCTGCCCTGGAGAGCCTGAATGTTAGCGTCTCTGCACCTCAGCCCTGTGCCAATGGTCAGGCTTATGACCATGAGTATGGCAAAACCCACAATAGCGGTGAAGAGTGTCCTCTTACTTGTACCTGTCATCGCCCCCTCCTTCCTACTGCCATTGGCTTGGGTCTAACGGATCACGACTGTAAATAGAGGCTCTCCCTGGCACAGTTTGATGTGTCCTGATCACCAACTCCTCCCCCAGATCCTCGACGATTATGAACAATTGCTGAGGCTCGATCCTCCGGGGTTGTGGTTCTCCCGGTGGTCGACCGGAAATCCAGAACGCAAACTCGCGGTCACCAATGGCCGTTTGCCGCATATTCTTCGTGTTGGGATTCCCTGTGATTACTGAACGTGTCGAAGGGTTGAGGTGCAGTCGGCTCAGTATTCATCAAGGCCGCAACCCGAGCCTCCAATGCGGCAACTCGTTGGAACGCCGCCTCCAAATCGCTGACTCGAAGTTCCACCAGCAACAACTGATCTTCAACCCCCTTGGTCCGAGTCTGTGCGAGGTTTAGATCATCCATAACGATCCAGTAAACCATTAAACCTACTCCGAATGCTACGATGCACGCAAACACAATCACCACGATGAACTTCTTCATTGCGCTACCTCCTATTGTCCTCGCATAATGAAAGAGTGCCCATCTCCACCTCTCCCGTTGTCAACATCTTTACAGACGGGGCATCTGAAGTTCAGACCCCAACAACCATGACAGCACCACTCGCCACACTCATCGCAGAGCAGGAGATCACTTTCCAGAAGACGGTTCTCACACTGAGCACAAAGCCGAAGCTCCGCGGCCTGAGATTCACTCTCCTCGCGTGACATCCCCGCCCAAACAGGGGATCCCCATCCCGTAAGTGTATCAGGACGTGCTCGCGCTGGTTCACGCACACCTCCAAGTTGGCCCAATCGTTGTTCTTCTTGGTGATGCACGACTTCGCCTGCTAACAAGTCGCGCCCGAGCGTCCTCTCCATGACCAAAACATGCTCTGCCACGTAACCGTCCTTGCTCGCTCTGTGATGGCCTGGCCGGAGCAACCAGACATAGCCAAGGTAACTTACAACGCGACCGCCTTTCCAAGCAGGATGCTTAGGGCCCTTCTCAAAACAACGCTGCCGACCATGCTTCAAAGCCACTTGAGCAGCCTGGGCCTTCGTGCGGAGAGTGACGCCCCTTCGCTTCAACCACCCCCTAACTGCGTTAACAGTAACCCCATGCTTCTTCGCGAGTGTGTTCAGAGATTCACCGGCCTGATAGCGGACAACCGCTTGATCTCTCGCTATAGCTGAGGTCTTGCTCATGCTTCCTCAATGCCATCAGACCGAATGATTTCACGAGTCTCTGCTACACGCGCCCGCACACAATCACTATCCTTCACCTTCTTAATCTTATCCCGCGTAGCCTGCGTTGTGTTGGAAAACAGCGCCGCATTCATCAGCTTACGAGCTGCTGTTCCCGGACCAGCAACCTCCCTCGCAACCTGAACTCCAGCTACAATGTCGATGGCCATCTTGCTCCACCCTTTTAGCTTCCGCCACAGCCCGGCGAGGGCCAACCCAAGACCGCCAACTCCAAACGCTACATAGTGCCAAGCCAACCCAGAAGTGACTCGGAATGCACGGCGAGACGGCTTAGCGGCTGCTTTAGCCAACTCCTCGCGCCACTTATGCTCATCCTCGCGCTGCTCACCGATTTCCTCCTGGTACTCTTCAATCTTCTCCTCAACCTCCACTCGACTCTCCTCATCGACAGGCAAGGGGAGAGGGTCTGCCGGGCCCCCAACATCGGCGCTTGCGGTTGCTACCATCCGCTCACACAAGATTAGAATCACCTTGTCCTCTAACCGTTCAACGGCCAGAATGGCATGCTCCAACCCCCTCTCCGCCAAATTCACAGCTTCCTGCAACATGGCCACCTGCTCTGCAGACGGCTGGGGCGCCGCAGGCACAGGACTCGGGCCAATGATCTCCACTTGACCCAAGCTTGTAGCATCCTTGAAAAACTCCCGCATTGAAGTGCACCCTACGAAGAAAGAACACACAATCAAGATCGACATAGCCTTGAGCATCTCACCCTCACCTATTCGACATCCGCGATTTATCTATCACAAACGAGGCCCACTGGCCAGAACGCAACAAACCGTGAGTTCGGTATCATGATATGGCCGACTCTGGAATCGTCCTTCCCTCTCACACACGTCGCAGCGGGCCATTGTTATTCCTCTTCCTCCACAGCCTCTCCATCACGAACAAGGCCCGCAGCCACCATGTTTTCCT
>JABUBO010000644.1_pt1 | contig 11398 bp, 9 predicted proteins | sample 7240361 | NCBI WGS metagenome assembly JABUBO01 (sample SAMN07256346, study PRJNA390944) | subsurface metagenome | isolation source: Methane hydrate marine sediment | place: Pacific Ocean: Eastern North Pacific, ODP site
GAATCTCCACCATCTGCGGTGTCCTTTTTGAGACTGACCCGGAAATTACCAGCGAGGAGGCCAAGGAGATATTTGAGGACATTTTCCCTGAATTTAAGCATCTGGTGGAGATTCCAGCCTCTAAAGCCCAACTGCTACGGCTGGGCTCCCGGGGCATCACCATCAAAGGTGAGCTCGTGGGCACTTGTGACGAGCTAACCTTGAGCATTGGTGAGGCCACTGAGGAGGAAATGCGAGAGCTTCAGGAGGCTCAAACTATTAGCCTGGTCAAAATGGTGAAGGGTTAGGAATGAAGGTAGAGTTCACGAACTGCCGAGAAGGCAAAGTGAGGCTGGAAACCGAGGTCAGTGAATTTGATGGTGAACTAAGTAAGGAGGTGAACTGATGGTTGACGTAGCCGAGCAGGAGCTTCTGTTCCGAAACCTAGCTGGTAACCCAACTGCCAAGCGCATTGCTGAGCGGGCGCTGCAGATTGAGGAGGAAGAGGAAGCCAAGCGCAGGGAAAATCCTAGCATGTATCCCTGGTCTGGGTTTGAGTGGGACGCCATCCCAGCTCAGACACAAGTCCTTAATCAGCTCGTTATTGATGAACTCTTGGTCACCGGCGGCCCGAGGGGCACCTATCGCAGCCGAAGCACAACGGCCTACAAGCTGAAGGAGCCTGAGCTGGTAAGGGAAGTGCTGGAGAAGCTGGCAGAGGTTGAGGAGGGCACCGAAGAGGGTGATATCCCTCCGGATATGTTCGACTTCATCCTCGGCCACGACCAGATAAAGGATCTGCTCTGGAAGTCTATCAACGCAGAGCGGCCGGTGCACATACTTCTGGTAGGGCCTCCAGCTACGGCCAAGTCGATGTTTATGGGAGAGCTAGCTCGGCTGCCGTTTTCCCGCTTTGCCCTGGGAGGCAGCACTAGGAAAGGTGGCCTAGAAGACTACCTGCTTGAGTTCCGCCCGAGGTATCTCATCATAGATGAACTCGACAAGATGGATATGCGAGACATGAGCGTGCTGCTATCGCTTATGGAAAGTGGGATTGTGGTCAGGTTAAAGAAGAGGATGCGGGAGATGGAGAAGATGACGACCTGGGTGTTTGGAGGCGCCAATCGGGATAACAATATCTGGCCCGAGCTGAAGAGTCGATTCTTCATTGTTCATCTCAAGGAGTACTCCGAGGACGATTTCATACAAATAGCTAGGGCACTACTCATCACCCGTGAGAAAACGAATCCCGACTTGGCTAACTACATAGTCTCGAGCCTTGCCAAGCATACGAGGGACGTCCGTGAGACCATCCACTTTGGCAGATTATGCCAGTCGGTGGACGATGTTAACCGACTAATAGCCCTCAAATGGCCAATCTCTAGACTATTCTAAGGGACAAAAGCAGTATCAGCAAAGTTGGGTTGAGCTGCATCAAGGAGTAGTAACTTTAACATGGGAGAGGTCGAGGGGAACCCCACTGAGATTCGCCTAAGGTTATCCCCCTTGGTCTGAACGTAGTGCCCCCCCGCCTCTCCCGCCAAACGAAAGGCGAGCCCTAGTTTGGTGAAGCCAATATAGCTCCTACCGAGCACGATGCACCGAAGAGGTAGATCTTTCCACGAAACATCTGTGGATAATCCCCACCTTCAGCTACAACCACATCCTCTCCATAAGCTGGATAGAGGAGAGTTATTGAGTTCACTTCAGATGCTAACACCAATACATTGTGGACGACACCGGCTTCGGATACCAGTAAGGCGAGGGATTTATCTGTCTCCAGCTCCATCGGCGGATACAGACGTGGGGGGCTCCCCCTCTTTGTCCCCGAACCCCTTGGACTGATTAGCGGATATGTCTTACTAATGGGCGAGTAGCCACATCTTGACAAATAACATTATTGGTTGTTATAATACAAAGGAGCAGACAGAATTTACGAGGTAGAGATAATTGAGTAATATTGACAAACTGAACGCCCTTTTGAGAACCGATGAGGCGGGAGAAGAACTTGCCAGCTTGCTCAGCGAGCTATTGTTTGACACTCGAAGAAGGAATGTACTTCTCGTTAAACTTAACGAGATACGAACGCAGATGTCTACCCTGAGAGAGGTAAGTCTCACCAGAGCAGAGGAGATGCTAAGAAGCATAGTCCTCGGTGCCAGAAAACCTCCCACTGTTCAGGAGATTACTGCCAAAGTGGGGGATGAATTCCAGAGTTTAAAGCATGTCTCTCATGCCTCAGTGGTGCTGAATTCTCTGGTCGGCAAGGGCGTGCTTGGAAAGTTCAAGTTTGGGTATAACTACCACTTTACCAGTCCAAAGGAAGCGGTGAACGAGCAACTCAAGCGGAGAGATGAAATCCCACAGGACTGCTCACCCGCTGAAATAGCCAAGGAAACAGCGATGCCCCTGGCTGTGGTACTGGATGCCATTGAAGAACTACTGGCGTAAAGTCTCGTAGCCGCTACTAGTCCAATCACTTGGCGAATAAAGGGGATAGGATTAACCCTCTTTGAGGGGCGTCACCCCTCCAACACACAGAGGCTTACCATTCAAAAGCTAGGGAAAGGGGCTAGAAATTGATTCTAGGGGCTGCCACAACCTACTCTGCACCCTCGAACTCCTGAGGGCAAATGCCGATGCTGACAGGGCAACGCATAAAGGCTATTCTACCAAACAAGCTGCCGTTCTTCGCCCGGCCAGTAAAAGGGCACCAAAAGTTGCCGACATTTTGCCGACAAACTGTTTAGCACCCCCCAGCACAGGGTAGCACGGCCAGATACAAACTGGTGCTTGACGCCAGACGAGACAAGCCGTCATGCTATCTGATGGCACTAGTCGGCACAACCAGCCTCTAAATGGGGTTCAGGTGGTCGTCGGTTCAAATCCGACCACCCCGACCAAAAAGTGGCAAAGCCTTTATTCTTGACGGCCGGTGGAGTAGATAGATAATAAGTTGAGGGGGAGCAAGTTGTAGCTCCCCCTCATTTGTTGTAATTGATTTGCGAATAACATGAGAGTATAATTTGTACAAATGGAGAATAATAGTATTAAGAATATAGTTATGAATAGACAATAGAATTGGGCAGTAGAAATGGGAAGTTCAAACAAAAAGAAAACGGGACCATTCTGGTTAAATAAAGTGGCTGAGCACCCACTAATAGTTTTGGCTTGCTTGGCAGCTACTGTGGTTGGAATAATTGTTATGGTTGTACTTTTTTTTGTTGGTCAAACAGAACGTGACCTCGTGTACGCGGTTAATCCGGTTCAGACAAAGATAGTAACACAAGGACAGGCAAGGGAACTAGAGGTGCTACACAAAGGAGAAAAACTGGGAGATGTAGATATTACGGCCGTTCAAGTGGCCATTTGGAATACCGGGGGTGAAAGCATCAGGGCAACTAATGTATTGAAGGAAGTGGTAATTTGGACGCACGATGGGGTGCCCGTTCTGGAGGCGACTGTAGTGAAGCAATCCCGAGACGTTGAGGTGACGGGATTGGGCATAGTGGAGGACTCTGAGGAGATGAGGAAGGGGCGAATACGTGTCAGGTGGGACATATTAGAGAAGAATGATGGCGCAAGCTTTCAGTTGATATGCTTGGGTGCGACAGAAATAAATGTTGGTGTGGAGGGATTAATAGAGGGTTCTGGTGAAGTTAGAAGAATTGTGTCAGGAGTTAAGGTAAAAACACCGATTGAACAGGTTAGGGATGTGAAGTGGTTTCGATGGCTCGCATATGGTCTCTTGCCAATCGGTGGATTTATGTTGTTTACGGGGGTATCAATGGTGGCTGGGGGTAGGCAGCGTTTCAGGAAGCAAAAGGTCACGGAATTGAGAAGGAAAATGGTAGAGTTAGGAAGGTTTATGGGATATTACTCGATAGGTATAGGAGTAGTACAATTGGGTATGGGATGTTGGATATTGGTTGGTTTTAATGTGTCTGCTCCGCCATTCGGTTTCTGATGTAACGTATGGGGTGAACTTGATTCAAGTCTGGGGGAGATATAGAATCATATAGAAAAGGAGGCGAGCGGCCTCCAGCTTTTATCGGGGTTAAATGGGGTTCAGGTGGTCGGCAGTTCAAATTGTCTCCCCTTGACTAGTAGAACCAAGATTGCAGAGTGGTTTCCCGTGAAGTAGCATTTAGAGGTCTAGTTCTAGTTGATTGCCGTATTTTTCATCGTTGAGTAGTTTAAGATATTTTATTTCGTCATTCTCTACCACAAATATATGTGACTGCTTACATTTCCAACAGCGAAAAAGACCGTCATAACTTAAATCAGCCAGGGATAGCCTAGTTTCAGCATCACATTTTTTACATCTAACTTTAATTATCACAATTACATATAACGCTTATTCGTGTTAGCTTGCCCTGTATCTATTGAAATCCTATCCTTTGTAATCAGCATTGTCAATAACACAAAGTACATATAGGTGATGCTTTTGCAGGATTGATATATTTTCATAAGGGATTTATACTGAATTATTAAAGGAGGCAAGGGGTTCCCGCCTTTTATCCGCGGTGCCTTCCAAGCAGGTTGTCGTGGGTTCAAGTCTCGTCTCCCGCTCCAATTGACCTGAAAGTCTAATTTTAGATACAAAATCGGTGAAAAAACCGCCTCGGATGGCGGTTTTCTTTTTGTGAAACCCCTAATCCGACAACCTGCCTAGGCAAAAAATAAGAAGTTATGGGCAGGCCACAGCGTGCTCGGTGAGGCAGTCGTCAAGTTGACATCACGCATTCCCGGTAGTAATCTACTATCATAAAGTAAACGTGGCAGTTGGAGAGGTTGGATGTCTCTCCGGGATTGTCAATTAGCTTACGAACATCGGTCAGGTTCCACAAACATTGTTGACAACTTCTACATTCCCTGTTTGAGCCGAAGCGTGCAATATTGGAGCCTGGTAGATAACAAAAAAAGGGGATAGCGGCAGTGCTACCTGACAGTTCTCAAATTAGAGTCAAAGCTGCAGAAAATGGTATACCTCTTTGTGAGGCAATCCTGCGGGCTTTTCAGTATCTGGTAAAGACACAAAACGAACCGTGGCGAACTTTGCTGGCTGTATGCCCGAATTCAGAAGCTGTTCTCAGAGCTACCTTACTAGCCGCGAAATGGGCTAACTCTGTCATCAAGTTTGCCGCTACGCTTAACCAGGTTGATTTGGACGGTGGTTACACTAGCTGGACTCAGCCTGAGTTTGTTGAGCTCGTTCGGAAAAGCGCCGAGCAGGTTGACTATACGGGACCGATAGTCGTGGCTGTTGACCATGCTGGTCCCTGGCTGAAAGACAAACACTCAATCGAGGATTGGTCATTCGAAGACACGATGAATGCCGTTAAAAAATCTCTTGAAGCCGCAATTGATGCCGGTTATGACCTACTGCATATTGACCCTACTGTAGACAAGAGACTGCCCGCGAACCAGACTATTGATATCAATACGGTGGTAGAGCGAACAGCATCTCTGATTGAGCACTGTGAAATCTGGCGAAAGGAACGGGGCCTGCCCAGGATTGCGTATGAAGTGGGGACTGAGGAGGTTAAGGGGGGGCTTGCCGATTTGTCCAGGGTTCATAGTTTCCTCATAGGACTGCGCTCTCAGCTTTATGCCAAGGGGATTCGGGATGTCTGGCCGTGCTTTGTGGTGGGTATGGTGGGCACAGACCTACATACCACCGAATTCAATCCCAAGATGGCCACAGCTCTTTACGAAGAAGTTTATAAGTATGGTTCATTAATCAAGGGGCATTATACTGATAATGTCACCAATCCCACGGCGTATCCGGCGAGTCGTATGGGAGGAGCCAATGTCGGCCCGGAATTTACCCAAGTCGAATGTAGGGCTCTGGCTAATCTGGTAGAAATGGAAAAGAGTTCGTCTCAGATAAAAGGAGTTACCCAGATTAGCCAGTTCAACGAAGTTTTGCAAGCGGCAGTAGTAAGCTCGGGACGTTGGCAGAAATGGTTGCAGCCCGAAGAACAAGGGAAAGCTTTTGAGCATCTTTCACCGGAAAGGCAGCAGTGGTTGGTTATGACCGGCGCCCGCTACATCTGGACTAGTGAGCAGGTGCAGAATGCCCGAGCCAGACTCTACGATAATCTGCGTAACGAACGGTTTGACCCGGACCGATATGTAGTAGAATACATTGCGCAAAGAATCATGAAATACTTTAAGGCTTTTAATTTAATCGACAGCCTACCGCGTTTGGAGAAGGAGTTTCGTCGTCGAGACAATCTTCCTTTCTGGGGAGAAGGAGATATTGTTAGCGCTGGCGAATTAATCGTCGAGATTATGCGACCCAATTTAAACCAACCCCTGGATCAAATAGGCCAATTCAATGGTCCCTTTGCTAGTGGTGCTCCAGCAATTTTTGCCGACGCTGCCGCTAAGATAGGCAAAAAAGTCGGTTTTATTGGCTCAGTAGGCCGGGACGAATTTGGCTCTTTACTCAGGCAAAGACTCAAGGATGATGGAGTTGACGTCAGCAGTATTAGTATCATTGATGGGAAAGCGACTGGCTGCGCCTTCGTGTCATATTTTAAGAACGGCTCCCGGAAGTTTATTTATCACATTGCGGACACTGCTTCAGGGCAGTTCCCTGAACCTGGTGGAATAGGTAAGTACGCTACAGCATTCCGACATTGTCATCTAATGGGATGTTCACTGGCTATTAATGACTCCATATGTGAAGTCGGCATGACACTGGCCAAAACGGTAAAGAAATCAGGTGGTACTGTTAGTTTAGATCCTAATCTTCGCCCCGAGATTCTGAGCATTGAACAATGCCGTAATATACTGCTGCCACTGGTCAAAATGGCAGACATTATTCTTCCCAGTGGGGATGAGGCCTGCTTACTGACTGGAGACTCGGAAACGGATACCGCGTGTCGGCGGCTAATCGAAATGGGAGTTCAGGTGGTTGTGCTTAAGCTTGGTGAACGTGGCTGCCGGGTCTATTCGCATGACGGAGTCTTTGATGTGCCTGGCTTTGCTGTTGAAGCCGTCGATCCAACTGGAGCGGGGGACTGTTTTGACGCTGGTTTTGTTAGCGGATACCTTGATGGAATGTCTCTGGTCGATGCGGCGAAGCTGGCAAATGCCATGGGTGCCCTAGGAGCGTCGAGGAAGGGCCCGATGGAAGGGACGTTTAGGTGGGAGAAGGTAGAATCTTTTATACGTGGGTCAAAGATAACTCCTCGGCGCATTAATAAAAATTAGTCAAGGTATTGATTGATCCCAAGTAAAGAATGCTCAATGACAAAGGCAGGTCACCAACTGCAAAACACAAGGAGGGGTTATGAAAGCGCTTGTACTAGAGAAAGTGAAATGTCTTACACTTCGTGATATTGATATCAAGGAATCTCTCGGCCCAGATGATGTCTGTATCAAAATACACACCGTAGGAATCTGTGGCAGTGATGTGCACTATTATCAGCATGGCGCAATTGGGCCTTTTGTTATCACGGAACCCATAGTTTTGGGTCATGAGGCATCAGGTACTATTATTGAAGTCGGGAAGGAAGTGAGGCACCTGAAAGTAGGTGACCGAGTGTGTGTGGAACCAGGCATCCCTGAACCAAATAGCAAGGCAACCAGGTTGGGAATGTACAATCTGGACCCCGCCGTTCGGTTCTGGGCAACCCCACCGGTGCACGGATGTTTGAGGGAAACAGTAGTTCATCCGGCGATGTTTGCTTTCAAGTTGCCTGAAAATGTCGGTTATGACGAGGGAGCACTGGTAGAACCTCTTGCCGTTGGGCTTCATGCCGCCCGAAAGGCACGTATCAAGCCAGGTGATGTAGCTCTAGTTACTGGTGCCGGAACAATTGGTCTGGTCACGGCGATGGCCGCACTGGCCGGGGGCTGCAGCAAAGTCATTATCACTGATATTGTTCAGCAGAAGCTGGACTTGGCTTCACGTTTTGGGATGGTGCCGGTAAATGTGACAAGACAAAACTTAAATGATATTGTGAGCGGGATTACCGATGGCTGGGGGGCAGACGTTGTCTTTGAGGCCAGTGGAAACGAAGCTGCCATATCAAGAATATTTGAGCCTTTGTGCCCGGGGGGACGGGTTGTGTTCATCGGCATGCCAGTGAGTCCGGTACCAATCGACATTGTCTCGGCACAGGCCAAAGAAGCCCGTATCGAGACGATATTCAGATATGCTCATGTTTATCCCAGGGCACTTTCACTTATGGAATCTGGGAAACTTGATTTGAAGCCACTAATAACCGACAGATATAGGTTCGAGGAAAGCATTGCCGCCTTTGAATATGCAGCAAATCCTAAGCCGACGACGGTAAAAGTTGTCATTGAGCTATAGGGGCACTGAATTTGCCGGGGCTAGGGGATGTTTCAGCCATCCATGGCCCTGGTGGATATTTGGATAGGTTCGCGGCCGAAGAGACGAAGCTGATAGCCAGGCACCCGGCCCAATAAACAAACAGAGCCGCAACTTGCCTGCCTAAGTTCACCCCTGTTGCTTAAACAATCACGGTTTCGATTCCCAGAAATTCAGAGGCATCTTTAATAGCCCGTGTATAGTCTCCATGGATCAGGCTGGCATGATGAATAAACCCTTCCTTAACCAAGGTGCTGTACAGCTTATTCAAATCGGTCACTTTCACCCAGCTCCACGAACCTCTGAGATTCTGGTCTGATTCTATACTCTCACCGGTGGTGATAAGCATCTTGAATTTACCGTTGTGCTCGCCCAATCGGCATAGGGTTACCACTCCTGGTCTGAGTTGAAACTCTGCCGTGCCCATAGAACGTTCTATGCCTAAGGTCTCGCCCAAGATGCTGTGATACCTGATTGTAACCCCAGACCCTTTGCCGGCAAGCGATGGAGGGGCATTTCCACAGTGCCAGGCCAGGAAAACGTTTTCTCTCTCTTGATGCTGTATTGTCCAGTCAACAAAATGCGGAGGTGTTGTCGCCAATGAGGCTAGGTATTGAACTAACATAGTTAGTGCCCCGTAGATGTCAACCTCGCATGCGGTCATTATGCCCTGGTCGGTTAGCCGTCCCATAGCATAGCACGACGAAATGCCATACACTTCCTGCATTGCTGTCCAGCATTGTATAGCCATAGCTGAAAGTCTCTTCTCCTCGGCAAACTGCTTAAGAGCGTACTCCAGCCCGGCGATATTCCTGATGGTTTCTTCTCTAAGTGCTGACAAATCAGCCTGTTCTTTCATCTCCTGGCATATCTTCTGTATCTCAGGGGTGTTGTCTCCGAGCGCATCTCCTCGCTTCATGATGTCGGGTAACGAAGTCGGGACAACCCTCTGCTTAAATTGCCTCATCATTGCATCCTCACTGAAGATGCACGTCTCAAAGCGCTCCGGTCTGGGACCAACAAGCCCGACTCTGGCTCCAATGAATCCCCTTACGACAGAGCATACACGGACGAAATCTGAGGTGCTCTCCAGAAAGCTCTCTTCTTCTGGAAACACTATGCCGGCGAAGACAAATGGAATCCGCCTTCGGTATAAGCCAGAAGAAATAGAAAGTGTTCCGCAAAACGAGTCTGACCTTCGGCAGCCCTCTGCAGTGAAGGCCCCTTCCTTCGTCCCAAAGAGCAGCACCGGGAGGTCTTGAAAAGCTGAGGCAATGGCCAATGCTGAAACCTCGTCACCGAAGGTCATTGTGCCAATCATCAGGCCGTCAATCCCCTTTTCCTGAAACAACCGAATTGTCTTCTCGGCATCCCGGTCGTCCCGTACGCACCCCCGGCTGGTAAGTTGTTCATCGGGCACGATGATTTCAACTTGGGGGACTCGCGAAATCACGTCTAAGCACCGCTTTCGCATCTGAGCTGCCCAATCCTCACCAAATGGTTCTCTATGTGCGGGGACAAAACCGATCTTTATGTTTTCCACTTGACAACCCCCTTCCAATTAATTCGCAATATGTACTATACGTACAGTCAATCATCCAACAGCAGGGAGAGACGTCTTTGAGCCATAATACAAAAGGTACCAATCATTGTCAATTCGTATGGCGGGTATGGCTATAAGGCAGACTGCATTTCCCCGACCCAAAGCTTTTGACGGGTACATATAGATATGTTATGTTTTCAATAACTTTAACAACATGCCATTATAAGAAGGTGAGTTTTGAACCAGATAAAGATTGACCCGGGACGTACTTTAGGTGATATTGACCGCAATATCTTCGGTGGGTTTGCCGAACACCTGGGACGGTGCATCTACGGTGGCATTTACGAACCGGATTCACCCCTTGCTGACGAGTATGGGCTACGCACCGATGTAATGACATCTCTCCGCCGTCTGCACCTGCCAGTTATACGCTACCCCGGTGGTAATTTCGTTTCAGGCTACCGGTGGATGGATGGAGTGGGCCCTCTGCCGGAGCGCCCAGCACGGCCTGAACTGGCCTGGCACACTACGGAAACCAATCACTTCGGCACTAATGAGTTTGTTCGCTTCTGCCGGAAGTTAAATTCAGAGCCGTATCTATGTGTTAATTGTGGCGATGGCGATATGCGAGAGGCCCGCGACTGGGTTGAGTATTGCAACGGCACTCATGATACCGCCTTGGTGAAGCTGCGCCGCGAGCATGGTTTTGAAGAACCCCACAATGTCAAGTATTGGGGTATCGGTAATGAGGTGGACGGTCCCTGGCAGATTGGCCACAAAACTGCCCAGGAATACGCCCGTGCCTTCACCGAGTTTGGCAAGGTCATGAGATGGGTGGACCCGGATATAAAGCTGATTGCATCAGCCGTATCTCTATGGTCAGGCGATTGGGTTGAACGCGGGCAACTGCTTATGGAACAGGCAGGAGGCCTTATAGATTACATGGCGTTGCACTGGTATGTGGGTAACCCGGAGAATGACTTCGCTGCCTATATGACCCTCTCCGAGTTCTTTGAGGAACGTCTGAGCGCCTATGAGGGGCTGATACGGGCTGTGCGCCTGGATAGAAAAATCAAGCGTCCCATCGCCATTGCCGTGGATGAATGGAATGTCTGGTATCGCAGGCACCCAGAATATGGTGGCACACCGGAGCAGAACAAACTGGAGGAAATCTACAACCTGGAAGATGCTCTGGTGGTAGCTATGCACTTTAACGCTTTTATCCGCCATGCCTGCTCGGTGAGAATGGCCAACATTGCCCAAATCGTGAACGTGATTGCGCCTATCTTCACCCGCCGGGATGGCTTGTTACTACAGACAATCTTCTATCCATTTGAGCTCTACAGCCGCACCTGCGGGCAGATAGCACTGGACGTATGGTGGCAGGGAGAGACGTTTGCCGGTGGGGAATACACAGGCATTCGTACTCTGGACGTCTCAGCGACGCTGGATGAAGCGCAGAAGCAACTGGTTTTGTATGTGGTCAACCGAAGTCAAACTGAGGCAATGGAAACAACGATTTCGCT
>JABUBO010000645.1_pt1 | contig 11386 bp, 10 predicted proteins | sample 7240361 | NCBI WGS metagenome assembly JABUBO01 (sample SAMN07256346, study PRJNA390944) | subsurface metagenome | isolation source: Methane hydrate marine sediment | place: Pacific Ocean: Eastern North Pacific, ODP site
ATCCTAAGCTCCAGGACCTGGTATATATGACCAGAAACCTTTCTTGGCTTAATGATGCCATAGTTTATAGTGTCCTGACTACCAATACGCTCAACAGCTATGATATTAGTTTTATATTGCTGGTAAACCTCTATCATCTGCTTTAAGATGGGCACTTTACTATCAATAATGTCGTCGGGAAGCAAGACAGCGAAAGGCTCCTCACCAATAATGCTCCTGGCGGTTAGGATAGCATGACCAAGACCCAATTGCTCCTTTTGCCTGATGTAGCAGATATCAACCAAATCAGATAGCTCACGCATCTCCTGTAGTAGCTTGGTTTCTCCCTTTTGCTCTAGAACATATTCTAACTCAAAGGAACGGTCAAAGTAGTCTTCAAGAGTTCGCTTACCCAGAGCTGTTATTACAATAATCTGCTCAATACCTGAATTGATTGCTTCTTCTACGGAATACTGGATTAGTGGTTTGTTGGCTAGTGGTAGCATCTCCTTAGGTTGAGACTTGGTAATAGGTAGAAATCTTGTTCCCCAACCAGCCGCAGTAATAACCGCTTTACGAACCTTCATCCTGCCCTCCTCTTCCTTTGTTGAAAGGCAAAGACAGCAGCACCAAGTGCTCCAGCATCATCACCAAGCTGAGCAGGAACTATACGCACTGCCTGCGCCGATAGCTGGAAGGCTCTCTCCCTTACTACCTGCCTAGCCGGATTAAGCAAAAGGTTCCCCATCTTTGCCATTCCGCCACCAACAATAATCATTTCCGGATTAAAGATATTAACCAGGTTTACCATGCCCACTCCCAGATAGGTGGCTGCCTTTGAAATAACCTCCAATGCCAGTGAATCTCCACCCTGAGCCGCCACTGATACCTTTTCCGCAGTAATATCTTCTATCTTACCCTCCATAATCTCGGTAAGAGAAGAGCTTTCCCCTTGGCTGATACGCTTTATTGCTTCCCTAGCCACTGCGGTACCCGAAGCCAGCACTTCCAAACAGCCAATATTACCACAACTGCACCTTGGTCCATTAACATCAATAGTCATATGTCCTATCTCCCCGGCACTACCATATAGCCCGGAGTATAGCTTGCCATTGATGATAATTCCGCCACCAATGCCGGTGCTTACCGTAAGGTAAATAAGATTATTTACCCCCCTCCCAGCGCCAAAGTGGTGTTCGCCTAAGGCAGCAGCATTGGCATCATTGATTAAAAAGGTATTAATTCCATATTTCTCTTTTATAATATCTCTCAGTGGAATATTATGCCAGCCGGGGAGGTTCGGGGATGAGGTTACTAGCCCCTTCTCAAAATCTATCGCCCCGGCGGCAGCAATGCTTATGCTGTCCAGTTGAGACGAGCCTATACCTTTTGAATTAAGTAGAGAGTCTACAGCCGAAAGTATCCGGTTAATCACCGACTGTGGTCCCTCATCAGCTAAGGTGAGGTAGTATTCCTTAGCCACCACCTGCCCTTTATTGGAAATAATAGCGGCAATTATTTTGGTGCCGCCCAGGTCTATGGCTAAAACCGGCAGTTCTGGCTCTTTGGTTTTCGGCATTTCAAATTCTACTTTATCTTATCTCAATCAATTTGTCGAGAGGGAGGTCATTTTCTACCTTTAATAAGCGAGCCCCGATAGGTAGGTTGACGCAAGGCATACCTTCTGTTAAATTTAGCCTGTGCCCTATCTCTTTGACCATTTAGATTTAATCAAGGAACTCCTCCACCAGCCTCCCTTTGGGCTTATTACTGATGTTGATGGGACTATAAGCAAGACTGCCCCTACCCCACAAGAAGCTAAGGTTTCGCCACTATGCTATCGTTATCTTTCCCGCCTTTGCCGCCACCTGGCCCTGGTAGCTGCTATCTCAGGGAGACCGGCTGTTGAAATCAAGAATATGATAGAAATTGAGGGGATGGTCTACATCGGCAATCACGGACTGGAGCGGTGGACTGAGGGGCACTCTGAATTCACAAAAGATGCCCGGGGTTACTTACGGGTAGTTAAAGCTGCCATCAAGGAATTAACTCCATTACTTTCCCTGGAAGGCATTAGTATTGAGGACAAGGGAATAACGGCTACTATTCATTATCGCCTCTGCTCTGAGCCTCAATCGGCTGAGAGGCATATCCTGACTGCAGTTAGGGCTTCACCCTGGGTCAAGAGGTTGCGAATTATACAGGAGAGGATGGCAGTTGACCTTCTACCACCAGTAAAGGCAAATAAAGGCACGGCTATACTGGACTTAATACGGGAATATAACTTGCGAGGCGGCATTTATCTGGGTGATGACCTCACTGATATTGATGCTTTTAGAGCTATACACGCCGTTTCCCGCAATTTAGATTTTCAGGGCTTTGCCATTGGCATTATTAGCCAGGAAATGCCGGAAAAGCTGGTGACAGAGGTAGATTTTACCTTGAATGGGGTAAATGATGTCGAGCGTTTTCTCAAGTGGATGTCCCAGACCGCATCTGAGCCAAGTTAACCGCATCCTCCAGTAAGTGCAAAAGCCAATTAGTTATATCTTCTTCTTCAATTGACCTTTTCAATCCAGTAGCACGCCTATGCCTCTCATCAGGTGGCATTGTCAACGCAGCATATAGGGCTTGAGTTGTCCCTTCCAGGTCAGTCGGTGCCACAGTTAGAGCATTCTGCCCTAATTGCTGGTGCGCACCAGTAGTTTCCGATAGTACCAGGACACCATCACAATTATTAACCGTGGGACCCTCCTTGGCTACCAGGTTCATCCCATCAATAACAGCATTTACCAAGAGAACATCATAGTGGCACATGCCAGCCATAGCCTGTATGTAATTGTCCTCATAAAAGAAATCAATGGGGTGCCATTCCTCACTTCCATACTTCTTATTTATAGCTTCTATCAGCTGGGTAACCTCCAGCATATACCTTTGATACGGTTTTAGACTGGTTCTAGTAGGGACGAGAAAGGCTATAAATTTGACCTTTCCCAGGAATTGAGGGTAACGCTCCAGCAGCATATCAAATGCCCTAAAACCACGAATAATATTTTTACTGGGTTCAGCCCTATCTACACGGACTATGGTTTGTTCTCCGTAAAGAGGACGCAACCTTTCCTCATACTCCTTTAATTTAGTTGACGAAACCAGTTCCTTAAGACCTACAACATCAATAGATACCGGGTAAGCTTTAACCCGGACAATATGCCCATTTATGTCTACAGTCTGTTGCCCATAATCAACCTCAGCCTCGTCAATAAATGTTTCACAGCCGTGAAGGAAACTGAGTACATCTCGCCCGGTTTGTAAGCCTACAATATCAGCAGCACACAAACTCCTGAAGATAGCCTGCCGCATAGAACTTGGCAATAGTTGCCAGTAGCTTGGCGATGACCAAGGGATGTGAATAAAGTGCTGGATTACCAGGTTTGGCATCTGCCTCCGGATATAAGCACTGACTAAATAAAGATGATAGTCATTTAGCATTACTACTGGCGGTGGTTCCTTTCCCATTGCCTCGTCAATGACTGCCTGAGCAAAGGCTTGATTCACCGGGACATAACCATTCTCCCAGGCATCATGAACAGTATGGTCTATATTGGGTGTGCGAGACGGGCTCCACATGTAGTGTTGCAGGAACCAGAGGAGGGGATTGCAAATGACACTATAGAATTTGTGATATGTATCCCTAGGGCTAACTACAAAATGGAGATACAGATTCCCGTCAGCTAAGGCTACTTTGAAACGTCCTCCCTGCGCTTTTCGGGCTACCTGTCTATCCCCCTCCCCCATAGCACTAGCAATCCAATCAAGGTCTATATATTTACTAAGGCTACTCAGGGCAGTAACCACACCACCACTACCACGGTATGCTTGAAGCTGCCCATCTTTAGTAAGATGATATTCAATAGGACCCCGGTTGCTTACCAGAATTAGCCGCCTTGGTGATAATCTTTGGTGGCATAATTCTTTCAGCCGGACATCACTACCCACCTGGCTTGTTGCCATTCTACCCTCCCATCCATTTCGGCTTCACAGAGGTTAGTAAAAAACTGTAACACCCTACTAATAAACCTGTCAAACTTGGGGGAATTATCTATATCTCACGCCGTTGGCATAGTTCGGCAATCAGGATATTTAGGGCAAGTTCACCATCATATTCCCCTGTCTTAATAGATAGGTCAGCTTCTAACAGTTTGTGATACACTTCCCTAAGCCGCTCCAGAGGATATCTATCAGCTTGCTCTAATGTCTTACGGAAGGCAAATTCTGAGGTCAAGCCTAACTTATTCTGAATCTCTATATTAGGTTTCGCCTGGTTTCTTAGCTCCTTTACTCTAATTATCATCCGGGCTTGCCGTGATAGCATGAACAGAAGATAGGCAGGGGCAGCTCCTCTCTGCAATAGCTGTTGTAGTGAGTGTTCAGCTACCCCAACTTTGAGCTCAAGGATAGCATCAACCATAGCAAAAACATTAGCCTCCTGGGCATAGCTTACTACCATCCCAACATCCTCCTCCTCAATACGGCGACCTGAGGCAAATAAGACTAGTTTACTAATTTCACTAGCCATAATCCATAAGTTACCACCTACAAGTTTAGCCAGTAAGTCTACTGCCCCGGGGGATATGTTTCCATCTTCCTCCGCCACACGCCCTTGAATCCACTGGCGCAGCCTGGTGTTTCTCAGTAAAGGAAATGACCTTACCTCTGCCTTGGCTGAAAGCTCCCTGAGCAAAGGATTATTGCTTCTTATTCTATCATCTATTAGCACTAATATTGTGCTGTTAGGTATCTTCCCAATATAGGCGCTTAACGATTTATACTCGTTTTGTTGATTAACTATATGTTTGGATTTGCCTTTGGGTTCAAAACGCCCCAGTAGCCCCTCGACAATAACTAACCGTCTTTCAGCCAAGAAGGGCACCGTCTCACAAGTGGTTCTTAATTGGTCCAGGGTGATTTGCTGACCATCAAACGTAATGGTATTAGCTGCTAAAAGTGATTGGTCACCTATGCCTCTCTTTATCTCCTCAAGCGACTTTCGACGAGAAAAATCATCCTCCCCAAATAATATATATAGCAAGGTTTACCTCCCCCTTTTATAGCTCTTCCATTTTATCACACTGAAGGCACAGCCGTTTAGTGAGGGTGGATTAAATAGGGCTGAAAAATAATTGAAGAATGGTGGCGCAAGGAGTAGAATGGATACAAGAAGAATATTATCTGGCTGACATTGCTGGAGATAAAAGGAGAGATAGGATGGCAGAACAACCTAATGAACTAAAGAAGCTAGTTGCTATTGCCACTGACCTCGAACTTTCTGCCCAGCTGAGGACTAAAGCCATTGAATTGGTTGGTAACATTGGCACCCATGATGCACTTCTTGCCCTACTGGATTTAGCAGCTAATGAGAGATTAATTCCTGAGGAGAGAGCCCTTTCCCTTAAGTATGCTAGAGAAATAATAATAATAAAGTCAGGTCATTAATAATCCCGGCTTAGATTAAAAAGGTGAGTGTTAATACTGGCATCATAGGGTTAGCTAAAAGTGGTAGGACAACCATTTTTAACGCTTTAACCAAAGGTAAAGCTGATATAGGAAGTTACACCCAAGAAGGTTTAACCCCTCATATTGGTATAGCCAAGGTTCCAGAGCCACGCCTCAAAATGCTAGCCGATATGCTTCACCCTAAGAGGGTCATCCCCGCTGAGGTAACATATATTGATATAGGGGCTTCAGTTAAAGGTCTGGTTAAGGACAAGGGTATAAGCGGTCAATTCCTGACCCAGCTTAGCAGTGTAGATGCTCTTATAAATGTAGCTCGAGCCTTTACTGATGAAAGCATACCCCATCCTGAAGGTAGCCTGGATGCAGAGCGGGATATTGCCACTATGGATTTAGAGCTTGCCTTTTCTGATTTAGCCATCACTGAAAGGAGGCTGGAAAGAATAGAGGTATCCTTAAAAGGAGCTAAGCCGCCTGAGCGCCAAGGCCTTCTACGAGAGAGGGAGATGCTAACGAAGGCTAAAACTAATTTAGAAAAGGATGTGCCCATCCGAGAACAAGAGCTAACTACTGACGAAGCCAGAACTATGGCTAACTACCAGTTTCTTACTGCCAAGCCGCTACTAATAGTGGTCAATATCGGAGAAGAACAGCTACCTCAGGCAGCATCTTTAGAAGCAGAACTAAACTCACACTATTCACGCCCGAAGTGTCGCCTTATTACCCTCTGTGGCAAACTAGAGATGGAGCTAGCTCAATTAGACGAAAGTGTTGCCGAGGGGTTTCGCACTGAATTCGGTATTAAGGAATCCGGGCTTGACCGCATTATCAAACTATCCTATGAATTATTAGGGCTAATCTCATTCTTTACTACTGCCTCAGGTGAAGTTAAGGTCTGGTCTATTCAGAATGGCACCAATGCTGTTACAGCCGCTGGGAAAATCCACTCTGATATGGAAAGGGGGTTTATTCGGGCTGAGGTAATCAGTTACGATGACCTAGTGAAATGCGGTAGCCTACCTGAGGCTCGCAAGAGAGGGCTTCTCCGACTGGAGGGCAAGAACTACATAGTCCACGATGGCGATGTAATTACCTTCCTGTTTAATGTCTAACCCCTAATGTGATTAAAGGTAGGGGAAATAACTATTAGCTGTGATGAAGCAATATGCTGTCATCAGCAAACTGCTCTCCACTAGCTCGCTCGAAGGCAGTTATCAGGTCACTGACGGTAAGGTTAGCCCTCTGCTGCTGGTTCATATCAACTATGATTCTGCCTTTATCCATCATGATTAGCCTGTTACCGTAGCGCAGAGCCAGCTCCATATTATGAGTAACCATCAGGGTGGTCATCTTTTCCCGCTGCAGAATCATCTCAGTTAACTCAAGCACTATCTCGGCCGTTCTAGGGTCTAAATTAGCTATATGCTCATCAAGTAGTAGCAGCACCGGCTTACTTATAGTAGCCATGACCAAAGCTACCGCCTGCCTTTGTCCACTTGAAAGTGTGCCTACCAGGGCATTTAGCCTACCTTCTAATCCTAGCCCCAGAGGAGCTAAAGCCGAGCGGAATAGCTCTCTGCGCTGTTTATTACTGGCTGCCCTTAGCCCCCTTGGTTGCCCACGCAGTAGAGCCATAGCCAGGTTCTCCTCTATAGTCATCTTGGCGGCAGTGCCTATATTAGGGTCCTGATATACCCTGCCAACATACTGAGCATGCTTATATTCACTCAAGCCCGCAATATCATTACTATTAATGATAACCTTGCCACCCCTTTCCGGGGGGAAGACACCGGCAATAACACTAAGCAAAGTACTTTTTCCTGCGCCATTGCTGCCAATAATGGTAACATAGTCCTCAGCATTGACCTCTAGGTTGATATTATCCAGCGCAGTAACTTCATCTACAGTCCCTCTAGAGAATATCTTAGTTATTCTCCGAAGTTGTAGTAAACTCCTATTCTCGCTCATTCCAGCACCTCCCCTTTACCACCTCACCGCCGGTGGCATCCATTCGTGCCGCAACTTCTTCTGTATGTATGGAATTGCCATGGCTGTAATCACCAGTAGTGCCGTAATCAATTTCAAATTTCCGGGGGCTAAGCCAAGCCTGAGGGCAATAGTTATGAACAAGCGATAGAGGAAAGTGCCAGTAAGTGCCGCCAGCAACATTGAAGCAACACCCCGGGGGTGAATTAGTGCCTCACCAATTATCACTGAGGCTAAGCCCATTACAATCATCCCTATCCCCATATTGACATCGCAAAATTGCTGATTCTGAGCTACCAGCGCCCCAGCCAGGGCAACGAGACCATTAGAAATGGCACAACCCATCAATATATTCTTATCGGTATCTACCCCTAGACTACGCACCATCTGCTCATTATCACCGGTTGCCCTCAATGCCAGCCCAATCTCGGTGCGCAGAAACCAGTTCAATACCATGAAAGTGATGAAGGCTATCGCCGCCAAGACGATAATAACCAATATGGGGCTTCTCATCATTCCAAACCAACTGGCAACACTGTCAAAGATTGTTATATCGCGCAATAATGGGACATTTGGTCTTCCCATAATCAGCAGGTTTACCGAATACAGCCCGACCATCATAAGGATGCCAGCCAATAAAGCCGGTAGCCTCAGCTTGGTATTGAGCAGCCCGGTTATGGAACCACAGGCTAATCCACCCCCAAAGGCGGCTATAGTTGCCAGGAAGGGATTATAGCCCCCAGCAATAATGATAGCTGCAATAGAGCCGCCGACAACAAAGCTGCCATCCACAGTAAGGTCGGGAAAGGCAAGGACACGAAGTGTCAAGAATACGCCAATAGCAACAAAGGCGTATACCAACCCTTCAGAAATCGAAGTATTTAGGACACCCTGTATCATGGGAGACAGCATTTCTTTATCTCCAAAAATAATCTAATAATCCTAGCCTTAAGTGGGGGACAGAATATTACTGCCCCCCATTGTCCGAATCGCTACAGATGTCGTGGTCTTGCTATTCTACTACTTTATCAGCTTTAGCTATAACGGATTGAGGAATGGTTATGCCCATTCTCTCCGCTGCCCCAGGATTGACTACCAGCTTACAGGCTTCCGGAGCACAACATACCACTGGAATATCACCGGGGAATTCACCCTCTAGTACCCTTGCCGCATAGCGCCCTGCCTCTGCGCCTATCCAGGTGTAGTCAGCACCCTTAGCGGCAATGCAACCCCTGTCAACCATATCTCCTGTAGAGCCAAAGAAGGGTATCTTGTTCTCTTCAGCGACGGCAATTATAGCCTCAAGCCCGGAGACAGCAGTATTGTCGGTAGGAATGTAGATGACATCACACCTGCCAATGAGGGCTGCGGCTGCGGTTGCCACATCAGCTGTTGTCGCGCAAGTTCCTTCTACCAGCTTCTCAATGCCAACATCCGCCATAATATCCTTTAACTGCTCCATCTGCACAACAGAGTTCATTTCGCCAGCGTTGTAAATCACCCCAAGCACCTTAATATCGGGACAAATCTCCTTAATCATCTCCATCTGAGACTTCATGTCGGCCAAATCACTGACGCCAGTTACATTGTCAGGGCGAGGCGCATCCCAGGTAGACACTATCCCAGCCCTGGCTGGAGCAGTGCAGGTACTGAAAATCACAGGAATTCCTGTTCCTTCAGCTGCAGCCACGCAGGCTTGAGAGTTTGGGGTAGTGATAGCATGAATTAAATCCACCTTTTCCGAAACAAACCGGTCGGCAATTGTCTTGGCTAGAGACATATCACCCTCAGCGCACAGGAAAGTATACTCAACGTTCACTCCCTCAATAAAGCCTGCTTCAGCCATCGCCTGATGAAATCCCTCTTGGTCAGCAAACAGGTCGGGGTGCTCAATTATCACACACTCGCCAATTCTATACACCTTTTCCTCTGCTGGCTTTGGAGCACAGGCATTCATAAGCGGTAAGGCTAAAGCTAGCACCAGCACCAGGCAAATACCAACCAGTATCCCTAATATTCCTTTCTTCATTAAAACCTCCTAAAATTTTGTTTCGTCTTCCCCCAAAACATCAACTACATAAAAAACCACCCCCTTTACTCAACGCGTTATTATAAGCAAGCCAGAAACCCTTCGGCACTGGGAGGTGTATTTACCCTGACATACTTATCCCCTAAGTTTCTGAAGCCCTCACCACCTTCAGTTAATATCCCTCTACCCAGTAACCTCGCTTTCAAAGAAACCTCCCCATCACTATGACCCAGGACAAAGATTGGGCATGACTCAAAACTCTCGCCGACAAAATAGCCCCTCTCCTCCAGTCCGGCTATTAACTTCGCCTTCTCTCTTTCAACCATTTTCCTACAATTGAGGATGAAATCCTCATCCAAAAGAGCCTCGGCTGCCAGAAAGCAGGATACCTGGGAAACAGAGAAAGGGATATTAATCTTCTCGTAGTAGGAAGCCAATTCGTATGGGAATATCCCGTATCCAATCCTCAAACCAGCTAGCCCCAGCCCCTTTGAGAAAGAGCGAACCACTATTAAATTGGTGTATTTATCTATTAAATTAACTGCCGAGTTCTCCTTGCCTATATAATCACCATAGGCTTCATCTATAATCACCACCACACCTTTCTTCCCGGCTTGCTTAATAATCTCCTCAATCTGACCAAGACTGATAACCTGCCCCGTAGGGTTATTGGGATTATCAATATATACTAAGGAGTAATCTTCACTTATCTTCGCCAACAATCTTTCCGTATGAAATCCAAACCTTTCTGCCTGGTCTAATATCACTGCTTCATACCTTCCTCCACAGGCTTCAACATCAGTGGCATATTCAGTGAACTGGGGAGAGTAACCCAATACCTTAGCCCCAGGCTCTATAAATATCTTATTCACCCTCTCTAAAACAACCATAGCACCATTAGCAATCTGAATCTGCCTTTTATCCAAGTCGGCGTACCCTGTCCAGAACTTAGAGAGCTTCTCCTTCAAATCCAGATAGGCAGGGTCAGGGTAGCACCACACCCTTGACCAATCGTATTCTTTTGCTGCATCTAAGACCCTTTGGGAGACTCCGAATAGATTACAGCCTAAAGAGCAGTCAAGAAGCTCTCCCCGCCTATTTATGGGTTCTAGACTAACATAAGATTTCCGATTTAGATGGTTGAGGTAAGCCTTGACCTTCATTTTTGCCTTACTAACTGACCTCCCTAATAAAATAAGAACCCCCGCTTGAGAGGGTCCCTATTTAGATTTATCCACTGGTTGGTATATTTACATCTTCATACCAAAGCCCCTCAAGCGCACCTTATGCGCTCCGGAAATGTGAAGTCAATATAATACGATCCGTGAGAGGCAATGTAAATTGACATTCTCTACACCCAACCCCTTTCAGATTTACTCTAACACAAGGAAAAAAGGGTTGTCAACCCCGATTTAAAAATGAGGTAAAATGTAACCAAATCATAATAGTTGTCAGGAGGCCATGCAGTCGCTATAATCGGAGTGTGAAAATAGAGAGATGGCACGATTGGCAGCTTAGCATCGCCGAGGCTTTGGACATACAGCGAAGGCTGGCAGCACAGGTGTCTAGAAGCGGTGAGGTCTTCACTCCCCGCTTCATAGCTGGCGTGGATGTAGCCGCGGGGAAAGCCCAAGAAGTGGCTACAGCGGCTGTGGTTATTCTAGAGTATCCCGAACTTAGAGCAGTAGAAACGAAAGTGGTAAATGGGAAGCTTGATTTCCCCTATATCCCCGGGCTTTTATCCTTCAGAGAAGCACCTTTAACCCTGTCTGCCTGTCAGAGGCTTACTGTTATCCCTGACCTCATCCTCGTTGATGGGCAGGGAATTGCTCACCCCCGACGATTAGGTCTTGCCTCTCACCTAGGGCTTTTTCTGAATAC
>JABUBO010000646.1_pt1 | contig 11381 bp, 13 predicted proteins | sample 7240361 | NCBI WGS metagenome assembly JABUBO01 (sample SAMN07256346, study PRJNA390944) | subsurface metagenome | isolation source: Methane hydrate marine sediment | place: Pacific Ocean: Eastern North Pacific, ODP site
GGATGGGGGGGGCTGACCTGAGGTCGGTTCAAGAATTATTGGGTCATGCCAACATCTCGACTACACAGGTTTACACCCATCTTACTACAGAGCATATTCGGCGTACTTATGAGAAATCCCACCCCAGGGCTAGGGAGCCTGAGTGAGATTGATAAAAACTCCTAATGGGAGGTCTTAGATGTCTGGTAAATCACGGCACGGGAGGGGAAAGCATTCGCCTCAAAGTAAAAAAAGAAGCGGACGGTATCATTTAGCTACAGTTGTCCAGCAGGCAGTGGCTCAAACCTATGAGCCGGTTTCTCGTCCTAATGTACCGGCTCCCGTCGGCAAGTGTGCCAACCCCGATGGCAAGACTGGCTGCTGTTCGGTATCCCCACATAGCTACTGAGCTACGGACAATTGGTATTCTGGCAGGGATAATACTGATTATTCTCGCCGTACTAGCTTTGGTTCCCCTACCCTGGTAGTAGGGCTTATTATGGACTTTGAAGCGGCAAGAGCTAGGTTAATTGAGCACCTTAGTAGTGAAATTAGAGATAAGCGGGTATTAGCGGCAATGTCCCGCGTTCCCAGGGAACGTTTTGTGCCACCGCATAGTCAACGCCTAGCCTATGAGGATAGGCCGCTGCCTATTGGTCTGGACCAGACAATTTCACAACCTTTTATTATTGCCCTTATGACTGAGGCGCTGGAGCTTACTGGTAGTGAAAAGGTGCTAGAAGTAGGGACGGGCAGTGGGTATCAGGCAGCTATTCTGGCTGAGTTAGCTCAGTTGGTGATTACAACCGAGCGTCTGCCTGCTCTCGCTGAAAAAGCTAGGGGTGTATTGGATAGCCTAGGCTATACAAATATTGTAGTGCACTTGGCTGAGGGGACCCTGGGTTGGCAGGGTGAGGCACCTTACGATGCCATAATGGTTACCGCTGGTGCTCCCAGGGTGGTGTTTGACCTTCTAGCTCAGCTAGCCATCGGTGGGCGGCTAGTGATTCCTGTAGGCTCACGCTATGTGCAAGAGTTATATAAAATTACCAAGCGCAAAAAGAAGAATATAGTTCAGAATTTAGGCGGATGCCGCTTTGTCTCCCTTATTGGTAAGGATGCTTGGGAGGAGGAATAAAAAGGGTGGAACTATAGCCAAGATAATCAGGATTAACCATATTTAAAAAATCTAAAGGAGAAAGATAATGGAAGTTCTGGAGGCAATTAGAACGAGACGGAGTATTCGTAAGTACAAGACTACACCGGTAGATGACAGAACTATTGAGCTTGTTTTGGAAGCTGCTCGCTGGGCACCTTCCTGGAAAAACACGCAATGCTGGAGATTCATTGTGGTGCGAGACAATCAGATAAAGAGCCGACTTGCCGATGCATTAACTGCTGACCCTACAATAAGTGATACTAATCCATCCGATAATGCTGTAAGGGCTGCACCGGTAGTGATTGTAGCTTGTGCTGAACTGGGAAAATCGGGTTATCGTGAGGGGAAACCAGCTACGGATAAGGGTGATTGGTATATGTTTGATGTGGCATTGGCTATGCAGAACCTGGTATTGGCTGCCCATTCGCTGGGACTGGGCACAGTGCACGTTGGAGGTTTTGATGCTAAAAAGGCAGCCAGCATCTTGGGGGTGCTTGAAGGTTTTTGCGTCGTTTCGATGACCCCGCTAGGTTACCCTGACCAGGAACCTAAGCTAAGGCCAAGAAAAGAACTTTCTGAAATTGTTTCCTATGATAAATACAGCGTTAAATAAGATGTTATTTATATGAGCTATAAAAGGTGGATTTTCGTCGCTATTTCCTTATTCGGCATCGGGCTAGTGTTGGGTCTGGCTACCCCAACTAGCGCCGCCGGTCTTCTTTCTGAGGATATTGCTGCCCTTGAGAAGCTTGCCAATCTCCTAGCGTCACTTCCTCTCGCCCTTGTTGTTGTAATTATTTTTATAAAGAATGCTTCAGCTTTGCTGCTAAGCTTCGCCCTCAGCCCAATTCTTTGCCTGGCGCCTGTAATAGCGCTAACGGTCAACGGCTGGCTTCTTGGCTTGGTATCAACCACAGTAATTCAGGAGAAATCCCTTGGCTTTGTATTAGCCGGTTTGCTTCCTCATGGCATCTTTGAACTCCCGGCTCTAATTCTGGGTGAAGCGGCGGCTCTTAGCTTGGGCACAGTGGTGATACTAGCCCTATTCAAAAAGGAGAGGAGAAGTCTACTACTGCCCAGTCTGAAACAGAACTTGAAGTATCTCATGGTAGCCCTTGCTTTACTCTTACCAGCGGCTATTATTGAAACATATGTTACGCCATTGCTGTTAACCTAATGTGGACAATAAGGAGGATATTTTATGTATGAGCTAGGTTTAGTAGCCCCTTACTGGGTAATTGTTTTGATATGGCTAGCCAAAGTTATATTGCTAGCTCTCGTCTCCGCTCTTCTGGCCTGGCTTGGGATTAGGGTAATGGATGCTCTTAGCCCTCGTATTCCTCAGCGTCAGCGAATAGGCGAAGACCCTGTTGCCACAGGATTATTCATTGCCGGCTTTTTCATTCTGGTTGGTCTTGTCATCCATGGAGCTATTACAGCGCTGACTACGGTTGTAGCCCCAATATTAGGCTACATCTTTGATTTTAGAACATGGGGCATATTAGCTATAAGCTTCGTAGTAAGCCTGCTCATCGGGATAGCCTTGTTCCACATTGTTGATAAGCTAACGCCTAAAATACCATTTATAAGCATCAGCAAGAGTCCGGTGGCAGTAGGTATCTATGTCTTTGGCTATCTTGTCTTCTTTGGCTTGATACTCCATGCAGCACTGACAGGGCCACTATGAGAGGTTAATTGAGGTAAGTCTGTGAAGAGGATTGAGGTCTTAATAAGCTTGATATTGGTATTAGTAGCTGGGTTAGCTGCTACCGGTTATGTATCGGCAAACTCATCCGCCGGTTTCTATGAGAGGAATGGTGAAGTATTTGATGACTGGGAAATATGTAGAACTAGGGGCTTTGGTGAAGACGGTTTTTATCAAATATCTGAGACCACCTTTCGTCCGGTTATAGCTTTCGAGAGTCTGGGTGAGGATGCCGCTCTAGCCTATAGCCTGGGTGAGCAGATTGCCGGCAAATATCCAGACCCATTGCCAAGGGCAGAGGCAATATTTCGTTTTGTTCGGGACAGGGTAAAATATACCCCCGATATTGACCAGTTTGACCATGAGGAGTTCGCCCAGAATGCCGATGAGCTGGCTACAGCTATTGACCAGAATGGAGTTGGTTATGGTGATTGTGAGGATAGTGCTGTGCTACTAGCCGTTATGTATAAAGGCGCTGGCTACCGCTCGGCTATAGTGGTCGGCTCCGGTCATACTGCAGCATTGGTCTATCTACCTGACTATAAAAAGGCAACTGCAGTTTTTGAACTAGAGGGTGAGCCAGAGTGGGTCTGGGCTGAGGCAACAGGCAAAAAGAACCCTTTGGGCTGGGTATCTAGAGAATTTATCAATGTTGAGCTAGCTGCATATGAGATAGGTGAAGAGGCAATAGCCCCGGCAAAACCAACTACAGCCCCAGCGGTTGCCGTTGCTGGAACCGGTGGTGGTGCCTCACCCCAACCATTTTCCTTCATCAGTATAATTGGTTTGTTGTGGCTCATGTCCTTGTTCAGGAGAAGGAGGCGCGCCCGCTAACCTCTATACTTGTCACATCTGCAAACTGTGATTATAATAATCGTGGAATAAGCTAAAGAGGGCAGGTGATTAGATGGAGCAATATGGACTGGAGAATATTCGCAACCTTGCTTTATTGTCTCATTGTGGTGCTGGCAAGACATCAGTCTCAGAAGCCATCTTGTTTACTGCCGGGGCAATTACCCGCTTAGGTAAGGTTGACGAGGGCACTACTACCTCAGACTATGACCCGGCTGAAGTAAAACACAAGATTAGCCTTAACCTGACTTTACTTCCCTGCCAGTGGAATGGGGCTAAGGTTAACCTTATTGATACCCCCGGTTATTCTGACTTTGTTGGTGAGGTCAGGGCGGCAATACGGGTTAGTGAGGGGGCAATAATTGTGGTATGCGCTGCCTCTGGTGTTGAAGTTGGTAGTGAGCAGGTGTGGGCATATAGTGAGGAAGCTAACCTTCCTCGCCTCATTTTTATTAATAAGATGGACCGCGAAAATGCTGACTTCTACCGAACTGTGAAGGAGCTTCAGTCAAGGTTTGGTCCTAAATGCCTACCGTTGCAGTTACCAATAGGTGCCCAGAGTGATTTTCAAGGGGTGGTTGACTTGCTGACGATGAAAAGCTGTGTCGGTTTTCCGGTCAAGGAGGCTGAAATACCCTCATCACTGCAAACTCAAGCCGATTCTTTCCGTGAGAAGGTAGTAGAGGCAGTGGCTGAACTTGATGATAGTTTACTAGAGAAATATCTGGGCGGTGAAGAACTCAGCCTAAAGGAGCTCAGTGATGGCTTGCGGCAGGCTGTAGTAACTGGTAGGGTTGTGCCAGTCTTAGTTGGCTCAGCTATACAAAATATAGGGATTACTTCGTTACTGAACGCCATAAATAGCTATCTGCCATCACCTAAAGAGCGAGATGTAATTGTTGCTGGAGGTTCTGGCAAACAAGAGACGATAGCACCAGGTCAGGATGCTCCCTTAGCTGCCCTGGTGTTCAGGACCAGCGCTGACCCATATGTTGGCAAACTTACCTACTTTCGGGTTTACAATGGCGTTATTGATAGCAATTCTCAGGTGTGGAACGCTACCCAAGGTGAGGCAGAGCGTATAGGTCAGTTATTTATCCTGAGAGGCAAGACTCAGGAGCCGGTATCTCAGCTTAGGGCAGGAGATATAGGGGCGGTAGCCAAATTGAGCCTAACCGGAACCGGGGATACATTGTGTAGTCAGGGTAAGCCAGTGAAAATTGTTCCCATCTTATTCCCTGAGCCGATTTTTAATAAAGCAGTGCGTCCTAAGACCAAGGCTGACCTGGATAAGTTGGGGGCGGCATTATCCAGGCTATCTGAGGAAGACCCTACCCTTCGAGTGCATAGAGATAGTGATACCAGTGAAACCATTCTATCCGGGCTTGGTGAGACTCAACTTGAAGTGGCGGCAGAGAAGATGTTGCGTAAATTTGGCGTGGGTGTGGAGTTACAGACCCCTGAGGTTCCATATAAAGAGACTATTACTATACCAGCCAAGGCTGAGTATAAGCACAAGAAGCAAACGGGAGGCCATGGTCAATACGGGCATGTCTTGTTGGAGTTGGAACCTTTATCTCGTGGCAGCGGTCGCGAGTTTAGTGATAAGGTAGTCGGCGGGCGCATACCCAAAAACTATATTCCGGCAGTGGAGAAGGGGGTTAATGAAGCAGTTCAGGAGGGGGTTCTGGCTCGCTACCCGGTTGTTGACATAAAGACAAAGGTATATGATGGTAGCTTTCATCCAGTAGATTCTTCAGAAATATGCTTCAAAATTGCCGGGGCAGGAGCGCTGAAGAAGGGATTATCTCTGGGACAACCTATCCTCCTTGAGCCGATAATGAATATCAGCGTGAAGATTCCCGAGGACTTCACCGGTGATATTATTGGCGACCTTAATGCCAAGCGGGCCCGGGTGCTGGGCATGAACCCCGGGGGTGGAATCAATATTATTGAAGCTCAAGTGCCGCTGGCTGAGATTCTGCGCTATGCTATAGACCTGAAATCAATAACCCAGGGCAGGGGCAGCTACACAGTAGAATTTAGCCACTATGAGGAAGTGCCGCCTCACATTACTCAAAAGATTATTGCTCAACGGCAAGCCGAGAAGGCCTAACTTTACCCAGCCAGAAGCTCCCTAACCTTCTCACTAAAGGCGGGCAGCACCTTTTTCCAGTCTCCGACTATACCGAACCGAGCTAACTTCATGATATTCGCCTCGGGGTCTTTATTTATAGCGATAATACTTTTGGAACCTGAACAACCACTCATATGCTGGCTGGAACCGGAGAGAGCTACAGCAATATAGAGGTCAGGGGCAACAATCTTGCCGGTAAGCCCTACCTGCCAAGTGTCTGGCACCCAACCATTATCGCAAGGAGGTCTGGTAGCACCTACTGCCCCCTTTAGTATTTTAGCCAGTTCGTCTAATTGCTTAAACCCCTCGGCACTACCTATGCCTCTACCCCCAGCAATTACTACCTCAGCATCCTCCAGCTTTATCCCGGCTACCTCCTCAGGCACCTTTTCCAGAATTTTGGTTCTTATGGCTGATGGGTCTAGGCCAGCCTCAATAGTGATGACCTCCCCTTGCCTTGAGGCATCTCGCTCCAGGGGTGACATTGCTTTAGCTCTAACCGTAGCTATCTGTGGGTAGGACTCATAGGTGAAGGTAGCCTGGGCATTTCCCCCGTAGACAGGTCTGGTTTGCCAGAGTAGCTTTGAGTCGGGGTCAATAGCCAGCTCAATGCAGTCCATAGCGGCTGCTGTCTCCAACCTGAAGGCTAGCCTGGGTGCCAGGTCACGACCGATAGAGGTTTGTCCTAGAATAAGAATCTGGGGCATCACCTGTTTGACCACCTTTTCCATAACTAATACATAGGAATCTGTCTGATAGTCTTTAAGCAGGGGGTCATCAACAACATATACTTTATCAGCGCCAAAGGCAATAGCCTCCTGGGCTAGACTGCTTATACCGCTGCCGATTAATACAGCGCCTAATTCCTGTCCCAGGTTATCAGCCAGCTTTCTGCCGCAACCCAGTAGTTCGGTGGTAATGGCAGCTAGCTTTCCATCGGTAGCTTCACCATAAATCATGACACCTTTATATTCAGACACGAGATTTACCTCCTTAATTATGGGCGAAAGACTTCTTTATAGTATCTTGGCTTCCCTGAGTTTCAGGGCTAGATTAACTGCTGCCTCTTCCGGGCTCTCTCCGTCTATAATCTCGCACTTACCTTCACGAACTGGTTGGAAAAGCTTGAGCATTTTGGTGCGTCGACCAGCGGCACCAATTTGGGAAGGGTCAACCCCTATATCGGCTGGCTTCCATATAATGGGTTGCTTCTTAGCTGCTGCCATTATCCCCCTCAAGGTGGCATAACGAGGCTCACCAAGCTCATTGCTCACTGTAATCAAGGCAGGCAGGGCTACCTCAATGACCTCATAGCCATCAGCAATTACTCGTTCTACCCTCGCCTTACCATCAATGATGTCTACTTTTTTGGCTACAGTTACGCTGGGCAGTCCCAGTATCTCGGCAATGCCCGAGCCTACCTGCCCAGCGTCCCAGTCAGCGGCCTGCCTGCCGCAGAAGATGAGGTCATAGTCGCCTATTTTCTTGATAGCCATAGCCAAGGCATAAGCGGTTGACCAGCTATCACCCTCAACAAAAGCTTCATCCTCTAGCAGAATAAGCTCGTCAGCACCCATAGATAGTGGCTTTTTAACCACATCCCGAAGCAGGTTGATGCCCAGGCTTATAGCTGTGATTTTACCACCTTGAGTATCCTTAATCCTTAGTGCTGCCTCTATTGCCTGCTCATCAAAGGGACTGATTACTGGCGATATACCCGGTGGTGGCACCACCTTATTGCTGGAGGGGTCAATCTTGAAGCTGGCTGGCGGTGCCTCAGGGTCAATCACCTGCTTGACGCAGACAATCATATTCATTACGCCTATTCCTCCTTCCATTATAGTTGGCTCTTTAGAGGCAAAACCCGTTGATTAGTTTAATATCAAAGCAGTTCTGTGTCAAAAGGTTGAATTGAATGGGTTAAAGCCTAGAAATCCTGGCTGCGTTAGGCTATAATTAAGTGCTAAGCGTGGTAACTGGAACGCCGTCATCAGAATGAGGAAGAGTTTGGATATAGAAAAATTAAAGGCTTCAGTCATAGGTGAAATAGATGCTTCCCGCCATCAGCTTAGTGAGCTGAGCCTGAAAATTCACTCCAGCCCTGAGCTAGGCTTCCAGGAGGTGAAGGCAGCTGCCTGGTTAACCCAATACCTGGAGGAAAATGGTTTCTCTATAGAACGGGGCATCTGTGAGCTACCGACTGCATTTAGGGGCAGCTATGGACGGGGAAAACCAGCTATCGCTATTCTGGCTGAGTATGATGCCCTACCTAACCTTGGCCACGCTTGTGGTCATAATCTAATAGCTGCCTGCGCTGTTGGCGCCGGAGTAGCTTCTAAACTGGCTATTGACCAATTTGAGGGCAGTATTCTAGTTATCGGCACGCCAGCCGAGGAGCTATACGGGGGTAAGGCGATAATGGCCGATAGAGGAGCCTTTGATAATTTGGACATGGCTATGATGGTACACCCGGGGGCACATGATACTGCTACCACTCAAGCCCTTGCCTGCCAGGCTCTAGAGGTTGAATTCTTTGGCAAAGCAGCTCACGCCGCAGCCAGACCTGAGGCAGGCATCAATGCCCTAGAAGCCATGCTAAACTCCTTCGCTGCCATTAATTCACTCAGGCAGCACATTAAGGATGAAGCTCGCATTCACGGTATCATTACCGATGGCGGGGAAGCAGCTAATGTTGTCCCAGCCCACAGTGCTGGAGCCTTTCTGGTGCGTGCCGAGGATGAGACCTATCTTGATGAACTGAAGGAAAGGGTCATAAATTGCTTCATCGGAGCCGCCACGGCTAGCGGAGCCCGCCTGGAATATCAGTGGGGAGATATACGCTATACTCCCCTGCGTAATAATCTAACCCTAGCCCAACTATTTAGGCAGAATATGCAATCCTTGGGGCGCGAGGTTAAGCTCTCCGACTCTGGTCAAACCTTCGGTAGCACAGATATGGGTAATGTCAGCCAACTAGTGCCCAGTATTCATCCCAAGGTAGCTATAGCTCCAGAAGAGGTACTAATCCATTCCCCCCAGTTTGCTGAGGCAGCTGCCTCAGAGACGGGTATTAGGGGGCTGCTTGATGCTGCCAAGGCTCTAGCTATGACCGTTGTTGACCTAGTAGCCAATCCAGAAATAGCTATTAAGATTAAAGAGGAGTTTGCGCAAAATAAATGATTAAGGTAGGTATTCCTAGGGCTCTACTCTACTACCAATACTATCCTATGTGGAAGACCTTCTTTGAAGAACTGGGGGCAGAAGTAGTGGTTTCACCACCAACAACTCAGACCATGCTGTCATCAGGTGCGTCAAGGGTGGTAGCTGACACCTGTTTGCCAGTAAAGGTTTTTTTGGGTCATGTTCTTTCCCTGGTGGAGAAGTGCGACTATATTTTTATCCCTGCCATCCGCAGTGTGAAAAAGAAGGTTTACAACTGTTCTAAGTTCCTTGGCTTGCCTGATATGACCAAGGCAGTTATTCCTGAGTCTCCGCCTATCCTGGATATAGATATAGATATTAATAAGGGAAAGCGTAGGCTGTATCAAGCTATTTACCAACTGGGACGACATTTCACCTGGAATCCATTTAAGATCAGGCAAGCCGGTATAGTTGCCTGGCAAGCCTATCTGAATTATAACCAGCTAATGTCCAGTCATAGCTTAACCCCCCCCACAGGGATAGAAAAAATATCAGGCACACTTGAGTCAACCCCGGAAACACACTATCCAAATCCCCTCCGAGCCACTATTGCCATCATTGGGCACCCATATCTCCTTTACGATGAATATATAAATCACCGCTTTATCCACCGACTTGAGCAAGCTGGCTATAAGGTGTTAACTCCGGAGATGCTTACCACCGAGGAGCTTAAATTGGCTACTGGCAGATTGGCAGGCAGAACCTACTGGACATATGAAGAAGAAGTGGTAGGCGCTGGAGGGCACTATCTGGAAAGCGGAGCCGATGGTGTTATTGGTATAATGACCTTTGGCTGTGGACCTGATTCGCTAATGATGGATATGGTGCGCCGGCACGCAGCTAGGCTGAGGGCTACCGCTTTTATGTGCCTGACCCTGGAGGAACACACTGCTGAAGCCGGTATCGTTACCCGACTGGAAGCCTTCCTTGATATGATACACAGAAGGAAAAGGAGGCTGGTATGCGTCTAGGCCTACCCCATATGGGTAATATTTATGTACCAGTAAAGGCTATGGCTGACCGATTGGGCATTGACCTTGTCATCCCACCGCCCACCAGTCAGCGCACCCTCTCCTTAGGTGTCAAATATTCACCAGAGATGGCTTGCCTTCCGTTCAAACTCACCCTAGGCAATATGATTGAGGCATTAGAGTTGGGGGCAGACACTACAATGATGCCAGGGGGACATGGACCTTGCCGCTTTGGCTATTATCATAAGGTTCAGGAGGCAATTCTACACAAGCTAGGCTATGACTTTTACATGGTAACCCAAGATCTTGGTATAATCCACTTGATAAAATATTTTACTAATGGAGCTTCTCTGCGGAAAGTAATAGCAGCTTTCCGTTTTGGCCTAGCCAAACTGAAGGCGCTGGATGAACTGGAACGAATGGTACACAAAATACGAGCCGTAGCCCGGGACAAGGGTGAAGCTACCCGAATCTATAGAGAAGGTATCAAGGCTATTGATAACCCAGGAGACTACCAGTCACTTAACCAAGCTAAGCAAGAGTATCTGCAAGAGCTCATAAACTTACCCACCGTATCTTCACCAGACCCATTAAAGATTGGCGTTACTGGTGAGTTTTTCGTCGTGCTTGACCCCTTTGCTAACATGGACATAGAAATTGAGCTAGGAAAGCTAGGCGTTGAGGTAAGGCGCTCTATATTCGTCAGGGAATGGCTCAGGCTCAACCCCTTCGTCCACGTCTTCGGCTTACTGGAGAAGAACAGAAGCCACAAGGCAGCGATGCCATATCTTTCCCGCCATGTGGGTGGGGACGGCTGGCAATCAGTGGGCGAGAAGGTGTTGCACGCTGGAGATTGGGATGGACTTATTCACCTTGAACCGTTTGGTTGTTTACCCGAAATCACGGCTCGCAATATCATGCCTTCAATAAAAGACAGACTCCCGGTGCTTAATATCATCTATGACGAATATACAGGGAAGGCAGGAATGCTAAATCGCCTTGAAGCCTTCGTAGATATGATAAATAGAAAGAAAAGGAGACGGTAGAAGTATGCGTATAGGCATACCCCATATAGGCAAAGTATATATACCCCTTAAAGCTGTATTTCAAAGACTTAATGTTGACTATGTAATACCACCAGTCAATAACCAGCGAACTTTGTCTCTAGGGGTTAAGTATTCCCCGGAAGGGCTGTGCATCCCATTCAAGCTGACTTTGGGTAATATGATTGAAGCCGCTGAGCTGGGGGCAGATACCATGCTTATGGTTAGTGGTTATGGCATTTGCCGCTTGGGCTACTACGCTAAGACCCAGGAACAGATTCTTCATGTTGAGCAAGCCAGACAGCTTATGTTCCGAAACCCCTAATTCAACCAT